>ENA-UOOE01002398-UOOE01002398.1-fermentation-metagenome-genome-assembly--contig:-NODE-2398-length-13488-cov-4.005732_pt1 | contig 13488 bp, 9 predicted proteins | sample MGYA00245776_ERZ724021 | MGnify/ENA primary metagenome ERZ724021 (study PRJEB28704, sample SAMN03018321) | fermentation metagenome | biome: anthropogenic terrestrial biome; feature: soil; material...
TCTTCATGAAAAAAAAAGTAAATCCAAGATAAATCAGCTGCCATATCTCCAACAACAAGGTCAATTATCGGGTCTTCAATGTCAGGAACGGTTGTTGTTGGGTTGGAGATTTGCCCCTCAAAACCATACATATAAAAATGAGCAGAAGAACCCCAATATGTTTGTTCGCATGTTAAAAATACACCATTGATTATTTCATCTAAAAAACGCCCTTTACCCTCAAAAAGTTCTGCTAATGTCAACGCTTGAAGAGCTCTTCTTCTTTGATTATTTGCTTGATCGACTACCGTTCTGTCTCCGTTTCTAATAAATTCCAAATACATGGTTGCCGTTACTTGTGGCCAATTGTAGTCAATATATCTCTCCCCCTCTTCGATATTCTTTTGCCTTAATGTTTCTGGTAATTCCTCCCATGCACCCCTATCATAGTATGAAGGATAGCTGATCCATCTATTATCTTTACAAATTGATTCACTGACAAATTTTCGGGTATATGTATTAGTTAATAGATTCCTTTTTTCCTGTGCATGAGAAAAGGAAATAGTTATCAAACTACCGATAATAATAAAAATTGTTCTCATCATATTTTGATACATAGTCAAGCCTTAAAAAGCCCAATTTTCTTTAGTTTGTAAAATTATACCGCCACTCTTTCATCTCCCAATCAATTTTATTAGCCAAAATGAATAGCGGGTGTTTATTGTTCAATGTACTTTCCAGTAAAAAGAACAATGAGATTTATGATTGGTCTTGTCGTATGGTATACTTTTGGGGTGAAATAAACAGGAAATGAAACAATGGTGTAGCGTATTTATCAATACGTTGTAGTTAATGTATTTTCAACTTAATCTGAATATGGGTCATAAGTTTCCTGCATTACCTTTTTAACTGCTTCTAAATAACCAAACCCATTAAGCATATCAGGCAACAAATAACTACCTTCAACCCACTCGTTCCAGGCATTAATAGTAATGAGTTTCGGTTGTTCGGGATGGTCATCAGCGTATTTTTTAGCCTTTGAAAATAATGCAGCAAAACTCTCGGGAGTATTATGATAGTGAACTACATCTTTTTTTCCTTGTTTGGGAAATCTTGGTGTGACATCCCATCCTACCGATACACAGGGGAAAAAGGGTATGTTAAGTATAGAGTCCATTTGATTTCTAATTTTTACAGAATTTGCTCCATAGACGAGATAATCCTCATTCACTCCCCCCATGTTATACATTGCCACACTGTTAAAGCCCATTTCTTGCACTCTGTTAGAAAATTTTTCAACTTCTCCATCAGACATGAAATACCCTCCCCCCTGATTCCATTGGATATGTAAATCTGGGAACCCCGCTTTTTTTACTTCATTTCTGAAATAATCTAACGCTTCTCGGGTATCTGTTAAGCTCCAGTTGAAGCTTTCCAGTAATTTGTCTACACTAAAGACAGAAAACACAGGCATACCATCTATCTTAAAGTAGTTTGGAAGCTTGAAATATTGTGTTATAAGTCGGTCAACAATAATTTCAAAATTTTCCCTGTCCACTGCCCCATTCCAAAGTAAAGAAGTGTCATTTTCAAATTTGTTTACATTCCAATAATTCCTTCGTACATCATGATTAGCCCACATAATGTAAAACTGCATTTTAGAGTTGTTTTTTGCCTTTAAAAAGCCATCATTTAAGGCACTTTCAAGATAAGGGCCTCCATCGTACCAATACCAATCATAAATAAAGACATTGATATAATGATCAACCGCTACATCAATCCATTTCTCAACTACCTTGGGGTCATTATCGATTTCATATCCCCAGAGAGGCTGTCGGGGCTGATAATGCCCGTCAAAACGTGGATTTCCCTTTGTTATTACTTCCCACTCACCCATTCCGTCAGGCCACATCATATCACCAAACCGTTCGTCATGATGACAGGAAGGCCATACATATGCTGCAACGTAATAACTATCAATCAGCTCTTTAGCCGGAATATTGGAATGATCTTTATTTTGACTATTACAGGAAACTGACATAAAGCCAAGTAATAAACAGAGCGAAAGAAGTGTTGTCCTTTTTAAGTTTTGAAACATATAAATAAGTTTTAATGTACAAGATTAAATTATTTCGTTAAATTGTAAAGTATATGGTTAAAGAACAGGTGTGCTTAAACCATGACGTTGCGAGAAAACAGTTTTCTATTGCATTTTTCATCTTTATTTTTCGGAAAAAACTTTTTTTACGGCCTCGAGATAGCCATATCCATACATTGTACAAGGTTGAAGATAGCTTGTCTCAGTCCATTCGTTCCAACTGTTAATAGTGATTAACGGAGCCTGTTCGGGATGTGCATCCACATATGTTTTTGCCTGTCGAAGAGCTTTTTCAAAGTTTTCAGGGGTATTGTTTTTTACTACTCCACTTTGGAACATCTTAAATCTGGGATTATTATCCCAGCCGACAGAAATATGTGAATAATAGGGAATATTATATTCGTTGTCAATTGAATTCCACTCTTTTTCAACATCATTCATGATTTCAATATAATCCCTGTCGATATTTGTAAAATGCACAAATTGATAATGGGTCACACCATCGAAACCAAGCTCTTCGATTATCTCTTCCTGTGATGTAGGATCGTCTTCAGCCAGTCCCGTAAGCGTACTTCTTTTATGACGAATGCTCAGTTGTAAATCCAAACCTTTATATCCTGCTTTCACAACTTCTTTCCTAAACCATTCAATTGCCTCTTTTGTTTCTTTTATACCGCCAAGTCCCTTAATCAGGCTATTTAAACTATAAATCATGAAGCTAGGTTTACCGTCAACCGTGTAATAAGAGGGATGAGAAAAGTATTTTTCAATCACTCTGTGGCAGACTATTTCAAACTCCTCTCTATCTACACTCCCTTTCCAAATCAGTGCGTCATTGGGCTTACCAGCATTTCGCTTATCCCATAACATATTTACGTCATGATTGGCCCACATGAGGTAAAATTTGACACGAGTATTGTTCCTCGCTTTCAGATACCCATCGTTTAAGTGCCCTTCTAAAAACGGCTTTCCATCATACCAATACCAGTCAAAAATAAATATATTAACGCCATGATCTGCAGCTGCATTAATTTCCATTTCAGCAACATAAGGGTCTGCTTCATTAATGTAACCCCACAGAGGATAGCGGGGTTGTTCATGTCCATCGAATTTTGGTTTGTTGCTTATCACTGTTTGCCACTCACCAATTCCATCCGGCCAGAAGACTTTGGCGCGATCATCAGAATGGTATGATGGCCACACAAAAGCTGCTATATCATAATTTTGTTTTTTTTGATTCCATTCCGTTTGAGCACTCAATATCTGAGGAGCTAATAAAAAGCAATAGGAAATTACCAGGAATAAGATGTTTTTTTTCATATAATTAATTGTTTTTGATACTCACTAATCATTTTGCTTCTTTATCAAGGCAAAGTTAAAGTGTTTATTATTTCATTAGATTTATCATGAAAATTTTCTCAATAATATTTCATTCTTTTCTTTTTTCTTTTAACCATTTTCTGTATGCATTTTCATACGGCCCCATATTAATATCCTCAGGAATGAGGTCAATATGATTTTCTGGTGCATTTGTGAAAACTTTGCGTATTGCATCGAGATATCCGAAGCCATACTCAGTATGCGGCAAAAGATAATGTCCTTCTCCCCATTCATTCCAATTATCAAGCAATATCATTCTGCCACTGAGATCATCTTCGGGCAACTTCTCAACAAATGCTTTTCCCTGTCTTAATAATGTTTCAAATTCCAGTGGTGGTAATTTCCAGATGGATCCTTCATCCTTCCACCCGCTCCATCCTTGGGAAACCGTTACAACCTGTGGAATCATTCCAATATCCTGTGTCCTTTGCAATTTATCCATTTGTGATTCAATCGCTTCTGCAGGGCTAGGACTATTGGGGATATTCCAGCAATAGGCAAAACTATAGTCAAGTCCTAAATTTTTCATAAGTTTGAGGTGTTCAGTATCTGTTCCACGATATTCTCCTAATATCCACAAACCATCAAATCCTTCGTTACGGCATGCATGTCTCATTTTTTCAAGAGCTCTTCGAACATTCTCAATACTTCCAAGATTCTCGATAAGATTTTCCGGTCGATAAATAAATAAGGCAGGTTTATTGTCGACAATAAGATAATTTGACCTTTTAAAGTAGTTCTCTATCCAAAATGGCAGCAAATTAGTCAATAGGTCTTTTTCATCAGCAACACCCCCTCTACTTTTGTTTTGGTTTTCCCACATTATTGAAAATTTAATCTGATCTTTGAACCTGGAGTTGAACAAGGCTTCGTGTAATACACTGCCGAACATATGTTCAACGGGTCTCCCCTGACTAATCCGATACCAACAATAAATGAAAAAGTCAACGCCGTGTTCAACAGCCCATTTTGTTTCCCAATCAGCCACTTCGGGATTTTCTTGTGCATAAAAGCCAAGCGCAGGGGTACGCTCCGGATGTTTTTTCAGCTGTGACCATCTTTCATACGAATTAAATTCCCATAGTGGACAGTTATGAGCTCCCACAAGGAGATTTTTGTTCTTTTTCACTGGTACAAGGGGTTCAGGAATATAATTAGCATCCGTTTTTTTTATTTTAGGTAAAAAACGGATTGGTAATCTACCCACCGTTATCACAACACCTTGATTGGAAATTTTAAGTAGCAGTTCCTCATAAAGAGGCTTCGTACCATAAAGGGTCCAACGAAAAGAGGCTTGTTTTTTTGGCATAAGTTTTATTTGATATTCAGTCCTATCATTACAGGAGACGCCTTTTGGTAATTCTAATGTAATTATTGCGTCTATGGAGAATGAGGCCGGATTACTTATGGTGGCGAGAACAACAAAAGGACGGCCGACACGAGTCATCGGCTGATCACCAAGGAATTCGATAATTTTTGGGGGACTAATACCATAATTTGCTTTTTGAGCATGACCTTGAGTCTGCGGCAACAGTAAAGCCAATCCTACAATAATGAATATTTTTTTTATATTTGCTAAGTGAAAGTTATACTTTATTTTCATGCGATTAAAATTATTTAATAATGCGACAATACTTATTTTTAACGCTGAGGTCATATGGAACTCGCAACAATCATGTTAATGGGTGTAATGATTTACCTGCTCGTTTCATAGTGTTTCAGAATTATTATTCCGGGCTCACGTTAATTAAATTTTATTGCATACAAATCAGCATCTTTCATATAAATGCGCAATCGTATTGCTTTAGATACCAGATTATTTAAATTGCTATTTCCCTTCCAGGACACAATCCGCGAAATTTCATTGCCAATTATTGTTTCTGAATCATTCAGTGTGAAATTGGGAATGGGTCTTCCATTTTCATCCTGAATCTCTATCTTTATCTCTCCTGCAGCGGAAGTGGAGTAATTTATCTCAAGTTCGTTGCCAGAAAAAGTGAAGAGTTTAGTGGTTATTTCTCCTCCTTTGTAGGGTGTGGATAAAGAAGTGAATCCATCTAATCGTAATGAATACCTGTGCAAATGTGCTGTTGACTGTGCATAATCTTCACCTACATAGATAGACATTTCAGTAGGGCTGGTCTGTACTACATTCAATGCCGGATAATTGGTGCGTGAAACCCAATTGTTCAATCCTATACCGGGACGGATAAATGACTCCATAAAAGTCCGGTCATATTCGTTCCCACCCCGTGATGTCATAAAATAAACATCAGAACAATCTTTGAAATATGCGGGATCTACGCCTAGTTTTTTAGCTTGTTCCTCCGTCAAGATCTGACGTCCGGACATAAATCTGGCACCTATTGCCACATATATATGTGGTGCCCTGAAATAAGGGCTTGTTTGCTGAATATACATATGCTCCCATGGGGTATTTCCGAAAGTCATTTTTTCAGTTTCAGACCAATGGATAAAATCTTTGGAAGTTGCCCTGCCCACTGACCTGTATCCGTTATTTTTAATACGGAAATAACATACATAACAGTCCTCTGTTTCTGACCAAAATGCAACGTTTTGAGAGTCGAAACCACCATCTGTAATTACTGCAGAGTCATGCATTCTTTTCCAGTGTATTCCATCGGATGAAACATAAGGAATTAAACCCTGCTTACCGGTACCTCCCAATGCCTTGTATTTTTGAAGAGATAACGCTTCGGGATTTAAATCAATAAAAGGGCAGAAGTTATGGTTAACAGGGGCCTCGTCAGCTAACACTATATTGTTGTTATAAGTGCCATTTCTTTCAAACAATTTTAAATGCGGTTTATCCCAATTTATTCCATCTTTCGACTCTGCGTAACAGGTGACTTCATAATTGGTGCCATCATGACTCCCTTTTCGGTTACCGCGATAATATGTTCGATATAGAGAATCATCTTTAATAACCGTGATGTATGTACTGAATGGCCCTTCCCAGGGTTCATCAAATTTAAATACAACCCCTCTGTCTATTGGTTTATGCATCATAATTGTAGCATTGTGGAGTTGATCAATCAAATAATGATCCACGAAAATCTCTCTTCTATTACTTAATTTAATTACATCTTTGTCGACATCATTCTTACCTAATAAATCATGACTGAATAAAAGGATTGTAAATAATGAGACACAGCAAATAAAATATATCTTATTCATTGGTTTTATGTAGCATGTTTGGTGACTTCTATAAGAAATAAATAGTAAAACCTACGATTCATGGAGAATATCTTCTGTAGGTTTTTTTATTTTCTTTCAGAATGTTCAGATATATCTTCTAAACCCTGAGAGTATAAATCAAACTATACAATAAATACTTCATTCTCGTCAAAAGAAATATTAATAATCACTATTTGTATTCATCAATGACCTTTTTTATTTCTTCTAAACGTGCATTTCCTTCCGATTTTGTTGGAGTTAACCAACCCCCTTCACCATTTTCATTCCATGCATACATAATGATCATATTATTCAAAACCTTGTTATTGTTTGATTTTGTCCACTCAATAGCATCTCTCAAATGATTTGCTATACCGGTAGGAGTAGCGTGGCTAAACCAGAAGTTAGAGGCGGGGAGAGTAGGACGATCTATTGCCCAGGGGCGCATATCATACCCTGTAGTCAAAACTGGAATATATTTTAACGCTGTATTTGAAGGAACTTTATCCCACACCCATTTATCACTCTGTATTAATTTTTCATAGTCATTTTCTCCAGGATCCCCGTTGTAACCATTATGATATGTCGTTAGAAAGTCAAATCCGCATGATTCAAGTCTTTCTTGATATTTTTTTAGATCACCCTTTAGTGGCCATGTTCTAGCCCCGATCATTATTTCTCCTATACCCGCCTTTCTGGCTTTTTCTCTATAGATATTAAATGCTTCATGGATACCAGAAACTCCCCCCAAATTTTCTATCAACTCATCAGTATTAAAAAACATAATGATTGGCTTGCCATCGACTCTTAAATAATTGCTTTCAGAAAAAAGTTTAATAGTTTTCTCACATAAGGTATTCCAACTATAACGAGATACAGGCTCGCTTGATAATAAGAAGAAGTTTAATCTGTTTTTGTTTGGAGCCTTTATGAATAAGTCGAGTGCTGTGTTTAGATAGTCCATGAACGTGGGATTTGGAGATAATGTGTTTTCATACCAACAAAATCCCCAGAAAGACAGGCCAGCATCAGCCGCATAATTGATTTGTTGAATCATTACATCCATTTTGTCTTCTCTCCATCCCCAAACCGGTTCGCGATAAGAGAACTGTGTTGTGAGAGTTGGGGTGATGTGATAAGAATACCCATCTTGATTTGAGGGAAAACTCCACCCCCCAAAATACCATGCACCAATATTTAATTGGTCTTCACTTTTTTTGTCAGATACATTTTCTTTGTCGCAAGATATAAAATATGGAAAAAGAAGATAGAGCACAATGAAAAGCAAAAATGCGTGAAATTTAATTTTTTTCATGACGGCAAACAGTTTATTTTGTTAATATTCAGTATTTTATTATTTATTCAGCAGACCCTGTTATTTCGTTTTTTGCTCTTTCCATTATTTCTTCTATTGGAATGGGTATTCCCCCTCTCTTTTTACTCTCGTCAGCAGCCTCCATAAAAGCAAGAATGTCAAGAGTTTCTTCAGGGTCCACTGGTACGATTCCTGTTTTAAAAAAATCGGTGATTACCTCCAGTTGTTGATTATAGCCACCATATGCTCCAAGTGTTTTAATCTCTTTTTCACAGAAGACAATTCCACCATAATCCCTCTTTCCTGACCGGATGCCACGGAATGTTGCAATACGGTTATCGCTCCACACGCCGGACACCACATCAGTATCATCTATTGACATCCTGCTAACAGTTTTACAGCCCTTCCCCATAGCCGCGAACAGCATTTCCACGCCGTGTATGGCATACCAAAACAGGTCAGGGTGGGTTTTCTCAATTGTTGCAGGGCCATATGTAACAGCCCCGATAACTTTTCCGAATGAACCGTTTCTGACTTCATTCATTCCTGCAATATAGCGGAGAGAAGAAGTGGAAAAAACAGGAGTTTTGTAATGTCGTGCTGCATTGAATATTACCATGGCATCGGGAAGAGAAGCCGTTATTGGTTTGTCGATGAACATTCGTTTGCCGGCTTTGATAACTGGCAGAGCCTGCTCCAGATGCTTTCGGGCATCCACTGTTTCCAAAAGCACAACATCCGACTTTTCCAAAAGCTCCTCCATCGAACCGACTATTTCTATTCCCAACTTTCTTATCTGCGCTGTAAAACCTGCCAATCTGTCGTTACTTGAGGGAAGATCGCTGCTGCCCAAAGTTGGCCATGCAGCCACTACCTTAAATCCGTCAAACATAGTGTTCGCATTCGTTGCATTAAGTGCAATGGCAAAGTCAACGCAGTGAGAAGTATCTAATCCAATCATACCGACCCTCAAACCACTTGCAGTCTTTGATCTTGCAAATATTGAAGCGTTGGAGATTGCAAGCCCAGCCCCGATTATCACACTTGTTTTAATAAATTTTCTTCTGTTAATCATCAATTTATTATTTTATTTGGTTACTCTTTATAAATTCACTTTTAGCGAACAAGCCTGTGAAAATTTTGTAAACTTCAATTATCTAATAATCCTAAAACAAGATAGGACATTAATCCTGTACTGAGTTCGATAGAATTCTCATCAATATCGAATAAAGATGTATGAAGCGATGGATTTTCAGTTCCTTCATATCCTACTCCCAATAAAAAAAAACAAGTATCTGTTAGCCGGGAATAATAAGCAAAATCATCAGATGCCATCCAAACAGGGGAATCTATAATATTTTCATCTCCCAGATAATTATTCATTAAGTCTCGAATCTTCGCGGTCAAGGCGATATCATTATAAAGTGAAGGATATCCTTTTTTAATATCAATAACACACTTACATCCATATGCCTCTGCAGTTGATCGTGCTATGGTTTTTAATCTATTATGTGCCTCTTTTCTCCATTCCTCATCTATGGTGCGAAAAGTCCCTTCGATTAAGACCTCGTCAGGAATAATATTTATTGCTCCGTTTGCATAAATTTTTCCAAAGGATAAAACTGTAGGAGTGTTTGGATTATTCAATCTGCTAACAACCTGTTGTAATGAAAGTATAACCGCCGAGGTTGCAATAACAGGATCAGTATTCTTGTGTGGTTCAGCACTATGCCCCCCTCTCCCTAAGATACGTATCCTTATTTCGTCCATGGAGGCCATAAAACTACCTACTTTGATACCAACTTTACCAAATGGTATTGAAGGCATTACATGTTGCCCGATAATTGCACTTATATGAAGATTACTAAGGGTACTCTTTTCAATTATATTGATAGCTCCTCCGGGTAATATCTCTTCAGCTGGTTGAAAAACAAGCATTACAGTCCCTTTAAAATTATTATCTAATTTCGTAAGTATTTCAGCGACTCCCAATAACGATGAAACATGCACATCATGCCCGCAAGCATGCATAATACCCTCATGTAACGATTTATAACTTACATCAGTTTTTTCAGAGATGGGTAATGCATCCATGTCAGCTCTTACTACTATTATACGATCAGATGCATTTTGACCTTTAATTGTTGCCAATACTCCAGTATCGGCTACAGGCTCCCACGTAACATTTATTGCATCTAATGATGCTTTGATAAATGCTGATGTATTATATTCATGGAAAGATAATTCCGGGTTTTGATGTAGATATCTCCTCTTGGATATAATATCATTTTTTATTTCGGTTGCTATTCTCTGTATTTGGTCTTTCAGCATCATCATAACAGTTATTACAAACCATGCTCTTTTTTTAAAAACTCCTTTACGTATTCATCATCTACCAAATAGTCATATTGGTTAATAACTCTGTCAATCTCTCCAATCTGCCCGTCAGATAGTTTTTCGTCAGGATTTAAGCACCAAATATCTTTCATAAGGCCTTGTCTTCTGAGTACTTCATGTATCCCCGAAATTGATCCTTTAAAACTATTTGACGCATCGAAAAATGCAGAATTCATATCCGTGATATGCGTTCCGGTCCGAAGAATTGATTCGTAATCCAGGTTACCGCTGTTTATCCCTTCTTTTACTCCATTAAATATCTCAACTGATTTTTTGGTAAAAACTGCATAATGTCCCAATAAACCACCAACAATTCTCTTTTCCACATACTGATTACCAACTTTAATACTATATGGAGTGATTAGATCATTAATTATATTATCATCGTTCCCCGTGTACAATGCAATTTCTGCGGCTCTTTGCGAATTACAAACTGCTCTCACTACCTCCAACGTGTTATATCTGTTAAATGGGGCAATTTTTATTGCATAAACATTTTCAATCTCACAAAATTCCTTCCAAAAGCGATAGGTTAAAATTCTTCCCCCGACCGAGGGTTGTAAATAGAAACCGAAAATGGGGATTATTTCAGAAATAGCTTTTGTCCGTTCAATCAGCTCTTTTTCTGATAGGTTTTTCAATCCACCCATGCTCAAAAGACCCAAATCATATCCTGTCTCTCGTGCAATTTCTGCTTCTTTAATCGCCTGATTGGTTGGCCCACAAATACCGGCTACCTTTATTAAAGAAGAATCGGAATTCATACGGCAAATTTCGTCAGATGTGATCTCAAGAATTTTTTTATAATAATTATGTTTAGAATCTCTGATCTCGAATTGAGTAGTGTGGACTCCTATCGCCAATCCATCAACACCACAGGATATATAATAGCGTGTAAGCCTTCTCTGAGATGCTTCATTTATTGTTAAGTCTTTATTTAAGACCAAAGGATGTGCCGGTATAAATCCCCCATCTCTAAGTTTCTGTAAAACTTTTTGATTTATTGTTATAGCCATAAAATTCGTATTAAAAAACACCCTCTCTTTCTTGAAAATGGGTAGGCTTATTTATTATCTTTCCTCCTTCTATCAACCAGCACCCCACAAGCTCTATCATCTGCTTCAGGCTAATGTTTGGATAACCAAAGAGCTTAAAACATTCAGCTGCATTGCTTAATAAAGAATTGGACTCCTCTATGCCGATAAATTTCGGTGTTTTATTAAAAACTTTTCCAAATTCAAGAGCAATCCATCTTACGGATATTGTTTCCGGGCCCGTTACATTCAATAGTTTTGGCGGTGCTGAACAGTGAAGTAGTGCCCTGATAGCAAATTCATTGGCATCACCCTGCCAAATTACATTCACATTTCCCATAGTTAAATTTATCTCTTTTCCCTTCTGAACAGAATTGGCAATTTCTAATAAAATCCCGTATGTCACATCATTTGCATAATTAAGCCGGTAAATCAACATGGGTGTACTGTTCTTGCGTGAAAAATATTCGAAAATCCGTTCCCTCCCTAAACATGACTGAGCATACTCTCCAATTGGTGAGGCCGGATCATCTTCTATAGTTCCTCCGTTTACAACAGGAGATAGTGGATAAACGTTTCCTGAGGAAAAAATAACAATATTCGATTTTTGAAACTTTTCAGCTATTTTTCCGGGTAGATAAGAGTTCATAATCCATGTATAAGATTCATTTCCACTAGTTCCAAATTTGTGTCCTGCCAGGTAAATAACGTTAGGAATTTCAGGTAACTTTCCCAGATCACGATCATTTAATAAATCAGCTTTTATAACCTCAATTCCAGAACTTTTTAATCTATCGGAAACGGAACTCTCGGAAAATCTGGATACAGCAATTATCTTTTTATCTAAACCACCTTCATTTATAGCATCCTGAGCCAGTTCCGCCATAGCCGGCCCCATTTTTCCTCCGGCTCCTAAAATTAGGATATCCCCCTCTATTTTGGCTATATCATCAACTAATCTCTGTGAAGGTTTTAAATAATTGCTTAAAATATCTTCTTTGGTCATACGTTATTTATTTTAGAAAAACATCAATGAAATTCACTACAGCAAGAAAAATTATTACAGTCAATCCAAGTACTCCTGAAATTTTCAAAAATAGGTCAATTTTGTTTTCTCCCATATACTTTTTATCATTTGCTATCAAAAACATAGCAATTCCGATTATAGGTACTATAAATATTGTTATACTCTGAGCAAAGACAATTAGCTCTAAAGGTGCACCACCAAATAAAATTGCAATTGTTGCACCAACAACCATTACCAGTGCGATGTAAAAACGTGTTTTCTTTGAACTGAAGGCACCTCCGCTACCAAATGCATCACTAAGGAGGGTACCTCCAACAGTAGCGTTACCCACAATTGATGAGAAGCCTGCCGCGAAGAGTCCGATCAACAATACAGCCGAAGCATATTTCCCAAAAACCGGCTCTAAAGCCATTGACATATCAGTCGCAGTCTTCACATCAATCCCTTGGGGAAATAAAATTGCACCGGCACAGATCATTACTATGGCGCTGAGTAATCCGAGAATAATAATACCTGTCAAACTACTGTTTTTTGATTTATCTTCAATACTTATATGTGCTCTTTTTCGTTCTTGTACCAGATAAGAGTTATAGAATGCCCCTACAATGGAAAAACAGGATGCCATGAAAGCAATGATCAATCCCATTGAACCTTTTGGAATTTGTGGCGCAATAAGACCTTTTGCCACATTTGTAACATTTGGTTTCACTTCAAAAAGTGTTACCAAAAAGGCTAACAACATTAATCCAACCATAAAAAACATCACTTTTTCAAGGACAGGATAAAATTTTCTGAAAAAAAGAAGTGCAATACCCATACAATTAAAAATGATAATCCAAATAACATTGCTCGTATTGGTCAATTCACCTATGGCAATACCAACTCCCACAGAATTGCCCGCCTGAAACGATGTGCAAACCAGAAAAACAGCCATGCCTATAATTATGGAAAAGCCCTTGCCCCATCTATCTCCTATCATTGATAGCAATGTATTGTCGGATGCCATGCCGATTCGCTCGGCGATGAGCGTGTATACGGCCATGAAAAATATTGCTATGCA
>ENA-UOOE01002399-UOOE01002399.1-fermentation-metagenome-genome-assembly--contig:-NODE-2399-length-13484-cov-57.193015_pt1 | contig 13484 bp, 12 predicted proteins | sample MGYA00245776_ERZ724021 | MGnify/ENA primary metagenome ERZ724021 (study PRJEB28704, sample SAMN03018321) | fermentation metagenome | biome: anthropogenic terrestrial biome; feature: soil...
TTATCATAGAAAGAATTAGGTTCAGTTAGACGACCACCTGTTAACTTAACGTTCAGACCGATTTTATGCCACTGTTGAATATAATTTTGAACAATTGGTTCTTGCGTAGAATCACCTGTCATAGCCATGAAATGAATTGTTAATGGCTTACCATTTGGTTGTACACGCCATTTACCTTTCTTCTTGTAACCTGCTTTATCCAAAATTTGGTTAGCTTTCTTAAGGTCATAATGATAACCTTTAACATCCTTATTAAAGTAATCACCAAATCCTTCTGGAATTAATGTTGGTACTTGGAAACTTAAACCTTGTGTGTAACGTTTATCAACTGCATCGACGTTCATGGCATAACCTATAGCTTGACGCAATGGTTTACTATTCATCTTTGCATTCTTATTCATCACATTCTTACCTTTGGCAGTATTCCACTTACCAACTTTAAAGCCAAGGTAATAATACTGTAAAGGTATTTGACCAATAAAATCAACACCCTTTGTACCTTTCACTTGGTTCCACTGTGAGTTTACCACCTGTGCAACATCAAATTTATGACTCTTAATTGCCTGTGAAGCTGAATTTTGAGACACAACCTGAATAACAATTTTATTCAATTTTGGTCTACCACGCCAATAATATTTATTTGGAACCCAGGTTACAGATTGGCCTCGAACTAATTTTTGTACTTTAAATGGTCCATAATACAAAGGCCTCTTCCTGATTTGGTCAGAGGATTGTAATTTATTAAATGGTACGTTCTTTAAATAATGATATGGTGCAGCATCTTCAGAGAAGTAACCATTACCACTATAATACATCCCTGGTTTTAATTGCTTATAATGAAGGACAATTGTTCTACCATTTTCACCATCAGGCATTTCAATTCCTGAAATAGTCTTAGCTTTACCTTCATGGTATTCTTTCATACCATTAATATCTTCAAATTTGCTATTGTATCTTTGAGAAGCAGTCTTCTTATTAGCCAAAATTTCATAAGAATATTCTAAGTCTTTAGCATTTACTTGCTTACCATCAGACCACTTAACACCTTTTTTCATAGTAATAGTAGCAGTCTTGGCATTCTGATTTAATTTTAAGGTAGCAGAACCTTTATCATTGATTTTATAGTGATTATCAGTATCAAACAAAGATTCTTCACCAGGTTCAGCAACGCTTGAATCAACAGCTGTGGTTGCTAACTCATCAGAAAAAATACCGGTAAATGGTGTATCTGTCTCAAGGGATACCTTAACTGTACCACCCTGTTTGGTAGCTTTCTTTGGGGTTGCGGTTGGAAAATTCTTTTTAGTATTTACGTTAGTATTACCACTTTTACTACATGCTACTAAAGCTAGTGCAGCCGCAGTAACAACTCCTATCGTTATAACAAATTATACTTTATTAATACAAATCATTAGTTAAATAGTATCATAATAAGTTAGTGAATCAACATTCTTTATTAAAAACAAATTAATTCTTTACATTTTCTTGATTCAAAATCAAAATTCAAAATAAATAAAATCTAAACAAGAAAACTGTAACATAGGGGAAATTCAAAATAATAGAAATTATACTTACTTATTTGTTCGTTCAAAGATTTTTATATATTTTTAATCTTAACTGTCTATTACACAAAAATATCTTTACTTAATAATTAAGTAAAGATACCCTTCAAACTTTTATTTAGTATAACCAACTTGATACCAAAGCGGATGATTATTATTTTCCTGCGAAGGTTTAGTTGAATATCCAGTTATTTTATTATTAATAGCCTTTACGTCATACGAATTATAAAGTGGGATTACGAAAGCTTCATTAAATATATATCGTTGCCATTCATGGAATTTTTGAACACGATATTTGTGATTGAATGCTTTTTGTGAATCCATTTCGTTAAGCAGTTTGTTGTTCTCTGGAGTAACAAAACGTTCATAATTCATTGGTGCTTTTTCACCATATAGGCCTCCTTGCGATGGTTCATTTGAAAGTGACCAAGCTGCTATATACATATCAATCGATGGATCATCATGCTGAACCTTATCATAGAAGGAATTAAATTCAGTTAAACGACCACCCGTTAATTTAACGTTTAAACCGATCTTATGCCATTGCTGAATATAATTTTGGAAAATTGGTTCCTGAGTTGAATCACCAGACATCGCTGCCAAATGAATAGTTAGCGGCTTGCCATCAGGTTGAACACGCCATTTACCTTTTTTCTTATAACCAGCCTTATCCAAAATCGAATTAGCTTTCTTAAGATTATAACGATAACCCGTAACATTTTTATCAAAGTAATCACCAAACTGTTCTGGGATTAAAGTTGGTACTTGAAAGCTCAAGCCTTGAGTATAACGCTTTTCTACAGCATCAACATTCATTGCATAACCTATAGCTTGACGCAGAGACTTATTAGCCATCTTGGATTTAGAATTCATTACATTTTTACCTTTAGCAGAATCCCATTTACCTACCTTAAAGCCAAGATAGGAATAAGACAATGGTATATCGGCGATAAAATTAACATTTTTAGTCCCTTTAACTTGATTCCACTGCGAATTAATTACAGTGGCAACATCAAATTTGTGGCTTTTAATTGCCTGTGAAGTTGAATTAGGTGAAACAACTTGATAGATAATTTTGTTTAATTTTGGTCTACCACGCCAGTAATATTTATTAGGAACCCAAGTTACAGATTGTCCACGAGTCATCTTTTGGACTCTAAATGCTCCAAAGTATAAAGGGTTTTTCCTAATTTGATCAGAAGATTGCAATTTACTGAGTGGAATATCTTTTAAATAATGATATGGTTCCGCCCATTCCCAGAAATAATTATTACCAGTGTAGTACATACCTGGCTTTAATTGTTTAAAATGAATAATAAGTGTACGCCCATTTTCACCATCAGGCATTTCAAGACCTGAAATGGTTTTAGCCTTACCTTCATGATATTCCTTCATACCATTAATCAGTTCAAATTGACTACTGTAATTGGGAGAATTTGTTTTCTTATTACCCAAAATCTCATATGCGTATTCCAAATCCTTGGCAACTACTTGTTTGCCATCTGACCATTTAACTCCCTTTTTAACCGTTATGGTAGCTGTGCTAGCCTTACGATCAAGTTTTAAGGTAGCTGGGCCCTTATTATTAATCTTATAATGATCATTAGTATCAAATAACTCTTCATCACCTGGTGAAGCAACATCGGCATCAAATTTAGAATCTTTTAATTCCTCTGAAAAAATACCAGTAAATGGAGTATCTGTTTCAACAGCTACATTTAGCGTGCCACCCTGCTTAGAAACCTTCTTGGGTGTTGCAGCGGGAAAATCTTTTTTTGTTGTATTAGCATTATTATTTTTACCACAAGCTACTAGTGCCAAGGTAGCCGTGGTAATAATACCTATTGAACCAAGAATTTTTGTTGCTTTCATATCATTGTTCCTCCTATTCATTGGAATGAACCATATCAAGGTTCTTAAAATAAGTTGATAAATGGATATTAGCATACAAAATTAAAAAAAACAATAGTTTTATTAAAATAAAATTAAATTTATTTGATATTTTCTATTATTTTTCTTAAATTATGCAAAAAAAGACTCTATCTTTTTGGATAGAGTCATTTGCAGTAAATTTATTATTATTTAATTTTCACGCTGTCTTGCATCCCCTGCTCGTTGCAAAGCACGACCAACATAATTAATACTCAAGGAAATAGTTAGTAATAAAATCGTAGCTGGCAGCCATAACCATGATCGACTGATAACGTTAACCGGATCATTAGCAAATCCAATCAAAGTACCAAGTGATGGCGTTGTTGTTGGCAGACCATAACCAATAAAGGATAATGTTGTTTCAATACCAATATTCCCGGCAACAGTTATAACAACATCAATAATAATCATTGATGTAATGTTGGGTAAAACTTCACGGAACATAATTTGTAAGTCTGATGATCCAGATGTTTTAGAAGCCAAAACATAATCACGACCACGCTGAGACAAAACAAATGAACGGTAATACCGCACTGTCGTTGTCCAGCCAAACATTGAGATCAAAAATACCAGTGTCACAGCATTATAATTAGGAATAACTGTAGTCAAAACAATAATAATTGGTAATTCTGGTAAGATTTGGATAAAGTCAACAATTCTCATAATAATTGAATCGACTATTCCACCATAATAACCAGCAACTAGACCTATTACTAATCCGACCGTCTCAGTAATCACGGTTACTGAAAGTCCAATTAAAATAGAATTACGGCCACCCATCATTAACAGTTTAAGAATGTCACGGCCACCGTCATCAGTTCCTAACAGGTGTCCAGCTTCACCCCAGCCATAATAGGCGTCGGCAATATTTATTTCTGTAATTTGACCTTTATTCAAGAATAGGGATCCACCAAAGGTGAATAACAAAATTAGAATGATCAAGAACAAGGCAAACCTAGCAACTTTATCACGCCAAATTTCGCGCATTGCAACCTTAAAACCAGAAGGTGGAAGAGAAACTTCAGGCTTTTTACTTTTTATATTTTGCTTTTCAGTATTTGCTTTCTTATTAGCCATTATATTCTCCTCCCTTACTTAATTCTGATCCGTGGATCAATAATACTCATAATGATATCCGATAATAAGTTACCTAATAATGTCAAAATACCAAATATAAGAATCAAGGCGGTCAGGGTAGTATAATCACGCTGTGAAATTGAGTCTAGGAATAGTTTACCCATACCTGGATAACTAAATACAGATTCAATAATCATTGAACCACTAAGCAATCTGGTAATTGTTGTCCCTAACGAAGCAGCAATCGGTAAGAGCGAATTCCTTAAAATATGTTTATGAAAAACGACATCCTCAGGAACACCTTTACTACGAGCAGTCCGAACATAATCTTCAACCTTGTTATCTACAATTCCAGTTCGTAAATATTGAACAATAGAAGTTGTAGTAATCAAAGAATATAAAATTGCAGGCAAAATCATATGATAAAAGCGGCTTCCTATAACACCCCAAACTCCTGCTGCATTTGCTGAAACAGAACCTGAAATTGGGAACCAGCCTAATACAAATCCGAATAACCAAAGTCCTAAGATATAAAATACAAATCCAGGCACTGCGAGAGTGAAATAAGTAAAGATTTGAACAGCTTGATCTTGCCACTGATCTTGGTAACGACCAGCTGCAATTCCTAAAGGAATAGCAATTGCGTAAGTCAAGATAGTTGTTAAAAGTGATAACCAAAAAGTATTTACCGCTCGATCAGCAATTAACGAAATAACTGGCACATGTTGAATATAACTTGTACCGAAGTCACCATGGAATATATTGCCAATCCACCTAAAATATTGAATATAAAATGGATCATTTAACCCAGCAGCTTGTTTCAAAGCAGCCAATTGTTTAGGATCCGTATTAGGATTTATCTGACCACTAAATGGATCACCAGGCATCATTTTAGCCAAGAAGAAGACCAAAATACTTAGGATAATCAATTGTGGGATCATAATTAATATACGTCGTAAAACTGTTTTCCACATTCTTAATCACTCTCCTCTACTTTTTCTTCCTCTTTTTGAGCTCGTTCCTTAGGAAGTGCTACCCAGTGATTGGGTGCAACCTTTTGTAATGGAAAGACTCTTCCATCTTGGTCATACCATTTGCTTTGATTCTCCTGGAATTCTTTCTCTACTTGTTGTCGGTGCTTCTTGTGTTCTGCACGGTGTTCCACGTCAACAACCGGAATGGCTGAAAGTAAACGCTTAGTATAAATATGTATTGGATGTTTATAGATAGCTTCCCGGCTTCCTAATTCAACCAAACGTCCTCGGTGCATAATTGCCAAATTTTCTGACATATGCTTTACAACCCCTAAATCATGGGAGATAAATAGGTAAGCAATATCATATTGTTGTTGAATATGCTTCATAAAGTTCAAAACTTGAGCTTGAACGGATAAGTCCAAGGCACTGGTCGGTTCATCAGCAACAATCAATTTAGGGTGCGTGGCTACCGCACGCGCAACCCCTATTCTCTGCCTTTGACCACCTGAGAACTCATGTGGATATTTATAAATAGCATCACTAGGCATCCCTACGATATCAAGTAATTCTTGTACCCGATCACGTTCTTGATCAGTAGTTAAATTTTCAAAATTTCGAATCGGTTCAGCAATAATATCTTCAATTCTCTTTCTGGGATTCAAACTAGACATTGAATCCTGGAAAATCATTTGAACATCTTTATTGTAATTAAGCCTTTTTCTATTTCTAGACTTAGTAACATCTACACCCTTATAGATGATCTGACCACTGGTAACGGGTTCAACACCAACGATTGCCTTACCGGTGGTGGACTTGCCAGAACCAGATTCACCAATTAGGCCATAAGTTTCACCCTCGTTAATTGAAATGCTAATACCATCAACGGCACGAACATAATCAGTAATCCGGTTCCAAAATCCAGACCGAATTGGGTAATGGACTTTTAAATCTTTAATTTGAATTATTTCATTAGCCATATGTTACTCCCCACTTGCCACATTATCTTCATTTTCAAAGTGGAACGTCTTCCAGCAAGTACATCTTACCCAGTGTCCTGGTTTAACTTCATGCATTACTGGATCTTTTTCGTGAGCACTTGCCGGAATCCATGGGATCCTAGCAGCGAACCGATCACCTTCACGAGGCATATTCTTAAGTGAAGGAACAGTACCCTGAATAACGTGTAAATCAGCGTCATCTTCATCCTCTGTTTGCGGCATGGAATTCAAAAGTGAACGGGTATACGGATGTAAAGGATTTTCAAAAATAGTTTTGACATCTGCTTTTTCAACGATTTGTCCCGCATACATAACGGCTACTTCATCAGCCGTTTCTGCAACAACCCCAAGATCATGGGTGATCAAAATGATACCTGATTGCGTTTCTTTTTGAATATCTTCCAGTAAATCCAAGATTTGAGCTTGGATAGTTACGTCTAAAGCAGTTGTTGGCTCATCAGCAATAATAATTTCTGGTTTACATGCAATTGCCATCGCGATAACAACACGTTGACGCAGGCCACCTGAAAGTTCAAATGGATACATTGAATACATTTCTTCAGGCTTAGGCATACCAACCTGATTGAATAGTTCAATTACCCGGGCATGACGCTTTTTCTCATCCATATCCGTGTGATAGTAAAGAGTTTCTGCAACCTGATCACCAACACGCATCAGTGGATTCAAACTAGCGAGTGGATCCTGGAAAATCATCCCTATTTTATCTCCCCTGATCTTATCAAAAAGAGATTCATTTAAACCAACAAGGTTTAAGCCATTATAAAGAATGTCTCCGGTAACTCTCGTATTTTTATGATCATACAAGCCAATAATGCTTGCTGCGATTGTACTCTTACCACAACCAGATTCACCTACAATTGCCAAAATTTCATTCCGCTTAAGAGTTAAATTAATATCATCCGCAGCGTCATAAAATTTTCCTTGTAAACGATAAGCAGTATGCAAATGTTGGATATCTAATAAGAGATCACTTTGTTTTTCCAAAGCACATTCCTCCATCTCAAATCTTCTAATAATTATTAAAAGATACTTAAATATTTTATTTATTTTCTAATTATATACATCATACTGGTCACATGCAAATCAAAAATGAGATTTTTGTGAGAAATTATTTTTGGTGTGCTTTGATATATGAAACTGCATCCCCAACGGTTTGGATCTTTTCAGCATCTGCATCGGGAATTTCAGAACCAAATTCATCCTCCAGCTGCAAGATAAATTCAACTAAATCGATTGAATCTGCATCCAGATCCTTAGTAAAATTAGTCTTTTCGGTAATTTTATCTTTTTTAACATCAAAGTTATCGGCTAACATATTCTTAATCTTATTAAAAATTTCTTCTTCTGACATTCTTAACTCCTCTTTCTTTAGCTAAAGCAATTAATTTTTCTTAGAAAATTCTAATTTAAATTCATCGGTTAATTTTTCCGCTACTATTTTATCTACTTGCTTAATTGTGTAGTAAACTGCTCGTTCTCCTGAGCGCCCATGCGTTTTAACTACCGGTGCATTTAAGCCAAGCAGTGCGGCACCACCATACCTGGCAGTATCAAATTTAGCAACCAGAGACTTTAAGGCATTCTTAATCAGTAATGCACCCACTTTGGTCATAAAACCATTATTAAGAAGGCTATCCTTTAACATATGAATTAATACGCTGGCAGTTCCTTCGGTGTTCTTCAGAACTGAATTACCGGTGAAGCCATCGGTTACGACAACATCAGCTTTGCCAAGCAACAATTCATTTCCTTCAATATTACCAGTGAAATTCAAATCACTTGCCTTCAAAAGTTTGTACGCTTCTTGGTGAACATCGTCACCTTTATCACTTTCCGCACCATTATTAAGAAGGGCAACGCGTGGATTAGATACATCACGTACTTTTTCAGCATAGTATGAAGCCATTTTAGCCCACTGTAAAAGATATTCTGGTTTGCTTTGCGCATTAGCACCAACATCGATCATGTTAAAACCAATATCTGAATTTTCTACTGGTAAAGTAGGCATTAAAGCTGGTCTGGCAATACCTTTAATCCGACCGACAATAAAAATTCCAGAGGTAAGAAGGGCACCGGTATTGCCTAAAGATAGTAAAGCGTCTGCCTTACCGTCTTTAACGTAGTTGGCTGCAACCACCATCGAAGAATTTTTCTTCTTCCGAATGGCTTTAACGGGCTCATCCTGATCCTCAATTACCTCAGTAGTTGGAACTATTGTCAGACGATCATCTAATTGGTCAGCTGGAATTGATTTCTTTAATTTTTCTTCATCACCAAACAAAACAAATTTGGTTTGTTTTAATTCTGGTTTTGCGTGCAAAACCGCATCGATAATTGCCTTAGGCGCATGCTCGCCACCCATTGCATCAATAGCTATTGTTCTCATTAATTTATCACAATCTTTTCTATGCTCGCTCTTGTTCTAATTGTTTATATTCTAGCACCTGTTTTAAAGAATTATGGGATTTATCCTGCAATTCAGGATCGTCCTGAACTAATTTCTGGGCAACTTTCTGGGCAACAACCAAAGTATTATAATCATTAACCACGTTCCCAACACGAAATTCAGGAAGCCCTGATTGTGCTTTACCAAACAGGTCACCTTCACCACGCATTTTAAGGTCTTCTTCAGCTAGCTTAAATCCATCGGTAGTTGAAGCTACAATTTTCATTCTTGCTTTACCAGCCTCAGTTTTAGGATCAGCCATAAAAATACAGTAACTTTGGGTATGGCCACGACCGATTCGGCCACGCAACTGGTGCAATTGACTAATACCAAAACGATCAGCGTTATAAATGATCATCATATTTGCATTCGCAACATCAACCCCGACTTCGATCACACTAGTTGTAACTAAAATGTCGATCTTACCAGCAGAAAAGTCAGCCATAATTTCATCTTTTTTAGGACCAGGCATTTGTCCGTGCAAAAGCACTACCTTTTGATCCGGAAAATCATGACTCAATTTAGTATGTAATTGTTCTGCATTTTTCAAATCAACCGCTTCAGATTCAGTAATAAGTGGGGTTACAGCATAAATTTGAAAACCTTGTGCCAATTGTTTATGCATTAATGCATAAACTTCCTTCATTTGATTACTAGTCTTCCAAGAAGAAATGATTGTCTTTCGACCTGACGGAAGGTGACGAATTTCTGAAATCGACATCTCACCGTACACCGTTAAAGCCAGTGTCCGTGGAATTGGTGTAGCTGTCATTGCTAAAATATCGGGATGATCCCCCTTATTGATCAGTGCCTGTCTTTGACCCACACCAAAGCGGTGCTGTTCATCAATAATAATCAAACCTAATTTCTTAAAAATAACTTTCTTTTGAATTAGTGCATGGGTCCCAATGATAATGTTGATCGTGCCATCAGTAATTTCACGGTAAATTTCTCGCCGTTCCATCGTTTTCGTATTACCGGTAAGAAGGGCTATCCGAACCCCTAATGGTCGAAGTAATTCATCAATTTTCTTAAAATGCTGTGTTGCCAGAATTTCGGTAGGAACCATTAGAGCTGCTTGATAACCGGCAGTTACCGCAGCGAAGAGTGCATAAACAGCCACAACCGTCTTACCGGAGCCAACTTCCCCTTGTAAAAGCCGCTGCATCTGTCGTTCTGAATGCATATCTGCAAAAATTTCATTAACTACTTGTTTTTGATCATTTGATAATTCAAACGGTAATGATTTAGTTAACTTAGCAACCTCTGACAAATCGTAATGTTTAGCAAATCCCTTAGAATGATGAGAATTTGCACTTGATAAAAGGGCTATTTCTGTTTCAAAAATAAAGAATTCGCGAAAAATAGCACTTCTTTTAGCTAATTTAGCCTCATTGGGATTCTTCGGATGGTGCATCTTTTGAATGATTTCTTGATCACTAAGCAAACGATATTTCCTACGGACAGCTTCCGGCACAACATCGGTCACTTTATTCAAAAAATCATTAATTGCTAAATTAATCAGGTCAACTAATTTCTTTTGCCGTATGTGTTTATTAACGGGGTAAATTGGCGCCATGCCACTGTCGTTTTCTTTAGCGGCTACAAATTTAAATCCAGATAGACTTTGCCGGGCAACGTTATATTTACCGTAAACAGCAACTTCTTTACCAATTTCAACTTTTTTCCTTAACCAAGGCTGGTTAAAAAAATTGACCATGATAATATCATGGTCAATGCGCATTTTAAAGCTTAAGCGACTCTTTTTATAACCAAATCGACTTACAAAAGCTTCTGTGGCTACAACTCCTTTTAACAAAACTTTTTGACCGTCCATGATCTGGTCGAGTGGTAATGTCTGTAATTCATCATAGCGAAAAGGAAAATAAAATAGTAAATCGTAAATACTATAAATGCCCAAGCTTCCAAGGTTAGCTGCAGTCTTTGTCCCTACACCCTTTAAATCTGTAACAGGAGCAAACAATGCATTATTAATCATTTTATTCAACGGAAATCAAGAAGTGATAAACCGGCTGACCACCATCATGAATCTCAAATTCAAGGTCATCATGCTTCTTCTTAAGGTCAGCTACAACCTTATCAGCATCTTTTTTACTTGCATCCCGACCAAACATGATGGTAATAATCTCAGAATCTTCATTCAACATCTTTTCGATCATCTTAGTAGTTGCTTTGATCATATCAGGATCATCTACACGGATATTGCCATCAACAATGCCTAAGTAATCATTTTTATGAACTTCAACCTTATCAATAGTAGTATCACGGTTAGCTTGGGTAACTTGACCGGAAACAACCGTATCCAAATCTTCAGTCATATTCTTAACGTTGTCTTCTACTGAATCATCTGGATTGAATGAAAGCATTGAAGTCAGACCTTGAGAAATAGTCTTACTTGGGACAATTCCTACAGGAATATCACTTACTTCAGCAGCTTGTTTAGCTGCAAGCACAATATTACCATTATTAGGTAAAACGATGGCCTTCTTAGCACCCGACTTCTTAATAGCGTCAGCAATATCCTGGGTTGACGGGTTCATTGTTTGACCACCTGAAATAATTCGGTTAACCCCTTCACTTTCAAAGAGCTTACGAATACCGTTTCCTGAAGCAACAGCAATAACAGCAAAATCAACACTCTTTTGTTTCTCTTCGTTATTATTAACAATTGTTTCGTGCTGGATTCGCATGTTATCAATTTTAATTTTTTCTAATTGGCCAAATTGACTACCATATTGGAAAACTTCCCCGGGATGTTCAGTATGAACGTGCACCTTAGCAACTTCATCATCAGAAACTGCTAACAGAGAATCGCCTAAACCAGATAAATGTTTTCTAAATTCATCAAGGTTAAATGGCTTCTTATTAGGAATATCAGCCGTTAAATCGACCATAATTTCGGTACAATAACCATTTTTAATATCTTGAGTGGCTAATTGACTTTGAACTGATTGGTGGTGCATTGCGTTGATCATTTCATCCATTTCAGTTTCATCTGGTTGATACTGATCAGCAAAGTTTTCTCCTAATAGGCCCTCTAAAAAGCCTTCATAAATAAAGAGTAATCCTTGACCACCGGAATCAACGACGCCAACTTGTTTCAACACTGGAAGCAAATCAGGGGTAGACTTCAATGCCTTCTTGGCACCTTCAACTACGGCCTTCATTACTTCTTCAACGTCATCACTTTCGTTAGCTTTATTCGCACCATCTTGCGCAGCAACACGAGCAACGGTCAGAATGGTACCCTCAACAGGTTTCATAACTGCCTTATAAGCAGTAGCAACACCATTTGTAAAGCCATTTGCCAATTCTTGTGCAGTCAAAGTATTCATGCCTTGAGTAGCCTTATAAAAGCCCCTGAATAGCTGAGATGAGATAACACCACTATTACCACGTGCTCCCATCAGCATCCCTTTAGATAGGCTTTCAGTCAGATCGCCAACTTTAGAACTAGGGTTTTCGGCAACTGCTTTAGCACCACTCTCAATAGTTAAATTCATATTGGTACCAGTATCACCATCTGGAACTGGAAAAACGTTCAACGAATTAACAAATTTCGCGTTTTTACCAATTCTGTGGGTGGCCACACGAACCATATCCCTAAATTTCTTACTATCTATTTCCTTTAAAACCAATATTCTTAACCTCCGTTTGCGTTACTCGTCAAGCACTTTAACACTCTGAACGATGACATTAACGGCTTTTGTATCAATACCAAGTTGATTCTTCAAGTTAAATTTCACACTGTCTTGCACGTTACGGCTTACCTCAGAAATCTTCAAACCATAACCAACAATAATATAAACATCAACCGTGATTTGATTGTTTTCTGACTTAACAACAACACCACGTTTATAATTTGCTCGATTAAGAATTCCATCGAAACCATCGCGAATAACATTCTTTGATGCCATTCCAACAACGCCGTAATTAGACGTAGCTGCATTACCAACAACAGTTGCAATTACTCCATTTGAAATATCAATCAAACCATCTTTTGTTTTGATTTTAACAGCCATGTTTATCCTCCGTCTCATTGTTTAAATATATGTATTTATTTTATCATATATTTAACTATAAATTAAAAAATCCCTTTGATAAAAAATTCTTTTCAGGTTGAATTACTTCTAAACACATGCTATCCTTAATAAGTATGAAAACACAAATAAAGGAGGTTTAGCAAATGGCAAAAGATTATGTAACAGGTAAAAAGACTACTTTTGGTAACAAGCGTTCACACTCATTAAATTCAGCTCGTCGCGCTTGGAAGCCAAACCTTCAAAAAGCTCGTATTCTTGTTAACGGCAAACCAAAACGTGTATGGGTTTCAACCAAGGCTTTAAAGTCTGGTGAAGTTACTCGTGCTTAAATATTAAGTAAGACTTACAGAAGAAATTTTGTAAGTCTTTTTTTTCGAACAATTTTAAAAAGAAAAAAACAGCATTTT
>ENA-UOOE01002403-UOOE01002403.1-fermentation-metagenome-genome-assembly--contig:-NODE-2403-length-13463-cov-4.452044_pt1 | contig 13463 bp, 9 predicted proteins | sample MGYA00245776_ERZ724021 | MGnify/ENA primary metagenome ERZ724021 (study PRJEB28704, sample SAMN03018321) | fermentation metagenome | biome: anthropogenic terrestrial biome; feature: soil; material...
ATATAAACGATGTTCTACAATATAAAGTTGTCTATTTTATTTTGCGTCAACAACTAAGATGCCATAGAGATAGGAAAGAACGCTGTTTACCGGATCTTTGGGAGGCCTTTTATTCCTGTTCTGGAATGAGAAGTTCTGTGAGCTCTTGAGCATATTTCCGAAGTGGCCAAAATAGACTTCAGCAGCTGCCCCTTCGAACCCAAGAAGGCTCTGCATGTGGGATGCGTCTTCTGCCTGAGCCGCCAGCCGCTTCAGAGACTCGAGCACCTCATCAGGAATCTCTTTATCATTTCTGCTCAAGAGAACTCTACAGTTCTCGATCTTCCCGGATACGATCTTGCGGGCTACGGAGAGCGATCTCTCTTCGTTCTCAGCCCAGCGGAACTGCTGGATGCGCAGCTGGACATTCTTGTGGCTCATCCCCAGAGCTATCCCCTGAAACCAGCCGCCATGAGTGAAGTGCAGCACAGACACATTCCTCTGCATCAACTCGACCATGGCGGGAGTGGTGATCTCAGCGTTTCCGTAGAGGCAGACCTTGGATATCTCCCTGACTCTGGCCTCGCTGATCTTTCCCTCCTCATAGGACCAGACCTCCAGCCGCTCGCCCCTCTTGCGAACGGTCTTTCCCTGGCCGACGACATAAAGCGGAACCTGATCGTCGCGGCTGGCGAGGAGCATTCTGATCCTCTCCTCCGGATTGCTTTCCTGGGTTGGCTCTTTTTCTGCACCCATCTCCCGCAGGAGGTTGACCTCGTCTGGCAGGCATATACCGGCCATTGAGCAGCGATCGCACCTTTGGCTATTTTCCAGAGGCGGGGGAAGCTCGGCCCGCTGAACCGCCATTCGCATGTCTGCCAGCAGGGACAGAGTTCTGTCCAGAAGTTGGCTGTCGAACTTCACTGGCACTTTTTCCTTGGATAGAATATAGTAGACCATCCCCTCATCGCAGGAAAAGCCGTTCTCCCGCAGGGCAAGGCATTGGGCAGCCAGCTGGATCAGATGGGGCTCGAAGATCCCTGGTCCTGCCGGGCCTTTTCGCGTCTCTCCGCGCTTGTATTCCACTGGCGTTACATGGCTGCCATCTCCCTCCAGAAGATCGATCCGGCAGCATACTCCCGCCTGCGGGGCAGAGAGGGAGACGGATCGAGCATGAAAGGGCTGGAAGTCCTCTGGGATCGGATCCTCCTCGGCATCGATCCAGCGGTGGAGAAGTCTGCCTTCAACAGTCTCAGCGCTATCCTGGAATTCTCCCTGCACCCATTGAAGATAGCTGAGCCTGGGGCAATAGGCATAAGCTGCAAGCATGCTGGCGGGGATGAGGTCCGGGGCGATACTCTTGGCGCTGGCTGCATCTTCCATAATTTGCACTCCTTCCAGCGGTGAAGATGTTCGAATGATATAAAGATATTTTAGTAGGTCTTGAAGCTCGGACTCATGAGACTCAACCTTTCTGTCCTCGTCTCTCTATGTCCGAAACATTTTTGCATACTGACCTTCATTTGGGCCAGTTGTGATAGCATCTCCTCCCATCTCATCGATAGCCTCTGAAGATATGGCGGATCACAGAGATAAGGTGCAGCCGGATAGCAATTGGGAGCCAGGTCCGACCCTGAAGCGGCCGCGCTGGCTGCGATGCAGACTCTCTATATTCTTCTATGCATTGAAACATAATTTTATTCAAATCGCGGCAATGGTTCTGGCGCTATTGCTCCTCATTGATCTGATATTGAGATGGGACGAACTGCGACCGCCTGTAAGTGTCCATCTCTCGGCGGCATTGATAACAGGAGTTCTTCAAGAGGCGTTTGATGTGCTGGTTCATTCGCCCACGTTCTTTGAAATGGGAACTGTGCCATCCCAAGTGAGCCCACTGACCTGGGTCAGCTGGTGGATTAATGTGCAATCCCTGCTGGGAGGAGGAACACTTCTTGTCGCATTGTTCGTTTGGTATGAAAAGATTCGAGGGGATTGGATGAGCAGCCTCCCCAAGCGAATGAGCGTCTTCTTCCTCCATCAAGGCCAGCCGGTCATCATATGCCGCTATGTCTGGCTGGCAAGCGAAGGCGATTTGCGTGCCTGGGGACAACAGGTGGCTGCACAATCGGTGGGGGAGCGATTCTTAAGCTTTTATCCTAATGTAAATGCAGGGTCTCCGACATTGGCAGTATGGATCGATTGTGGAATCTGCAGCCACTATGCGATATGCTTTGATCTTATGGATCTGGATGAAGCAGGCAAACAGAATCTATTCCTGAGAAAGTATCCAGGCATGTCCCGTTATCAGAACATGGCGGCAGAATCCAACACCGTTTCCACTGTTCCAATGGCGGACCTGAAAAGAGATGTGGATGCATCTGTCTTTCCTTTTGACTGGCAGTTAGAATCTGCTCCCGACAGAGATTAAGGTGAAGAACCATAGATTCTTCTCACACGCTCTGGATATGAATCTATAGCAAGGATTATGAACTGCCTTCTCACGCCATCCTGGAGGACCCAGTCTCCACTGGCCCACCTGCCACTGCTGTCCATGAGTGGCTACCACCACCGCCTCAAGGCAAGGATATTAAAAAGCGACGGAGTAGATGAAAGGTGCGGTCATTTTTTTTCAGGCATGATTCTGAGGGAATTTGATCTATTCATGCGAGCTGCTTTTCAGTGGGCGCCGCGAGTCGGCCTGCTGGCCTCCCGCGCTATGCCCTGGTCCCCTCAACGCCGGGGTGGCTTGGACACAATCGGGGCGAGCCGTTGATGATTTTGGATTATATCACTGTTAATATTCTCCAGGCAGGCCCGGTTGAACTGCTGGCTTGCCCGCAGATCAAGCTGCATCACCCTACTTTTCCGCCCCCAGGGTCACGTCCACCACCTGGCCCTCCTGCCATTCCCGGCTGTGGGTGGCCACCACCACTGCCCCCAGTCGGGGATCGTAAAAAGCGATGGCTGCCGCGGGGGACGCGTGCAATTTGTGCAGTGCCATGCCGTAGCGCCAGATGGGTGCCCTGCCCTCCACGATCACCAGCGAGCCGCGGGGAATATCGGGCAAAGGCGGGAGCGGCTCGGTGGGGGTGATGGGGGAGGAGACGGCGATTGAGTAGATGACGGGAGTGGTCATAGTTAAGGGTTGTTATTCGATTTCCCCATTTTTATCGATCGTAGGTAAGCCTCTTGTGTCATTTGCTGCAATATCTAGTGCGAATCCTTCCTCTTGTCGCTTCTTATTTCCCATAAACCACTCAAATTGTGGATGATCCGGATTAAATGATTTCGTTGGTCTAGGGTAGTGAATGGGTAAATTAGGCGGCATACGGAGTAGCGCTCTAAGGTCACTTAATACATTGTCAAAGTCGTCTGGATATATGCTTCGCATCTCTTTGAGGAAGTTATCCTTCAGTGTCGTCTTATCCGCGCCATACCAGCCCGCATTTGAGTCCAATGAGTTCAGACGTCTATTCCAATCAATCATTTGAAGGCTATCAATAGTGATTTTTATTGAACCGAATCCCAGCGGTTTAGCATATCCCAACCTGTGGAACATTCCTTCTTCCAGCTCTAGGGCGTAAAGCAGGGCTCCAAGTTCCAAAGGAGCAAGATTTTCAAATTCCACTGAGAACCCAAATGTAGCCCCTTCGTCCAGCGCTCTATGCACTGTGCGGTCTTGGTCACTCCCTTCTTTGCCTTTGCCTGTGTATTCTTCTTGCACTGCCATAGCATGATGGCGATAGAATTTGCGACCACGCAATCGAGCTTCATCTTTATCATAGTCTACTGTCGGGTCTGGCATTCCTTGCTTGTTAAGTAGATAGAACGAAGTAGTAGTTGGCTTTGGAGTGGAGAGAATAGCTAAGCGAGTGTCAGGCAGAAATCCCTTATTCGATGTAAGCTCTCCATAAGATAGCCGTACCCTGCTAGCATAAGCCGTAGGCTTGACATTCGTCAGTGGTTTATTGTCAACCCAGCCAAACACTCGACATGCTGGGCAAAGCGCTTGATGGTTCCTGCAATTCTTGAGATGTCCAAATAGAAATTTTTCACGAGGGAATGCATAAGGAAGACGTGGCATACTAACTGCACGTAATATTTTTGCTGTGCATTTTGGGGCACGCTTAACCTTAGCGTATACTAAATCTCCTACTGTCAGCATACTATTCTTCTTGATAAATGAGCTAGGTTGAGGCATATCGTTTGTACTATTAGGCCATCTTTGATCTCCGAGCCTTTTTACAATTTTTCCCAAACGTTCCCAATATCCATTCAAATGATGATTAAATTCCGCAATAACGGTGTTATCACATTCACATAAATAAGCATGTGGAATCTTATCTAACTCCGGTGGATTGATATCTCTATCATCCCAGCGGAAGAAAAGCCTCTCATCATGTTTATTTTCAATATTTGGCCCAGTCAAATGCAGCCATCCAAAGACCTTTGCATATCCATGATCCTCTCTGAGTAATTCATGCTGACTTGCCGGAACAACCTGAACAGCATGAAAAGACCGAAAGCGTCTGCTTTTATGCTTTTGGGGGTCTTTTGTAACTAATGCGGCTATTCGCATTCCATCAGAGGCGCCTTCTGGTAACTGGCTATCAGATGGTGCGAATGGTTGTTTCGTCCTTCGATCTAATAAGACTCTTGGAGGATAAGAACTAAGAACCGCCCCTGCCCGAACGACAGAGGGACCACTAGGAATACTAACGAGAGGATTGACTGTGCAATCCAATAACTCTAATTGTGCACCATTCTCATCAAGTTTCAGAACGCGTGCTGGTATCATATCTTCTGGTGCACGCGGTATTCTGTGTTCAAGAGTATATGGCTCATCTCTTTGAAATACAGCAAAACATGAGTTTGTCACTGTTTCAAACACCAAACGAATCATTCCACGCAGTGAGCTTGCAGGGAGTGCAGGCTTACCCTCATATTGAAAGAAGCGAAATGTTTTATGGCCATTAATCTCCCTAATCTCATGGGAATCTGAGATGAATAAAGGAGTTTTTGTTTTTGCTATGCACTTAATGTGTCCTGTCATTCCGATGTATCGATCATGTGGCGGAGGCGAGCAATTTCCCAAGATCTTACTATCTGGACGCGGCTTCTCTATATTACGTACAAAATTATAAGGATTGAGGAATCGATATCCACTCAAATCATTGGTCTCTGTTCTGGGATTAGCATTTAGAGCGGATTCGATAACCTTTAAATTAGCAGCGCGCAGGCCCTTATCAACTTCTACAATATCGAATTCTACTCTTTGTCCTTCCCGCACTCGATCCGCTTTTAGCCATGACAACCGGAAATATACACTTTCATGTCCAGTATCTGGCTGAATGAAGCCATATTCTCCTTTATACTTAATGATCTTGATCGTTCCTTTCATCATTTTAATCCCCCTTCCATTTGCTCACCCCAGTGTACCAGACAAATTCCAACTGTCCCGCGTAGGTAAATGCCTTATAAGTCAATTGAATACGATCATTTTTCAATAAGTTTGTCATTGGATAATTTAACTTAGCTGAACCTACTCGATCTTCAAATAATTTACTTCCATCCCATTGGCCCCATAAAAGCGCTGTTTTTTTATCCTGATGGAATGCTTTTCGATTGCTATCCCAATAATTTTGCATGCTGTGGTTTTTAATGGATACCTGAATTCCTGCCGGACCTATGAAGCGCCAATCAAATCGCGCCCCGTTCCGGCGCAACATCAGATCTCCGCCCTCGCCAAATAGTCGTCCGCGCTCTAGCAAAGCAATGTTCTTTGGAAGTGTATCTCTTTCAAAGAAAATTTCGCTGGAGTATTCCCATATCCTAAATGGCATCTTTGCCAAGCACCAATACTCTATCAGCTTTAATAACTTGACCTCGGGACACACTCCGCCTAGGATGGTCAGCTCATTACGCCCAAATTGAGGTTGCTTCACTTCAGCAGCCAATTCTGCAAAATCTACTCGTTCCCAAGGTTTCATAGTGCGTCTCCCTTTATTATCGGATAAAGATGCTTGAGATGATCAAAGTAGTTATCCTCTCGCCGATCAAATTCAAAATGGCGCTCTTTTTTTATTTCCTCATGAAATGCGTTTATCCAATCTTCTGCTATTTCTCTCCATAGATTAGTAGCGGCATTTATATTAATTGTAGTGTAGATTCCGCTCTTTCCTTTCGGTAAATCTAGCTCTCTTAATACAAGTGGATTATCATCCGTACTTAGATAGCCAAACGTTGCATCCCAATTGGCGAATTTAGCCCTGCCAAAGCCTTTTGCACTGCCAAATCCGACATTCAGCCACCCTTCAGAAAGATCTCGAATCACCAACCATAGCCATCCTAATTCCCATGGAGTAGGATTATCCAGAAATATTCGCAATGCGAACGCTGGCCTCCATAATGCCAATGCATCAAATTTAAATTCGTCCGCCGCGCCGCCTGTAAATCTATCTATCGCCAGGAAATCCAGCATTTTGAATATAGGTTTAGTCTGGTCGTCAGTTGATTTATATGGCGCATCTTCCACAATCAGGCGGCTACCGTGCCGTGTACTCCCAAACAAGCTACATGCCAGGCAAACATTGGATTCCTTGTCGCGGGAATAATTGGCCTTTTTGAGCAGGCTATCGCAGCTTTCCAAAGGTAGTTGCTCATCATTATGGTCATCCCTTGCGTTTGGATCGCATGCAGGGCAGTGGTGAAGGAAGGATTCTTTATCTTCATACTCACTAGAGGCTATGGTCCTAGCCAACCGTTCTGCATGCGAACGCAATACACCACGCAGCCCTGCGCCCGATAACACTGGCTTTTTCCAATTACCCCATTCTGCCAGGAGTGGAGCGTGATCAAAGCCACTTGCACCTGAAATCATTGTATCATTAGTGAGAAGTGGACCATCTGCCTGCAGAGTCCCTGTGAGCGAAAGCCAGCAGCGAGCAACACCTTCAGGCATTCCATCTTCCGGAACTATGCATTCTATTGAGTTGAGTTTTTCTTGGAGCCAATTATCCTTTTCTCGAGCGTTCTGCCAAGGCCTATCATCCTTTAAGAAGGACATAACATCCTTTGGTTCATCAAGATTCCTTGTTTTAAATTGTATATTGCTTAATTCAAAAGCACCAAGCCCGCGTACTACTCGCCCCCCTAGCCAGAGCCGCCCTGCCTCCCATTCAGCTAATCCTGCTGCTAGAAGCTTTTCGTCATTTGAGTTTGAATCCCGCAGCTCCATCCTTAGCTCAAATGCAGATCTGGCAGGCAGGACCTCCATATCAAATTTCACTGCACCAGCCCTAGCTGCAGCACCCGTCATCCGATCGATGCCAACGCCATCACGTATGAGCGGCAGAGGAAGTCCTCCAATGGGACGAGCATTGAAAACCAGGAGCTTTGAAGCCTCAGACGTGGCTGCCTCTTCATCAGAAGGATTAACATCACCAAAGAGATGACATACTCCGCAACTGCACGATTTTTTTCGACGTTTATCTTCTTTATCCAACACTGAACAAAGACCAGCATTCAATCTTGGGCCTATTCGAGTGAGAAGGGAACGTAATGCTCCGGCAATCGCAGTTCCAGGGATGAAGGGGAAACCTTTGGAATCCCTGCGCATCAAGGAGTCAGTTAAGTCGTTGCCTTCTCCGCTTCCAATATGTACTGCGGTGCGTGCAGTAAGCCTTGCAGTTACCACCCGATATTTCATTTCATGCCTCCTTGCTTCTTCTCTCTGGATGCTAATGCGATCCACTCTGCAAGACGCTCTATACATTTATGCCAATAATTAGGATCTTCTTTATTCAGGTACTCCAAGGCTTTGATTATTGCTTCAATTTCATCCTTGCCTTTCTCGATAAAGAAATTCTTCATATCGCGCTTCCCATATTCTGCCTCTCCGATTTCATCGATCAAAACCTTATCAGGTTGTCCAAAGAAGGCTTTTTCTGGATCCCTCGCAAATGAAGTAAGTGCAACAATCAATTCTTCTATGGATTTATCGCTATGAGAATGCAGCCATCGAGCCAATGCCTGGAATGGCGCGACAGAAAATTTTTTATTTGATAGTAATGTTTTCAGCTGATCCTCCCATTCTTTCATGACTCTGTCTGGACTTATGCGGCTGCCTGGCTTCATCTCACTTTCAATACCTATAGCGCTTTCAGTAAGCTTTTGACGCTGATCGAAGATTGGGTGATTGAAGGCTATTCGCCCAAAGCCTTCGTTGCGACGCAGACCAATGCCTTCAAGCTCCAATCTCTTCATCTGTTCAGCCCAATCTTCAGGAGGATCTATCAGACTTATCCAAGCCGTAGATCCGGCCACAAGCGCTGTATCACGCCAGCGGGGTAGGCCTAGTGTAGAATTGAAACTATCCACAATCCTCGTTCTTGCGTAGATATCCCGGATTTTCACATCACCCAATCCCAATGTAGATTTCATCCAGTCCGGCTCGAATCCAACAGCCTGTTGCCCCCATGGGTTTGAAGTAATTGTATCTGTTAATAATGTTAAGGAGATGATCTGGGGTTTATCAGGAACACGCTGATCTAAAGGTATTTGAATCCAAGTCTGTGGGTGTTCATCGCACCTCTCCAGCCATACAGTCACCTGGCCGTACCCGCGGGACCTTGCCTTTCCCAGCCTGCATTTCAGCAGGGCATTCTCGGTAAAGCCGGTCATTTCCTTTAAGCGTTTCCAGATGGTCTCATCGGAGCATATCAGCTCTCCAATGAAATATTGCTCGTCACTAATGGCTGAATAGCTGTATAACGCACGATTTGCAGCTCTTTGTGTCGTCTCATCGATGCGAATGTGTAGTTCTGAAGTGCGACGGACATTAGCCGCACGTGGCTCCTTCTGCAGTATCAAAAAGCCATCTACAGGCTCTAATCGGCTTTCATGGACTCTGCATTTGCTGTTCGGACACTCTTTGTGGTCAACGGCAGAATAAATCCCATGACCTTTGCTCTCGCGTTTGAGCGGAACTATACTGCAGGTCATCAGCCCTAAAGGAGCTGGTATTGATGGGTAAATGTTGCTCCTGTAGTAGTAACCAGGATAAAGCATTGAAAACTTGATACCATCACGCAGAAACATCTTTACAAAATCGCTATAATTCGCTGCAATATTCAAATCGCAGTTTTCAGCAGCCTTTCCAGCAAAAGCACCCATCATTACGCTGCCAGGGATGAACGATCGAGTATCGTAATGGTTCCCTGCTGATGCTCTCTGGGCTATCAGTAATGGCTCATCCAAACGAACGATCATCCTTATGCGAACAGGCGAGACTGTGCGAATATCGATTGGCTGTATGTCGGATGGAATTATCATCTCGACGCTCTGTCTATCATTGAGTCTGTCCCGCATCCATGCCTGATCAAAACGCTCCAAGAGCCAGTCTTGCCATGTCTGATCCCCATGATTTAGGGCATCCTGGGCTTCAGCTATATCCGTCTCCACAGTGGCTAAACTGATTGTGCATTCGCCTAGCCCACGTCTGCGAGAGCGTCCCAATTGTCGAACATTTCGTGCTGCTGCAACCAAAAGTGCCGCTTCATCCAATGCCACTTCTAGTGCTATATTATCCTTGCAAGGGCAAGTTAAGGAGAAGAAAAATCCTTGCCCCCCCAATCCATCCTCTTGAGAGAATAGCTTGCCTTCTTCAGCCCTGCGCATGCGAGGATCGATACGTACACGTTGAATCGCTTGCGAGTCCTCAGCGCACTTTACGGTAGGACGTGCTGAGGAAATATGCCAGCCTTTAGCATGGGCCGATGTGCCAAATAATCGTCCCAAGACTTCTTCCGGCCTATGACCGTCCAATGGTTTCAGTCTCAGCAGGCGAAAAGCGCCATCACGCAATAATCCCATCAACGCAGTACCACGCAAGACTGGTGTACCATCATCCTCGCGCAGCAGCGCAGAATCAATGCCGAATCCCTTGCCATACCCTGCACCAATATGGTAGTTGGAGTCGAATTGGATTTGGAAAGTCAAGTAGAGCATTATCTATCCCCCTGGTAGACTTTTCGCTCCTTTTCTAGTTCCAGGGCAAAATCCCATGCCTCCAGCAGATCAGGAAATCCTTGTCCACACCAGCTATATTCATCGCGATCGATCCTCATCCAAAATCTTTCTTCGTTTCCGCCCAATGACTTCAAGGCATCCTCTATGATCTTGCCTTGATCTTCATTCCGTTGCTTTATGCGCCTCATCAATCGCTCAAGCTTGTCTTTCCAATCGATATCATCGCACTTCTTAGGCATATTGTTCGGATCAAAAAGTCTTTGGATCTCTGATAACCTCTTATTTGGAATGGCACGCAAGTTATACCGTTGATCGATTAATCTCTGGATAGATAATCCCCTATCGGAAATTTCTTCATCCGTCACCCAATAGGGGCGTAGCGTCGGACGCATAGCTCCACTTGGGCAGTCGCTGACAAGCCTTCCTCCGAGGACCACTTCAAAATTTATTGTGGAGTAGTGCTTGTCATCTTCCAGAATTGCGCGTTTGCCTATCTGCTTAGCTTCTTTCAATCTTGTTTCCCCAATCTCGTGAGCTAGCTTGTATGGATGTTTGCCTTTGCAGACAACTACTGTAGCCGAGATTGTAGGCTTGGGAACGTTAAGACCCAAATCTTTGATCAATTCAGCCATCCTTTGTTCATATACGCGGCAGAAGGATTGAGCAAAATCCAATGCCCAAGGAGCTGGAATTAAGGCAAATAAATCATCCCCACCCAAAATCAGTGGCAGCACGGGGATAAAGCAAGGCCTGTCCTCTAACTTATTATTATTCATAATTTCCTTAGTCGGCCCGGCTAATGCCTGAAAGATGATAAAAGTCAATTGATCTGATAACTTCCTCATTTGCTTCTGTTTCTTGCATTCGTCAAATATTTTACCCATCCCATTGCCGTCAGCAAGCAAGTAGGCGACATAGCGACGATGATCGTAATCGGCAATATCATCTGTCGGGTCCAATTCTGAGCGACCTCTATATTTCTCCTTACCTGGCCAGCCAAAATTAGCCAAATCTTTTCGTCCACCTAATACCAATTTATAGAAATTCTCTAGGAATGATCCAGCTTCATTTGCTTGTCGGGAGCTTCCACGTTCAGCGTTCTTGTTCAGGCATGAAGTACATAGGTATTGTTTTTCATCACTTCCATGATATGACTTATAACCCACGGCCAACCCTATGCCACATGAAGCACAGAAAGCTATGTATGGCATATGCTCCTGGCTCTGCCACCTCTCTCTCCATCGTTTTGCCTTGCGCAACTCTTTTTCAGCTTCTTTACTGGCTTTGCCATAGTTTGCATTCACTGCTACAGGATCAGCTACGGTAAGAGTGCTATCCATAGCACGCCTGTAGACTTCGGCGAGCTGCTCCCCAAATAACCTGGCCTGGTTTTCATCATCAAAGAGAATACGAAAACTCCCTCCAGAGTTGATGACAATATCCATGCCATCACGGGGACTATTTAGAAGCGTGGGTACTTCTTCGCAGAAACGAGAGAGCAACTGACTTCCTCCGACCACCTCACGCAATCGCGAGGAACGAAAGACGAAGTCCTGTATTTTATCAGCTTCAGCTGCTAAAAGATACTGTGTCATAGTGGGCTCCTCCATTATCTCAAGTTCGGGGGTAAAAAATCGCTAAGGCGGGTCAGATTAACAAGTTCAGACCACGGTAGTGCAGAGGTTTGCTGATCCTGCGTGCTAATTCGCTGGCCCCAAAAATTCTTAACATTGGCAGTAACGAATTTCAAGGCATCTTCTGTCCATGGGCGAGGTGGGGAATAATACTTGTGGACTAGACTGTTACGAATCTCAATGAACTCCTTCCAATTGCCTTGTCCGCCAAATAGAGTTAGTGTCTTATGCCAAGTCATTTCATTTTTTATAACAATATATATTAAATTTTTTAATCCGTTAAATCTAATTCCATGCTTGGCACTTGAGCCAAATTCAAAACGATGACCTGCAGCTTTTTGTAGATTCTCAAATAAAGATTTAGCTCCCGGAGTAGCATCCTGCAAAGCTTTGATAGTATTGGTTTTCTCTTCCTCATTATCAATAAGCCTAACTAAGCGTGCCAGCATCACAGCTTCGTTTAGGCTGCCAGCTCTAAAGAAGGCAGAGCGATAGTCACAATTGAATCTTATCAGTCTGCTGATGCGAGCCAACTCATCAAAGACATATGCTTTAAACTCTGGCGTATCTGCATAAAAGTTAGATATACTGCTCTTTAATCTTGCTTGTTCCGCGACTACCCATTTATTATCCAACTGTGTTACAGCCGAAGGCGGCTCAAAGTTAACGCATTTCTTGATATCTCGAGCCATCTCTGCAGCTTCATTATACATCCCAGCATCCCAATATTCGTAACAAATAAGGATCTTTACCAGCAATTGAATTGCCTCTTGCGAATCAGGTAGAAAATCCGCCATCGCAGCCATAACGGAGCCGGATTTACCATCTTCGCCAAGTAGGAGCAATTGAGCATCATGGAATTGATAACGCTCATATAAAGTTCGCACCTGCTCCCACTCATGCAGGGAGAACTCCTTATAAGGATTGGATATCTCGCCAATCTTGCATCCGAAACCATATGGTCTGTGAAACTCTCTATCGTATTCATCAAAATCTACGTATGATATTCTCGCACCTGAATAGGCCGCATACATAAAGGCGCCGGTTACTATGCTTTTCTTGCCACCGGTTATATCTATCACTACATCCTTTTCGTCATGAAGAACCTCAACTAGAGTTTTAAATACTGATGCAGGATTACCTTTTGTTGGATAGCCTGGCTTGGTAGGAACCTGTTCTCCCAAAAACTGGACCTTAGTTCCATCAAAATTATATGATTTTAAATTGTTAATACCTTTTTTTAAATACTGTGCAAAGTTATGCCACTCCTCATTATGGCGACCATCTTTATAGCCCTCTTCATTTAAAATCAAAATAATTTTATTAGGCTTATATACACATGCAGATTGCAGCAATGGATCTAATGAGAATCCAACCAATAGCACTAACGTATCACACTGTTTAGCGTTGATGCACTTACTTTCTCTGGCCCATTCTAGCTCGGCTTCTAACAGGCTCTTTCCGCCGAGCCTATTATTTTTTTCACAAATGTAATGTCGCAGATAATCATCAATATCATCCTGAGAACGGTCCCAATGGTCCCTTGTCGCTCTTGCAAGATCGTCCTTATTCAATATTATGTCACCTATCATCATTAATCCTCACCCTCAAATCCCCCCATCCCAAAATGCCCCCCATACCCCACCACCACCGGCCCCTGCACCGCCTCTGCAAATACGATGCGAAAGCCGTAGCCGGCTCCATTCGCCGCTGGCCTCCTCTCATCCGCCCCTCTCCGGCGCACAAAGGCATCCCAGGGAACATCCCGCTCGCCCAACCTGGTGTGGCCCACTCTCTCTATCAAATCAGGCTCGGGAAAGC
>ENA-UOOE01002404-UOOE01002404.1-fermentation-metagenome-genome-assembly--contig:-NODE-2404-length-13462-cov-3.101216_pt1 | contig 13462 bp, 10 predicted proteins | sample MGYA00245776_ERZ724021 | MGnify/ENA primary metagenome ERZ724021 (study PRJEB28704, sample SAMN03018321) | fermentation metagenome | biome: anthropogenic terrestrial biome; feature: soil; material...
AAAATTCTAGATACCCGCTGTGGTTTTGAGCAACAACTAATCCATGCTGATGTAAAAAACGGCTTTGTTTTGGAGTTTCCCCAAAAGCCCGAGATTGACCTTGGGTGGCTGGAGGAGAAGGTAAAAGAATATATTCAAAAAAAATTGCCTGTGAGTTATGAAGATGAGGATCATATCAAAATCGGCGATGAGCTTCTCTATTGCACAGGTCCCAGAATCCATGTGAGAAACACCGCTGAGATTGATAATTTTCGCCTCCTGCATGAATTTTGGTATGACCCTATCCATAAGGTCTATGCCTTAGTCGGTTTGGTGGGGAGGGATAAAATCGAGGACTTGAAAGATCTGAACAAACTAGGTTTGTATAGCCTCGATAATTGAGCATCTTCATAATAAAACTACTTCTTTTGGGAAAGAAAAGCAGCTCTCTAAATTAGGATGGGGGAGCAATAAGCAGCCAATTACCTCTAATTAGCATTGTGCCTAGGTGCTAAAACCCCAGGCTTAGGTTAGAATAGAGTATAGATAAAATGCTATGGAGGTTGGATTAGATGAAAAAGCATATTCTCGTTGCGCTACTATTTCTGCTTGCTACAAGCAGCGCCCTGGCAGCTAGCACTGTAACCAGATTGACTGTGGATCTTGATGGACAGGTGATGGTGAACAATAGCGACAATCCAAGAAAATTAGATCCCAGCTTTGCTGTTGGTGCGGATTTAATTTTTACTAAAACACCAAGTGCCCAGTTGGGTCTGGGTATGGAGTATCAGAAGGAGAGACCCTGGTCTTCTAGTAGAACAATTCAGTTCATACCCATCTATGGGTTTGTGAACTATCATGGTACCTCAAACTCCTGGAGGCGGGGAACACAGCCCTATTTCAGCGGACGCTTTGGCTATAGCCTGTTTAATGGGCCTAACAGTGAAAGCAGTAACATAAAATCCGAAGGTGGTCTTTTCTATAGCCTAGGTGTAGGTATTAATTTCCAAGATCAGTTCCGGATTGAAGCAAATTACGCTTCCGCAAGTGGCCAGGAAATTGGCTCATTTACTAAAGCCGAATACATCTATAACAGAACAACTGTTTCCTTCGGGATTGTATTTTAATCAAAAAGGAACTCCGTACTGTAAAAGTACGGAGTTCCTTTTTGAAATGAGGATTGTTCCGGGTTAGATGAGCAGAACATCATCCCGGGCCTGGGCTATTGTTTTGAGGGATTGGGTATAACCACTGGGGCTGAAGAGGACGAAGCTTTCTTTTCTATCTTTTGCGTTCCACGGAACAAGGCTTGCTTTGCGTTCAAGATCTCGGAGGACCGAGGGGCCAATTGGGCGTTTTGTGTATTTACACTCACCAAAGATGATAGAATGATTATCCTCCCCTAAACCCACAAGATCAATTTCCTCGTGCTTATTCCACCAATGCCCCACTCGGTTCAGAAGAAAACCCAATTTCCCTTCCTCACTGAGCTGCCAGAGCTTTTCTGTGCAGATGTCTTCGTAAACAAAGGAGACATGATTTTCAATAAAGGTTTGGCGAATTCTCTGCATAGCCTCCCCGGTTTTTCCTCTTTCCAATGAAGCGCGGCTAGGGAAAACATAGCGGAACCAGAAAGCTAGGAAGTGATCCTTGATGTTGTAAAGCGATTTTTTGCTTTTTTCCGGATTAGTTTCGGTAACTGGTACCCGCCTTTCTACCAGCTCTAGTTGAATTAAAGTCTCCATGTATTTTTGAATACTGCTTTGAGCAACTCCGCTTCGCGAAGCAATACCTGACACTCTCCGTTCGCCTGCAGCAATAGTTTTGATAATGGAGAAGAAACTCCCAATCTCGCGCACCTCGTTTTGGAGGAGAAAGTATGGTTCTGCAAAAAGGATGCTGTGTTGTGATAAGATATTTGTTTCTATTGCCGAAAAAATATCATCCGATCCCTGAAATGCTTTTATATAATAGGGAATCCCACCGGTGATTGAATAATACTCTATTAGCTCCGCTTCGTTTTTTTCTGGCATGAAGTCTTGATAATATAAAAAGGGAATTGGCCCTAGTTTTATTTGCGCATCTCGCCTTCCATACAGGGGACTGGTATAGGAGAGGGTTTCTGACTCCATCATGCGAATATAGGAGCCACAGAGCATGAGCATGATATTTCTGTCTGGTTCCATAATATTATCCCATATGCGTTGCATAATACTAGGAAAAGCTTTATTAGATTGACATAGGTATTGGAACTCATCAATCACAAGGATCTTTTTTCCATCTGTCTTCGTTTCTATAAGCATCCGGAATAGATCATCCCATCTTAAACCTTCTGCAACGTTTAATATTGATTGCTGCGAAAAGGTAGCGATCAAGTTTTGAAATTCCTTCTGGTTTTGATCTTCTTTTTCTTGAGAGGCTAGGAAATATACGCTTGGTTTATTTTGAATAAATTCTTGAATTAATGCTGTTTTGCCCACGCGGCGACGACCATAAATTATCACCATAGAAGAGCCGTTTTTGTTGTATAAACGATTCAAGGTTTCTAATTCATTTTTGCGGTCAACAAATTTCAAAGGAACTCACCCCCTATACTAAATTATACTTACGATAATCATTGTGTCAAGGATGATTATCAGGAGTATCATCTTCTATATTATCTTAACCAATATGATCACGATCATTCATAGATCGTAAGTTTTCCAAAGTGATAACGTATTAAGCAAAATTACCGATTTGGTGATTATCTTTCATGGGTCAGAGTTTATTTCAAGTTGGGTTTTGTTACAATCCCGGCGAAAGGTTTGGCGAGTAGATTGGCTAACTGGCTAACAGGTTATATTTTGATTCTTTTTTCATGTATTGACGCTTGCGCATGGGTTGTAGTATAATGAATGAAAGTTACAAAGCTAAAGCGTTGATGAGGAGAGTACCCAGCACAGAGACGGCCTAGCGAATCAGGGGCGGTGCGAGCCTGACGCGTCTTGTGGTGGGGAAGATCACCTCGGAGTGCTGCACTGAAAGCAGTAAGTGTGGCCGGCTGTCACCGTTATCGACAACAAGAGGGCTTTAGTTAGCCAAAAAGGGTGGTACCGCGAGGAATCATACCCCGTCCCTTTATTTTTGGGATGGGGTCTTTTTATACCTAAAATAAAAAAGGAGCTATGTAAAAAATGGCAGATTATGGAAAAACACTCAACTTACCTAAAACTAAATTTCCCATGCGAGCGAATCTCCCTCAAAGAGAACCTGAGATTCAAAAGCTATGGGAAAGCAAAGAACTTTATGAAAAGTCTCAGGCCCGGGCCAAGAGAAATAATGCACCAAGCTTTATCTTGCACGATGGACCGCCATACGCCAATGGTCATATCCACATAGGCCATGCCTTAAACAAGATCCTCAAAGATATTGTTCTGCGGTATAAGACCATGCGTGGTTTCTATACCCCATATATCCCAGGCTGGGATACCCATGGTTTGCCTATTGAACAGCAGGTCATCAAAACCATGGGTGTGAACAGGCATGAGGTACCTGCCATAGACTTTAGGCGTAGCTGCCGTGATTATGCCTTGAAATTTGTCCAGATCCAAAAAGAAGAGTTCAAAAGGCTAGGCTGCATTGGAGACTGGGAGCATCCCTATCTGACTTTGACTCCTGATTATGAAGCAAAGCAAATTGAAGTATTTGGAGAGATGGCGCAGCGGGGTTATATCTATAAAGGAAAGAAACCTGTATACTGGTGTCCCCATTGCGAGACTGCCCTGGCAGAAGCTGAAATTGAGTATGCAGATCACGCATCACCCTCTATTTATGTAAAGTTTCCTGTGGCAGAGGCAGGGGATAAATTGCCCCAAAGCGACATTCCCACCTACTTTGTGATTTGGACCACCACTCCTTGGACCCTGCCTGCAAACCTGGCTGTTTGCTTGCATCCGGATTTCAGCTATAGTCTGGTGGAGGCGCAGCATGGAGGGAAGCGGGAGCGCTATGTTTTCGCAACGGAGCTTGTGAATTCCGTAGCCAAAGAACTGGGCCTTCTAGAGCTTGAGGAGATTGCTACCTTCAGAGGAAATGAACTCGAAGGCATTACTTGCCGCCATCCTTTTATTGAGCGGGAATCAACTGTAATTCTAGGCGATCACGTTACCTTGGAGGCAGGTACAGGCTGCGTTCACACAGCGCCAGGCCATGGTCTTGAGGACTATGAAGTGGGACTGCGCTATAATTTGCCAATTTTGGCTCCTGTGGATGAGCACGGAGTGCTTACAGATGAGGCAGGAGAATATGCCGGTTTAGATTTGAAAACTGCAAATAAAAAAATAGTAGCGGATTTGGCAGCAGCGGGGTTGCTCCATTCCACAGGAGATCTTTCTCACCAATACCCCCATTGCTGGCGCTGTAAAGAGCCTGTGATCTTCAGGGCTACAGCCCAGTGGTTTGCCTCAGTTGAAGGCTTCCGCAAAGAGGCACTGGAGGCAATTAAATCTGTCAACTGGATCCCCTCTTGGGGCCAGGAGCGGATCTACAATATGGTGGCAGAGCGCAGGGACTGGTGTATTAGCAGACAGAGAATTTGGGGTGTGTCCATCCCCATCTTTTACTGCGAAGATTGCGGAGGGGAGCTCATTACCAAAGAGAGCATCAGTGCTGTAGCTGATCTGTTTAGCAAAGAGGGTTCTGATGGTTGGTATACCCACGAAGCTCGAGAGATTCTGCCCCCTGGCACCAAATGCAAGTGCGGTAGTTCTAACTTCCGGAAGGAATCAGATATTATGGACGTCTGGTTTGATTCAGGCTCCAGCCATACTGCTGTGGTAGAGCAGCGGCCGGAGCTTTCGTATCCGGCTGATTTATACCTTGAAGGCAGCGATCAGCATCGGGGCTGGTTCCAATCGTCTCTTCTCACTGCCATCGCCACAAAGGGTTCTGCCCCTTATCGTTCTGTGCTTACCCATGGTTACACTGTTGATGCAGAAGGGAAGAAGATGTCCAAGTCCTTGGGCAATGTGGTGGCACCGGAGAAGGTGATCAAACAGTATGGAGCAGATATTTTGCGCCTGTGGGTGGCATCTGCAGATTACAAGAATGATGTGCGGATTTCAGATGGAATCCTCAAGCAGATGAGTGAAGTCTACAGACGTATTCGCAATACTTGCCGCTTCATTATCGGTAACCTAGGTGACTTCGACCCCAAAACAGATGCGGTTTCTTATGAGGCTCTGACAGAACTTGATCGCTGGGCCCTGATGGAGCTGCAGCAGCTTACCGATAAAGTTACCCAGGCTTACGAGAACTATGATTTCCATCTTCTCTATCACTCCATCCATAACTTCTGCGCTGTCCAGATGAGCGCTTTTTATCTGGATGTTGTAAAAGATCGTCTCTATGTTGAGGCACCTACAAGCCAAACACGCAGGGCAGTGCAGACTGTGATCTTCGAGGTGCTTCAGTCTTTGGTTAGGCTCTTGGCACCGGTTCTGGCTCATACTGCAGAGGAGATCTGGCAGCATCTGCCCGAGTCTTGCCGTGAGGTTGAGAGTGTGCATTTAGCATCCTGGCCACAGGTACAAGAAAGGTATCTGGATGAGAAGCTCGCGGAGCGCTTCGAGAACATGCTGAGGCTCCGAGGTGAAATTTCAAAGGCCCTGGAGCGAGCTCGTGCGCAAAAACTTATTGGCAGTTCGCTGGAGGCAGAAGTTCAGATCTACGGACCCCAGTCCTTAGCTCAAATTGCAGAGGATTTCCCTGCCGAGTATATGATGGATCTGGCCATTGTCTCAGATCTTAGCTGGAAGCTTGGAGAGGAGCCCCAGGGCGGGGATCTTGCCATGGAAGCTGAGGAGCTTCGTGGCGTAACTGTTGTGGTGAATAAGGCTCAAGGGTATAAATGTGAGCGCTGCTGGAAGTATACACCCCAAGAAGATCTTTGCCAGCGCTGCCACAAGGTAATGGAGGAACTCCCCGGTGAGACGGTTTGAAGTTATAAGTAGTTGGCAAGGCAGGGGAATCAATCTTCCCGCGCGGAAAACTCGCCTCAGTGCTGGCTACGATCTTGAAGCAGGAGAGAGGGTTGTCCTTGCGCCCGGTGCGGTGACTTTGGTCCCCACCGGGCTGAAGGCCTACATGAATCCCGATGAGGTGCTGCAAATCTTTATCCGCAGTAGCTTCGCTGTAAAGAGTAATCTGGCTTTAGCCAACAGCACTGCCATTATCGATGCAGATTATGTGGACAATCCCGCAAATGAGGGTCACCTGATGCTTCCCCTCCTAAACCGAGGACAAGAGCCCATTACAATAGAGAAGGGACAGCGGATTGCCCAGGGGATTTTCTTCAAGTACCTTTGCACAGATGATGATAATGCCGAAGGAGAGCGACAGGGCGGCTTTGGTAGTACTGGACAGTAGGTTTTGGCTGTGGGGGTAATAGGCCCCCATAGGCTTAATTTAGCAAAAATTTTCAAGGAAGTGAAAAACGTGCAAGAGTTTGTTTTCAAAAGCGTGGATGGGGAAGAGAAGGCACTCCTGGGCATCGCTCAGGGCAAGAGGAGACCCCTTCTGGTGGGGCTACATACCTGGAGTGCTGATTTAGATAACCAAGTGAATAGCTATGGTCCGCCGGCAAAAGATCGGGATTGGTCCCTGATTTTGCCCAGCTTCCGTGGACCGAATCTGGTAACTAATCCAAGGCGCCAGCAGGCTTGCGCCTCACCTTTGGCAATTGCGGATATTCTCCACAGTGTGGATGCTTTCTGTGAGCGTTATCCCGAGAAAATAGATAAAGATAAGATTTATCTGTTAGGTGGCAGTGGAGGAGGGCATATGGCTCTTTGCGCCCTGGCCTCTGATCCCCAAAGATGGAGGATGGTAAGCTCATGGTGTCCCATCACAGATCTTGAGGCCTGGCATAGTGAGAATCTAAACTATGCGCCCCATATTGCAGCCTGCTGCGGTGGAGAGCCAGGAGAGAGTCCCCAGGTGGATTGGGAGTATTTTCGCCGCTCTCCAATCAACATGGTGAAGAAACTCGCCCAAGGTCGAGTCTTTATCAATCATGGCAAATACGACCCATCTGTTCCCTACACCCACAGTCTCAGGCTCTATAATGCTCTCTGCGAGGCGGGTGGTCAGAGGCAATACTTAAATATTTTTCCAGGTGGCCATGATCTGTATGTACAGGAGGCATTTGCACAACTGGAGTATGAAAAAGAGAGCAGCGAGCTTTCAGGGTAGCTTTTAGCAAAAGAATTATCCTCTTTAGCAGAGCTTTTGGGATTGCTGGAAGTAAGATCTCAAGGTGTTTTTAGCAACTTGCTTCATGCTTCGCTGCATTTCGTAGGAATATCGAGTAAAAATAGATTATTTGTTAGTATTTTAGATTATGGGACAAGTCAGGTTCATATTTTGGGCCACCTGCCCCTTTTGTTAATTTACAAAATAAAGATGACATGCTACAATAGTGGCAATTGGAACCACTGGAACTAAAGAAGCTTCCAGTGGCAGGAGGGATTATTGTTGAAGATCATAATTCTTGGTGCAGGCTCAAGAGGTGGAGTTTATGCCCGTTATGCCACAGAGAATGGTGCCCAAATTGCGGGGGTAGCAGAGCCGAACAGAGAAAGGCGGGAGGCTTTTTGTAAGAAGTATGATGTGCCGAAAGACAGGCAATTTGACACATGGCAGGAGGCCCTGGCAGGGGACAAGTATGCTGATGCTGTTGTGAATTCTACATTAGATCGTGTTCACTATGCTTCAACCATGGCAGCTTTAGATAAGGGTTACCATGTTCTTTTGGAAAAGCCCATGTCGCCGGTGGAAGCAGAGTGCCGCGCTATGGTTGAGAAGGCAGAAGAGAAGAAGCTGATTCTCATGGTTTGCCATGTTCTCCGCTATGCCCCTTTCTTTGAAAAGCTAAAAGAGGTTATAGATTCCAAGCAACTAGGTGAGATTGTGAACTTCCAGCTTACAGAGAATGTAATCTATTGGCATTTTGCACATTCTTTTGTGAGGGGTAATTTTCGGAATGAAGAAGTATCTAGCCCTTGGATCTTAGCAAAGTCTTGCCATGATCTTGATCTATTAGTTTATTTAATAGGCAAGGAATGCAAAAAGGTGACTTCCATAGGTAACCTGATGCATTTCAAGCCTGAAAATGCACCACAGGGTGCGCCTAAGTTTTGTTTGGATGGCTGTCCCCAAGAGAAGACTTGTTCTCATTTTGCACCTACTCTTTATCTTAAGCAAATGCGGGAGGTTTCTTGGCCCACAACTATGATCTCAACTGATACTTCCTTAAGTGCAAGATATGAAGCGCTTAAAAGTGGTCCCTATGGTCGTTGTGTTTACCAGTGCGATAATGATGTTGTGGATCATCAAAGCGCCATCTTCGAGTTTGAGGGTGGGACCACAGCTACGTTTAATATGATTGGTTTTTCCAACGAGAATACCAGGACCCTCAGGGTCTTCGGTACAAAGGGAGATCTTCGTGGGCATCTTGAGAAAGGTGAATTGGAGATCACAGACTTCCTAACAGGAGAGAAAGAATTGATTAAGATTGATTATACTACCTTGATCTCAAGCCATGGCGGGGGAGATTCGAGGCTCACGAAGGACTTTTTAGATGCAGTGGCCGGCAGTGCAAGCAATCAGAAGACATCGGCTAGGGTGTCACTGGAAAGTCACCTGATGGCGTTTGCAGCAGAGCGTTCTAGACGAGAGGATCGAACCATAGTTTTATAGTTTTATTTATATAGAAACATAAAGAGCGGAAGGCAGTGACCACTGTCTTCCGCTTCTTTTTTAGGAGGTTAATTTGATTTTCTAAGGAATAATTTAATATTAGAAAAACGTTAGCAAACTATTGATAAATAACGGTAACGCGAAAGTACATACAGTAACCAATTGAACATTTTGTCCTAAAAGATCGATAAAGGTGCAATTTCGCGCTTGACAAACTCTTGATAACGCGGTAGTATAGAGATAATGAAATGCAAATATTTATTAACGAAGGTATGAAGAAATGATCACAAAGAAAGATATTGCCGAAAAACTTGGTGTTTCTAGGACTACAGTCTCGATGGTTTTAAATCGCAAGCCTGATGCAAGGATTTCTGAGGAGACTGCCCAAAGAGTGCTTGCGATGGCTCGTAAACTTGGTTACAAAGAACAGAGTGATATGGAGACGCAAAGTTTGATCTGTTATGTTCTCTGTAATAGGGGTTTGGATAGAACAAATTATTTCGAGGGTCTCCGAATTCTAGAAACAGTTGCATCTGAGTTAGGTTTTCGAGTAATTTTCACAACAGTCGATCATAATGAGGACACCTTTGATAGATTAAAAAACCTATTAACAACCCCCGGGGTAAAAGGTGCAGTTTTGGCTGGTGAATTTAATAGGAGTATTGTCAACCTTATTAAAAGTTGGAATGTGCCATTTGTCGCTAATGGTATTACTGATATCGATGGAATAAATCTTGTTTTCCCTGATCACCATCTTGCTGGCTATAAAGCTGCAGATTTTTTAGTAGGTCTCGGCCATACTAGAATTGCTTTTTTTACAGGTGAGCTTCATAAACTTACTCATAATAGGATTATGGAAGGATATCGTGCAGCTTTAGAGGCGCATAATATTTTATACGACCCCTCCCTTATTCAAGTGAGCAGCCTAGAACGGGGAGACGATTTAATCCAAAGAACTAAAAAATTAGGTATTCAGTATACAGCAATAATAGCAGCGAACGAACAAATGGGGATAGATGCCTTGACAGAATTGAAAGCAGAAGGGAGGAGCGTACCTGAAGAGATAAGCATTATTGCCATTGGTGGTGGAACTTTAGGAATCCAATATAGACCAAAACTTTCAGTTATGATGTGCAAAGAAAATGCTATTGCCGAAACTTTAATAGATATGCTAGAAAGAAATATAAATAATTACAACCTTGATCCACAAAAGGAAGTTATTGAAACCATATTGGTTGATAGGGAATCTACAGGTCCTTGTCCTACATAAGTTTATTTTAAATAGTTGAAAGGGGGTCTTTTAGTGAAAAAGCCTAGGAGAAATCGATTTTTCTTTGTTCTTTTTCTTTTTGGAACGATGATGTTTTTCTATGGTTGTGGTGGCCAAAAACAGGCAATGACACAAGACGAAATTGTTGAGGTAAGATTTGGTTATCCAGGTGGGGTAGGTGATTATGAAACAATTAAAAACAAAATAATTCCTTTGTTCGAACAAGAACATCCCAACATAAAAATCAAACTAGAATATCAGCCTTGGAATCAGTTTTGGACAAAATTAAAGACACAGATCGCAGCTGGAGACGCTCCTGATTTTTGGGTTTCAGATGGTGTATATTTCATGGAATATGCTGATAGAGGAGCCCTAAAGGATTTAACAGAATGGGTCAAGCGTGATTTTGACCAAAAAGATTTTTTTGCTTTGGATTTTGCCAGTAGCCCTGATGGCAGGATTTGGGGAATTCCACGAGAGATCCAAACCATAGCCCTTTATTACAACAAAGATTCTTTTGATGATGTGGGATTATCTTATCCAGACGAAACCTGGGATTGGAATTCACTACTTGATAATGCGAAAAAATTAACAAGAGATACTAATGGTGATAAAAAAATTGATCAGTATGGTTTTTGGTCAACAAACTGGATTTCTGGTGGTTGGTTTAATTTCATTTATCAGAATAAAGGACGTATTCTAGATAAAACAAGAACGAAATCAATGTTAGATCGGTCAGAGGCAATAGAAGCAGTTCAATTTATGGTTGATATGGTATTAAAACACAAAGTATCTCCGACTGATGAAGTTTCATCAAGTGTAGGTGGTAATCACGCGATTTTTCAGGCAAAAGTTGTAGCTATGTACCCATATAATTATGCTATGTCTTCTGCATTTAATCAATCAAAGGACTTAAATTATGATTCAGTAGTATTGCCAAAAGGAAAAGTTCGCGCAGCAAGCTATAATGCAATTCCAATTGTGATTAATAGTAAAGCTACAGATCAAAAAGCCGAAGCTGCTTGGGAATTTATTAGGTTTTTTGCACAGAACGAGACGGTACAGAGAACATGGGCAGAAGGCGGTTTTGGTATCCCCATACTAAAAAAAGTAGTCTATTCGAAATCCTTTGTTGATGCTCCAACTAAGCCTAGTAATAAAAGTGCTTTTATAGAACCTCTGGAGGAAGGCTATGGTTTACCTATGGACATAAATAAATGTTGGAATGAATGGCGAGTAGCTTTAACAGAAAATTTATCTTTAGCCTGGCTTGGCCAAACTTCAGCAGAAAAGGCAATGTTAAAAGCGCATAAGGATGTTCAAAAAATCTTGGATAATGCCTTTGCAAAATAATAATAAGGGATGAATGTCTTTATGAAGGAAAATATTAAAAACAAAAATGTAGGAACATTATCATTTTATAGCAAACAAGAGATCCTTTGGGCATTGTTTTTCTTAGCTCCATATCTAGTAGGGCTAATCATTTTTTGGCTCGGACCAGTTATAGCGTCTTTTTTAATTAGTTTTACAAAGTGGGAACTAGTAGGTAAGCCAATTTGGCTTGGATTGGGGAATTACAGACAACTTTTTAATGATGAGCTCTTTATTAAGTCGTTAATTAACACAGCCTACTATACAATTGTCAGTGTTCCATTGGGGATTACACTTTCGCTTCTCTTGGCAGTGGCGATGAACCAAAAACTCAAAGGTATTGTCTTTTATCGTACAGCCTTCTTTATGCCTCATATTTCATCCATGGTGGCAATAGCATTACTTTGGGGTTGGATCTATAATTCTCAATATGGTTTGTTAAATTATTTAATAGGCTTATTGGGATTACCCCCTCAGAATTGGCTAGGAAATCCAAAACTCGCGATGCCGGCATTAATTATCATGAGTGTTTGGAAAGGGCTTGGCTATAATATGATGATCTGGCTAGCAGCACTGCAGGGGATTCCAGAGGATTTGTACGAAGCAGCAAGAATCGATGGTGCTAACAAATGGCAGCAATTCCGCAATATAACTGTACCGCTGCTCTCACCTACAACATTTCTCTTATTAATATTGGGTATTATCGGTTCTTTTCAGGTTTTCGAACAATCCTATGTGATGACCAAAGGAGGACCAGCCCATGCCACATTAACTTTAGTTTTGTATATGTACTCCAGTGCCTTCGAATGGTTGAAGATGGGTTATGCCTCTGCTATGGCATATATCTTAGCTTTGATAATACTAGTTATAACACTAATTCAGTTTAAGTATCAAAATAAATGGGTCCATTATTAGAGAAAAAGGTGGTCGTGATAGCAGATGGCTCACAAAAATACGTTAAAATTCTTGAAAACATCTTTGGCCTACCTATTTATCACCCTTGGTGCATTGACTATGGTCATTCCTTTTTTATGGATGATCTCCACTGCATTAAAAGAGCCAGGCCAAATTTTTAGTATGCCACCGGTATTGATACCGAAACCAATAGTGCGGACTAATTTTGTTCGCGCATGGTCTTCCTTACCTTTTGGATTGTTTTCTATGAATAGTTTTAAGGTCTCTATTTTAGGTACAGTAGGAACCCTGGTTTCTTGCTCATGGGCTGCCTATGCTTTTGCAAGACTGAGGTTTCCTTTCAAGAATGTGCTGTTTACTCTTATTTTAGCAACGATGATGATTCCAGGGCAGATAACGATGATCCCCGTCTTTGTGATTATGAAATATCTAGGCTGGTATGATACCCATTTTCCGCTTTGGGTGCCTCATTTTTTCGGATCAGCTTTTGGTACTTTTCTCCTCAGACAGTTTTTCATGGCACTACCCGCTGAACTTGATGATGCAGCTAAAATAGATGGTTGCAATCCCTTGCAAATTTATTATAAAATTTTCTTGCCTCTTAGCAAACCGGCTTTAGCAACTTTAGGAGTACTCACTTTTTTATCGAGTTGGAATAGCTTGTTAGGACCTGTAATTTACCTCAAGACCATAGAAAAATTCACCTTAATGATTGGACTTGCTTTTTTCCAAGGACAATACTACACGGATTATTCGCTTTTAATGTCAGGCAGTCTGATCAGCTTAATACCGATTGTTCTCCTCTACATTGTGGCACAAAAGTATTTTGTGCAAGGAATTGCTTTGACTGGTATTAAGGGATAAATAATTTAAGTATAGGCGCTAGGTTTCCATGGCAAGCCTTCAGTAACTCAATGTAAGATGCTGAGATAAGTTATACATGCGAAGGGAACTTACTACTCATTTTCCGACTAGATGGTCTGTGGTATGAATCATTTTTTTAGCTGGGGTTTTGCAAATCATTAGGTTGATTTATAGTTCCATAAATCAAATGTGGTATTTTACTGCTCTAGGTATATTCCCGGGCTAAAACCTATGTCTACGATCAAATTAATTAGACTGCGATCAGTCTGCCTAAGAAACTTACGGACCCAACGACCATCTTCGTTGTAACAGATAATTTTTAGTTTA
>ENA-UOOE01002407-UOOE01002407.1-fermentation-metagenome-genome-assembly--contig:-NODE-2407-length-13443-cov-4.467434_pt1 | contig 13443 bp, 14 predicted proteins | sample MGYA00245776_ERZ724021 | MGnify/ENA primary metagenome ERZ724021 (study PRJEB28704, sample SAMN03018321) | fermentation metagenome | biome: anthropogenic terrestrial biome; feature: soil; material...
CTATGACCCCCTGCTTGTAAGGCAGGTGCTCTAACCAGCTGAGCTATGCTCCCATCTTTCGTTGTACGAGTCCATTCAGCGACGTCTTATATCATACTCTACCGCACTTCATTTGTCAACCACCAGGCAATGATTTTTTGGATTTTTCGCTGCCGCTGTGCTATTGCCCGGTTTGCAGACTGCAAAAACCATACGCTCTTCTTTTGGGCCAGGAGCTTGAAACGTAAGGTCACCCCAGACAGCTTTGACCTCCAGCCCTACTTTTTTCAAAATGGCACAAACGGCCTCCTGCTGATAGGCGCGTTCGGAAAAATGCTCAGAAGTGCGTTCATAAACCATTCCGTGGCGCACAAAGAAGTCGAGGCTGACTGCAACACAGGCATTTTTAGGTTCCAGCCGATTCTGCCAGACACAATAAACATCCGGGATATCATAAACAAAAACATTGTCAGCAAGAATTTTGCAATGCTTATAGACAGTGTTCACATCAAAAAGAAAGCAGCCTCCTGGGTTCAGAAAAAGTGAAACCCGGCGGAAAGTCTCTTCCAGCTCCCGGAGAGATAAAATATGGTTGATGCTGTCAAGCATACAGATAACCGTATCCACCGTCCCGTAAAGGTCCATTTCCTGCATCTTTTGACAGATAAAAAGAATATCTTTTCCTGCCGCACATGCTTTGTGCTGTGCAATGGAGAGCATCTCCGGTGAAGCGTCCAAGCCAAAAACATCAAACCCGCGTTTCGCAAGCTCCAACGTCAGGCTGCCTGTCCCACAGGCCATATCCAGTGTAAGACCAGGCTTATGGGTAAGGCGGCTGAGAGCTGCGCAGAGATAGTCCGCGCGCCCTGCATAGTTGACATTGCGCGTCAAACTGTCATAACAGCGTGCAAAAGCTGAATAACTCATTTTTCCGGCTTCTTCGCTTCTTCCAGGCGTTTAAAAGCCAGTGAATAACCGTCACAGCCATAGTGCAGGGAACGGTTAACCCGGCTGATTGTTGCTGTGGAAGCTCCCGTTTCAGTGACAATATCGCTGTAAACCTTTTTCGTACTCAGCATATGTGCAACAAGAAACCGCTGTGACATTGCCTTAAGCTCCGGCACCGTACAAAGGTCCTCGAAAAAAGCATAGCACTCTTTTCGCGTTTTCAGGGTTAAAATTGCATCAAACAGAAAATCTACGCTTGGATCCTTAATTTTTGAATTCATCATAGAAACTCTCTCCCCTTCTGCATACTGTGATATTTTAGCATGAAAAAGTGGAAAAGTAAAGGCAAATATTCCTTATCTGAAGTTTTTCAGTCAGCTTAAAGTATTTGCAATGATATTTTACCAAGCGTAAAAAAGTGCCTCCTTTTTCAAGGCGGCACCCATTATTTCCGGCAATGCGAAAGAATTTCCGAACAGAGACGTTCTGCCCCTTCCCCAGTCCGGGCGGAAAAAGGAAGGAACAAAATATGACGGCTGGAAAATAAATCTGTAAGGCTGGTTTCCTGCGACGCGCGCTCCACTTCGCCAAGTTTATCGCCTTTAGAAGCCACCACAAGGAATGGAATTCCCTCCTGCTGTAAATAGTTAATCATCCCCCAGTCATCTTCTGTCGGCTGGTGGCGCATGTCGATAATCTGTACAACAAGGCGGATATCCCTGTCTGCTGAAAAGTAGCCCTCTACCAGCTCTGCCCAACGTGCTTTATCCGCTTTTGAAACTTTTGCATAGCCATAACCGGGAAGATCCACAAAGCGGCAGAAACCAAGGCGATAAAAATTGATGGTTGCAGTCTTTCCCGGAGAAGAACTGGTTCGTGCAAGTGACCTGCGGCTGACAAGGCGGTTAATCATAGAGGATTTTCCAACGTTTGACCTGCCGGAAAAAACAATCTCCGGCAGGCTGCAAAACGGAAGGCCGGAAGGTGTTCCGACCGCAAACTCAAAGGCAGCATTTTGAAAATTCATTTTTCTACTCCGTCACTGCGTAATAACCGGTGGATGAGAGTCCGAGGCCACATGGCCCTGCACTTCGGGAGACAGTGCTTTGGGAGGCTGTTTAGGAAGCGTCTCCGATTTCTCCTGTTCCGTTTTTTGGGGGGAAGGCATCCGAGTCAACGCAATTTTTAGCACCTGGTCAATTTTTTCAACCGGCTCAAAATGGACATGCTTTTTTACGGCAGAATCAATTTCCTCAAGGTCAGGCTTGTTGTCCACCGGAATGATGACTGTCTTGATACCGTTGCGGTAAGCCGCCATTGACTTTTCTTTCAGGCCGCCGATTGGCAGCACACGGCCAAGGAGTGTAATCTCGCCGGTCATAGCGACGTCATGCCGGATTGGAATCCTGCAAAGTGCAGAGGTAATGGCCGTCGCCATTGCAGTCCCGGCGGAAGGGCCGTCCTTTGGAATGGCACCCTCCGGTGCATGGATATGAATATCATACTTTGTGTAAAAATCATGGTTGATGCCAAGTTCAGAAGCACGGGTGCGGATACAGCTTATTGCCGTTCTGGCAGACTCTTTCATCACGTCGCCGAGCGAACCGGTAAGCTCTACCTTGCCCGTGCCATCCATAATGGCAACCTCAATTGGCAGAAGGACACCGCCCACACTCGTCCAGGCAAGGCCATTCACAAGGCCCACCGTATCTTTCCGGTTCAGGCTTTCATCCCTGAATTTTTCAGGGCCGAGCAGTTCTTTCAGCTTTGCGGATGAAACCGTGATTTTCGCATTTTTATCTTCCACAAAAGTACGGGCACATTTACGGCAAACTGAAGCAATCTCGCGCTCCAGTTGGCGGACTCCTGCTTCGCGCGTATAGGCATCAATCATTTTGCGCACAGCCGCCGGGGTAAAGTGAAGTCCCTTTTGATCCATCCCGTTCTTTTTAAGCTGTTTCGGGATAAGGTGCTCCATGGCAATATGGTACTTCTCCTCATGCGTATAACTGCCAAGCGTAATGACATCCATCCTGTCATAGAGAGGCTCTGGAATAGCGCTGGCATCATTTGCCGTGGTAATGAACAGCACTTTGCTCAGGTCAAAAGGCATATCGATATAATGGTCATAGAATGCGCTATTCTGGTCCGGGTCGAGAACTTCCAGGAGGGCGGAAGACGGATCCCCGCGGAAATTGTCACCCATTTTGTCAATTTCATCAAGAAGGATAACTGGATTGTTGGTACCGGCCTGCTTTAATGCGGCAATAATGCGGCCCGGCATAGAGCCGATATACGTGCGGCGGTGTCCAACAATGTCAGACTCATCACGGACTCCGCCAAGCGAAACACGGACGTATTTACGTCCAGTGGCCTCGGCGATAGAATGGGCGATGGAAGTCTTCCCTACGCCCGGAGGGCCTACAAGACAGATAATCTGCCCGCTGACTTCCGGGGCAAGCTTTTTTACTGCAAGAATTTCAAGGATACGCTCTTTTACTTTTTTAAGGCCATAGTGGTCGCGGTCAAGAATATGTTGTGCCTTTTTCAGGTCGATACGGTCAGTGGAGGATTTACTCCACGGCAGGTCAAGGCAGGTATCAATATAGCTTTCAATCACACTTCCTTCGTGTGAGCCTTCCGGCATTTTTGCAAGGCGTTCACATTCCTTCATCAACTTATCATGTTGAAGTTTCGGCAGTTGGGCCTTTTCAATTTTTTTCTTAAGCTCATCGGCTTCACGGCGTGGATCTTCACCCTCTCCCAGTTCATCAGAAATCGCACGCATCTGTTCACGAAGGAAATATTCACGCTGGTTTTCGTCAATCTGATTTTTTGCCTTCTCGTTAATCTTCTCCTCGATGGAAAGTACCTGAATTTCCTTCTGCAAAATTTCAGAGAGCTTTTCGAGGCGGCGGACCGGATGAAGCTCTTCCAGAATCGTCTGTTTCTCCGTGTAGTCAAACATAATATTGGCAGCAATGTAATCTGCCAATGTACCGCAGTTTTTCTGCTGCACCACACTGAGGATAATATCCGGCGGAATATGGCTGTAATGCTGGATATACTGCTCAAAGAGCCCTTGGGCGCGGCGTACAAGGGCGTCTGTGCGCCGTGTCTGGCGGTACGGAAGCGTATCAAGGCGGCGGAGACTGACAACGAAACACGGATCTGAGTTTACCACCGATTCAGTCTCCGCACGGTACATGCCTTCTGCAAACAGGCGTATCCCTTCATCCGTACGGCGGATGACCTGCCTAATTTTTGCAACAACGCCGACCTTATAAAGCTGGTCGGCTGCCGGGTCATTATCCGTAAGACTTTTCTGAGCGACAAGGAAAATCATTTGATCTGAATTCATGGCTCGATCCAGGGCCTGAACGGATTTTTTCCGCCCGACGTCAAACTGGAGGAGCATACCCGGAAAGATGACCAGCCCGCGCAGCGCAAGGGCCGGCACCGTAATAAGGTCCTGCTTTTTCAGTTTAGTTTCTTCACTCATATTCTACTCCTTGAAAAAAAGGCTGCTGCAGGGCGAAGAATTAAAACTCACCACACTGCAACAGTCCCGGCCGCTTGACTTTTTAAGATGCGGATTCTTTCCGCCCGCGTCTGTTTTGGGCCGATATTTTCAGTTTAACCGGCTTGCGCTCCGGATTGTACTCAATAATTGGCTTTTCACCTTTTAAAACAGTATCCGGTGTAATTGTAACCTTCTCAATCGTATAATTGGAAGGCACCTGATACATTAAAGGCGTGAGGAATTCTTCTGTCACCGACCTGAGGCCTCTTGCCCCCGTCCGCCGTTCAATGGTTTTCTGTGCAATCGCTTTGAGGGCTTCCGGCTTAAATTCAAGGTCTACCTGGTCAAGGCTGAAAAGCTTTTTATACTGGCTAATCAGGCTGTTCTTCGGTTCAGTTAAAATGCGAATCAGCGCATTTTCATCAAGCCCATCCAGCACTGCAACAACGGGAAGGCGTCCCACCAGTTCAGGAATCATGCCAAACTTGACAAGGTCATGCGGTGTAACTTTTTTCATCCAGGAAGCCATATCGAGCTCCACCTTACTGTGGACTTCGGCTCCGAATCCAATTCCTGAGGAAGCAGTCCTCTTCTCGATTATTTTATCAAGGCCGTCAAAGGCACCGCCGCAGATAAACAGGATATTCGTTGTATCAATCTGAATAAACTCCTGCTGCGGGTGCTTTCTTCCACCCTGGGGCGGGACGTTGGAAACCGTCCCTTCCAGAATCTTCAGCAAGGCCTGCTGAACACCTTCACCGCTCACGTCACGCGTAATGGAAGGATTCTCAGATTTGCGGGCAATCTTGTCAATTTCATCAATATAAATGATCCCGTGCTCAGCCCGTTCAACATCATAATCCGCTGCCTGAATCAGGCGCAGAAGGATATTCTCCACATCTTCGCCGACATAACCGGCTTCCGTCAGTGTTGTTGCATCTGCAATTGCAAATGGCACATCCAGGATTTTTGCAAGCGTCTGGGCAAGAAGCGTTTTGCCCACACCGGTTGGCCCGAGAAGGAGGATATTGCTCTTAGTCAGCTCAACGTCATTTTTGTCTCTGCCATAGTAAATGCGTTTGTAGTGGTTATAGACCGCTACGGAAAGGGCAATTTTCGCCTCTTCCTGTCCAATGACATATTCGTCGAGCTTTTCCTTAATTTCCTGCGGCTTTGGAAGTTCTATGGTAGCACCGCTGCAGCTGTCCTTGCGGGAAGAAAGGTTCTTCTCATCATTCAGGATGGACATGCACAGCTCAATGCATTCGTCGCAGATAAAAACACCGGGCCCCGCGATTAGGCGGCGCACCTCGCTCTGCGGCTTCCCACAAAACGAGCAGCAGATTTCCCGGCCTTTGCTGTTCTCATCATTACCATTAGACACTCTTGTATCACCCTATTTCATCGGCTTGCGATTACTTTATCAATCAGGCCGTATTTTACAGCTTCTTCCGGCGTCATAAAGTTATCGCGGTCGGTGTCTCGCTCAATTATTTCAAGTGGCTGGCCAGTACTTTCAGCCAGCAACTGATTTAAAAGTTTCTTCTTGCTGGAAAGGTAGTTCGCATGAATCATGATATCCGAAACTTGTGACTGCGGAAGTCCGCCGCTCGGCTGATGAATCAGGATATCTGTGTGCGGCAGCGAAAAACGCTTTCCCTTGGTCCCGGCAGCAAGCAGGAAAGAACCCATGCTGGCAGCCAGCCCCATGCAAATAGTTGAAACATCACATTTAATATATTTCATGGTATCATAGATGGCCATGCCGGCTGTGACGGATCCGCCCGGGCTGTTAATATAAAGGCTGATATCCTTTGCCGGATCCTGCCCTTCAAGGTAAAGGAGCTGAGCCACAACAAGGCTGGAAGTCGCGTCATTGACTTCGTCCGTCAACATAATAATACGGTCGTTCAACAGACGGGAATAAATATCATAGGAGCGCTCTCCACGGTTCGTCTGCTCAATGACATAAGGAACAAGATTGCTCATACCGAGATAACCTCCTAAAAGAGTTCAGCTGAAAGGATTGGCGGAAAAGCGGAAAATTATTCCGTTTTTTCCTCATCTTTTCCTTCTGGCTTCTTTTCCTCTGCTTTTGGCGGTTCACCTTCGGCAATAACCGCCTCATTTTTGACAAGGTCAAAGGCTTTTTCAACAGCAAGGTCCTTTGCTACGTCTTCCCTTGCAACAGCCTTTTTGATCTTTTCAACGTCAACCTTGTAGTTATCGGCAATCTTCTTGATTTCCGCGTCGATTTCTTCCTCAGCAGGATGGATGTTTTCCAGCACGGCAATTTTTTCAAGGGCAAGGCGCATCTTGACCTGGCGCTCCGCCTGTGAACGGAACTGCTCACGGATACCCTTCTTGTCAAGGCCAGTGTACTTCATATAAGTCTCAATGGTCATACCCTGAGACTGGAGCCGATAATTAAAGTCACGCAAATCATCATCAATACGGTTTTCAAACATAGCCTGCGGGATGTCAGCCTTCACGATGCTGACAACTTTATCAATCAGCTGGTTTTCAACTGCATCGTTGGCGGCCGCTTCACGGGACTCCGTAATCTTCTTGCGGATATCCGCCTTGTACTCGTCCATCGTGTTAAACTCGCTTACATCCTTGACGAATTCATCGTCAGCGGCCGGAAGCTCCTTCTTTTTGATTTCATGCAGTTTCACCTTGAAAACGGAGTCTTTGCCTGCCAGGTCTTTGGCCTGGTAGTCTTTCGGAAATTTAACGTTTGCATCAAATTCGTCGCCGGACTTATGCCCGATAACCTGATCCTCAAAGCCCGGAATAAACTGGCCGGAGCCAAGCTCAAGGCTGTAGTTATCTGCCTTGCCGCCTGCAAACTGCTTGCCGCCGACACTGCCGTCAAAATCGATAACAGCAATATCTCCCTTTTGGGCTTCGCGGTCTTCAACCGTTACCATACGGGCATTGCGGTCCTGAATGCGGGCAACTTCGCTGTCAATATCCTTGTCAGTAACCTCAACGGGTTTCTTCCATGCCTTAATGCCTTTATAACCCTCAATGGAAACTTCCGGTTTTGTTGTAATTGTAGCCTTGAAATCGAGGCCATCCTTCCCGGCAGAAACGAGTTTAAAATCGACCTTGTCTTCGACCATTTCCAGTTTGGCCTCTTTGACAGCGTCCTCCATTGCCTTTGGGTAAACGGCATTGATAGCGTCCTCATAAAAAACGTTTTCACCATAATACTTTTCAACGATTTTGCGCGGGGCCTTGCCTTTGCGGAATCCAGGAATCATAATTTTTTTGTTTTCCTTGCGGTAAGCCTGCTCTACAGCATTTTCAAACGTTGCGGCATCGACGGTAACTTCAAGCTCATAGCGGTTTGTGTCCACTTTATTTGACGATTTTAAACTCATGGTTTGTTTCCTCCTGAATGTTTACAGTTTAACGGGTATCATTATACCACAAGGCCAAAAAACTTTCCACATAATTTCATAAATGTTTTCAGTTCAGCGGATCAGAAGCGGAAGAAAGCCGAGAAAGTCACAGGAAATTAAGTGCATTTTCACCCCGCGGTATTCGCCTGCCGGGGAGCGCCTTGCGGCGGCACTGCCATGAATATGGCCGTAATAGCAGTCGGAGATGCCATGCTGCACCAGCACATCCATAATCTCCGCGCACTCCATGCCGTCATAAACAGGCGGGTAATGGAGAAAAACGATTGGCTTCCCACCGAGCTTTTTGCCTTCCTCCAGGGAAAGCGTCAGCCGCCCAACTTCGCGTGCGACAATCTTTTGGTCTTCCGCACTTTCTGCGTCATAGAGCCAGCCGCGTGTACCGCAGACTGCATAGTCCCCGGCCCGGGCTGAACTGTTATGAATCAGGCTGAGGGTATTAAATCCCTTCTCCGCAAAATAGGTTTCAATTTTTCTTCTCGTTGACCACCAATAATCATGGTTCCCTTTCAGAAGCAGTTTGCGGCCGGGAAGCGAATTGAGAAAGCGGAAGTCTTGTTCTGACGCTTCAAGCTTCATCGCCCAGGAAATGTCCCCGGCAACAACGACCGTATCTTCTGGCCGCACAACGGCCCGCCAGTTCTTTTCAAGGCGAGGAATGTAACCTTCCCATCCCTCGAACACATCCATCGGCTTATCCTCACCGAGGGAGAGATGAAGGTCTGCAATGGCATACAGGGACATGGGACTCAGCCTTTCCGGGCGGCATCCAGCACAGCCGCCGTCATTTTCTCTTTCGTGCAGACGCGCGAAAAGCGGACTGGTTTGTTTTCAAGTCCGGCAATCGGCTTCGGCACGGGCGTGCCTGTCAAAACCGAAAGCCTGCGGGCCGCTTCAAATACACCGCCGGTGCTTTCTTCCGGTGCAATGGCAGAAAGGACATCCGGCGCGAATTTGTATGGGCTTGCTGTGGAAACAATAACCGTCGGGGTACGGTCTCCCGTTTTCGACCGGTATTCCCGACAGACACGGGACGCAACTGCGGTGTGCGGGTCACAGAGGTAGTGCTCTTCCCTCCAAATACGGCCGATTTCCTCCTTTGTCTCTCCGTCACTGCAGAAGCCTGCGGAAAAGATATGGCGTATTTTTTCAAGCATATCTCCATCCACCTGGTAGCAGCCTGTTTCTGTAAGCTGTTTCATCCAGGCAGACACTCTCCCGCCGTCCCCGTAGGTAAGGTCAAAGAGGAGGCGCTCAAGGTTGCTTGAAACCAAGATATCCATGGAGGGGGAAATTGTTTTGAAAAAGCGGCGGTTACGGTCATAGACGCCCGTCTCAAGGAACTGCGTCAGCACATTGTTCGCGTTTGAGGCACAAATCAGCCTCTTTATGGGAAGGCCCATTTTTTTTGCATAATAGGCGGCAAGGATATTGCCGAAATTCCCGGTCGGGACACAGAAATTCACGCATTCTCCCGGTTTAATGCGGCCAGCGGAAACAAGGTCGCACCATGCGGAAAAATAATAGACAATCTGTGGAAGGAGACGGCCCCAGTTGATTGAATTTGCGCTTGAGAACAAGCAGCCGAATTCACCGATTTTCCGGCAGAGTTCTGCGTCGGCAAACAGCTTTTTTACGCCGGTCTGTGTGTCGTCAAAGTTACCCTGAACTGCCGCAACGGAAACATTTTTTCCTTCCTGTGTGAGCATCTGCCGTTCCTGCATGGTGCTGACGCCATTCTGCGGATAGAATACAAGGATGCGCGTATGAGGCACATCCCGAAACCCTTCCAGCGCAGCTTTGCCGGTATCTCCCGATGTTGCTACAAGAATCAGTGCATCTTTCCCGCAATGGATTTTTTGGAGGGCGTGTGTCAGAAGATGCGGCAGGAGCTGTAACGCCATATCCTTGAATGCACAGGTCGGCCCGTGCCAAAGTTCCAGGAAGGAGACACCGCTTTGCAGGGTGACAACAGGAGCAGGGGTGCTGCCGGAAAATTTTCCGCCTGCATAAGCTCCTGCAACACATTCCCGGATTTCTTCCGGCGTAAAATCGGTCAGATAAAGGCTGAGGACCTTCTCCGCGCGGCTACGGTAATCCAGCGGTTCCAAAGCAGCCAGCCAAGAAAGTGAAACAGTCGGAAAGCTCTCAGGGACAAACAGGCCGCCATCGCTGCAGATACCTTCTGCAATCGCTTGCGATGAGGAAACACATATCTGGCGGTTCCGTGTTGACTGGTAGTTCATGTCGGTCTCTCCCTTCAAAAAGTAACATAAGCCGGTTTAAAAACTTTGGGGACAGGAAAAGGCATCCGCGACATACTGAATGGATACTGGAGATCTATTCTGTGTTGTAACTGCCGCCACATCAAATCTTGGCTGTAAAGCGGTCGGATGCGCCTGCAAATAAAGAAGCGCCGTCCGGATAAGCCTTCTCTGCTTTGCCGGTGTAACAGCTTCAAGGGGATTTTCCAGAGAACCCTGCTCACGCGTTTTTACTTCTACAAAAATAAGGAATTTCTTGTTGCGGGCAATGATGTCGATTTCCCCAAAGCGCGACCGGTAATTTCTCACAACGACTGTGCAGCCGTTCTGTTCCAGATAATATGCAGTATACTGCTCGCCCAGCGGCCCGGAGGAATTATTCACAGTCTGAACCCCCCAGAATATGTCTCAGGAAGGTTCTGCGATGGACAGGACACGGCCCATATTTTTTCAGCATTGCCCTGTGGTATGCAGTGCCATACCCTTTATGTTTTGCAAAGCCATATTCCGGATAAATCCTGTCGATTTCCACCATAAGCCGGTCACGGCTTACTTTGGCGAGGATAGAAGCCGCAGCAACGCTTTCGGAAAGAGAATCGCCGCGTATAACGGTCTGTGTCTTTACACCAAGGGATGGCATCTGGTTTCCGTCAACAAGGGCAAAGTCTGGCCGAACGTTAAGCGCATCAAATGCACGCTTCATGGCAAGAAAGGTTGCCTGAAGGATATTGACTTGATCAATTTCCCCCTCTGTTGCAAACCCAATCCCCCATATTGCATTTTTAGCTATTTCTCCAAACAGGGCTTCACGCTTTTTAGGCGTAAGTTTCTTCGAGTCGTCAATGCCCTCTACTGCAAACCCTTCCGGCAGAATCACCGCAGCAGCAAAAACCGGCCCCGCAAGCGGCCCGCGCCCTGCTTCATCAATTCCGCAGACTGTCTGGAAGCCTGCGGAATGCGCCTGGTTTTCATAAAGCAGTCCGTCCGTCATGGTTCTTTAGCGCATTCCAGCGTAATCCGCCCTAGTTTCCCACTTCGGAATTCTTCAAGCAGCACATGCCCTGCACGCTCTGTATCTGCTGCGCCTCCGCCTGCAAGCATCCCACGGTGCCTTGCCGCGCGCTGCAAAAGTTCATACCCGTCACCGGCAGTAAAATCCTCTGCTGTCAGCTTCCACCGCACTGAAAGCGCCTCCGGCGCAACACTGCGCAGTGTTTCCAGCAACTGGCAGGCAAGCCATTCACAGTCCAGCACATCATCCCTGACTGCCCCGGTGAACGCAAGGTGCTCCCCCATCGTCTTATCTGTGACTTTCGGCCAGAGGACTCCGGGTGTATCAAGCACTTCAAATCCTCTGCCGACTGGATACCAGCCACTTTTGCGTGTTATCCCCGGGCGGTTTTCTGCGGCGGCATGGCTTCCGCCTGCAAGCCGGTTAATGAGGGAACTCTTGCCCACATTCGGGATGCCTGCCGCCATAATGCGGATTTTTCTTCCTGCCATCCCTTTCGAACGCCAGGACGCAGTTTTCGCGCTCAGGAGATTTGCAATCTCTGGCAGGATGGCTGAAACGCCTTTCCCAGTCTTGCAGTCTGCATTCACCGCAGAAAGCCCATGGGCATGGTAAAACGCCAGCCAGCAGGCCGTCTGTTTTTGATCTGCAAGATCGCTGCGGTTCAGCAGCAGGATACGCGGACGCGCACCAATCATCCGGCCTAGGTCGGGGTTGCGGCTGCTGACTGGGATGCGGGCATCGAGGATTTCTACCACCGCGTCCACAAGCTTCAGATTTTTAGCGATTTCACGCTCTGCTCGGGCCATGTGTCCGGGAAACCACTGAATTGTCTGCTGTTCCATCTTTCCTTACTTTCACCTGCCGGCCCGGGGGCGTCTTACCGGCTCCGGAATCCCTTAAAAGGGATAAGCAGGAAATTTACTTTGCCCATAATGTAGCGGGTATCAATCTCACCGACATCATGATAGCGGCTATCTTCTGAAATAGGGCGGTTATCCCCCAAGACAAAGACCTTACCCTTATCCACAGTCAGAGGAAATTGCATATCGCCCCGCCCTTTTGTAATTCCGTTTGTGATGTATAATGACTCATCAAGTTCCTTGCCATCCACCAGAACAACGCCTTTGGTAGAATCAATGGAAACTTTTTGGCCTTCCGTAGCAATAACGCGCTTGATGATCCGCTTATTTAACTTTGTTCCACCTGCATCAATAACGACTACATCACCACGCCGGAAACTTTTGTCGGCACAATTAACAAAGACGCGGTAGCCATTCAGATAATTCGGCTCCATGGATGTGCCCTGCACAACGACATCCAGCCGAAACAGGAAAACAAAAAGGATCATTACAACAATCAGTGCAGAAATAAGCGCCTCCACCCATTCATAGCAGCCTGAAACAGTACTACTTGGGGACTTCTGCCGTGACACGGGGCCAGAACCTGACACTGTCACATTTATTACCACCTTAGAGATAAAATCATCCTGTTTGTACCCACCGGCAGGGACGGAACCATAACAAAAAAGGGACACTGCATGTCCCTTTTTGCTCACCAGATAAAATAAGGATTACTGAACTTTGCCCTTAACCTTAGCAGACTTGCCAACTCTGTTGCGAAGAAAATAAAGTTTTGCACGGCGGACATTCCCTCTGCGGATCACAGTCACATTCTTAACACTGGGAGAATGGATTGGGAAAACCCTCTCGACACCAACGCCATAGGAAACACGGCGAACGGTAAAAGTCTCGCTGATGCCACTGCCTTTCCGTGCAATAACGGTCCCTTCAAAGGCCTGAACTCTTTCATGATCACCTTCGCGGATATTCACGTCAACACGAACCGTATCACCAATTTCAAATTTGGGAAGCTCCTGCTTTGTACAGTCTTTTACAATTGTTTTCAGTTGATCCATGAGATTTGTTCTCCTTCCTAAAATTCAGGCATTCATGCCTTTCGGCAGAGGACTGCCAGCTCCGCGTCCTGGAAATCAGACGCGGTTCCCACCGGCTTCCCGGCGGACTTAAATACGATATTAGTTTATCACAGCGAATCATCAGATGCAACTGATTTTTCATTTTTTTCTAAAAAGCAGGGAATTCAGCTTCCGAATCCAGAAAAAGCCGCCTGGTCTTGACAGGTTCCACCGAACGCGATATAATAGCGCATGTACCTAGCAATTTAGGGGTATAGCTCAGCTGGTAGAGCAGCGGTCTCCAAAACCGCGTGCCGAGGGTTCAAATCCTTCTGCCCCTGCCACTCATAGGCAAAAGAGACTAATGTTTT
>ENA-UOOE01002409-UOOE01002409.1-fermentation-metagenome-genome-assembly--contig:-NODE-2409-length-13434-cov-3.359145_pt1 | contig 13434 bp, 12 predicted proteins | sample MGYA00245776_ERZ724021 | MGnify/ENA primary metagenome ERZ724021 (study PRJEB28704, sample SAMN03018321) | fermentation metagenome | biome: anthropogenic terrestrial biome; feature: soil; material...
GGTACTCTTTTTTTCAAATTTAATATAGCTACATTACAGGAATGCTGTACTCTGTCATCTGTACTCTGTCATCTGTACTCTGTCATCTGTACTCTAAATCTATTCACCAATCATATACCTTTTACACACATTATACACCTGTTTATCTACCTCTGCATGAATATAAATTCCCTGTTCTCTATATTCTTCCACATTAACATTGGCATTTCTATGCAAATAAGCTGCAATAGCACTATCTGCATATGGAATTAGATATTCTTCCTTTTTTAATTTATAAGGTAATCTATTAATTATTTCTTCTATAAGTTTTTCTAAATTAATACCTTGTTTGGCTGATATTTCTATATACTGCATTCTCTTGAAATTATCTTTTATGTTTAATAATTCTTCATCACTAACCTTATCTATTTTATTTAAAACAAGTATAGTTGGCTTATCTATAGCTTTTAATTCCCTTAACACCTCATTTACTGCCTCTGTCTGCTCTTTATAATTGTCTGAGGATACATCTACTACATGCAGCAGTAAATCAGAGTAAATCACCTCTTCTAATGTGGATTTAAAGGCCTCTACTAAATCATGAGGAAGCTTTTTTATAAATCCTACTGTATCCGTTAAGGTTATGGTTCTATTATCAGGAAGTACTATGGCTCTAGTGGTTGTATCTAAAGTAGCAAAAAGCATATCTGCCTCAAATACATTTCCCTTTAATGCATCTTCCTTTGGGGAATACATATTATACAGTACATTTCTTAAGGTGGATTTTCCTGCATTAGTATATCCAACTAAAGATACCTTAGGTATTTCATTTCTATTATCTCTTTGAGTTTCTCTTATCTTTTTTATTTTTTCTAATTCCTTAACTAAATCATATATTCTTTCCCTTATATGTCTTCTATCTGTCTCTAATTTCTTTTCTCCTGGCCCTCTAGTTCCAATACCACCACCGGTTCTAGAAAGAACTGTACCTAGACCTGATAGCCTTGGTAATCTATATTTTAGCTGAGCAAGCTCTACTTGAATTTTCCCTTCCTTACTTTTTGCTCTTTTTGCAAATATCTCTAAAATTAGAGTTGTTCTATCGATTACTTTTACTCCAATAAAATCTTCAAGATTTCTAACTTGAGAAGCAGTTAATTCATCATCAAAAATAATCACATTTGCCTTTTTTGCCTGTGTCAGTAATGCAATTTCTTCTACTTTTCCCCTCCCTACATAGAAGGCAGAGTCAATTTTATTTCTTTTTTGTAAAACCTGCTCTACAGCAGTTACATTGCATGCCTTAGCTAACTCTTTTAACTCATCTAGACTTTCTTCACTTTCAACACCAACTAAGATAGCCCTTTCACTATTATCCTCTACAACTTCATTTGATTTTATGGTTTCTTCAATATATTTTATTCTACCCATTAAGTCATAACTAATAGCATTCTCAATAGTTAACTTTCCAGTAGTTTCAGCTACTAAAATATCCTTTTCTACATTGCAAAAACCTAGAGTTGTATCTATAGGTCCAGCTTCGTCAACACCTATGGCTGCTATACAATCCAACTTTAATCTTGTAAGAGCAGATAAGTCTAAAGCAGATAATCTAGAGTTTCCATTTGGATGAGTATGAATTACTCTTACCCCTGATAATCTTTTTTCTTTTATATCAATTATAGGTACCTCTACAGTAGTGCTATCTCCTATAGATACATCTATTACATTTCCTTTCCTATCTATAGCCACACTAACTTCTCTTTCTATTTCAGAAGTGACTTCTGAAATTATATCCACTATCTCTAAATTAAAAACTTCATCTTTTGGTACTTTCACATTGTATATTTTATTCAATCTATCTAGTATAACATCTCTAATTCCTTCCGTATTTCCGTTTATCATAAAATCCACTCCTTGCAATTTGACAAATAATTGTATAAACCTTGACAACTTTCATATAATTTTATACTATAAAAACAACATTGTAAATATATATAATTGTTATAGAATGGAGGTCTATAATGGAACAAAGGAAAGAAAACATTTTAATACCCGAAGAACAAATTAGTACAAGAATTGCAGAACTAGGTAAAGTAATAACAAAGGATTATAATGATAAAAATCTATATGTATTATCTTTGCTAAGAGGTAGTTTTATATTTACCGCTGATTTAATAAGGAATATAACTACACCTACTAGAATTGGTTTTATGACAACCTCAAGCTATGGTCATGATGAGGTATCTACAGGTAAAGTAAAAGTAGTAAATGATATTCCTGATGATATAAAAGGTTTAGATGTTCTAATAGTGGATGACATAATTGACACAGGCTTAACTATGGATTTTGTAATTAATCACGTAAAAGAATTAGGTGCTGCTTCTGTTAAATGCTGTGTACTTTTGGATAAACCTGAAAGGAGAAAAGTAAATATTAAACCTAACTACTGTTGTTTCGAAATCCCTGATGTATTCGTAGTAGGCTACGGCTTAAATTATGGAGATTTTTATAGAAACATTCCTTATATATTCAATTGGGAGGAAAATTAATGATATTAAAAAATTGACAATTAACAGTAATTTATTTCTGTTAATTGTCCTTTTTTTAATAATTTGTATTTTCACCTGCTCTAATTCTAATTCCTGCATTGTCCAGACCCATATTTATAGAGGTTTCTGGTATCTTTCCTACTATTATAGTTTCTGAAATAGGTATTTCATTTTTCACTTCTATTTCATTACTGCTCAACGGAATTATTACTCTTATATTTGTTTTTACTTGTACATAAATTCTGTGCCTAGTCTGATTAATTCCTTCACTCTGAAAATCTGATATATATCTTGTTTCTATATATCCAATAGGCTGCATTTTAACAGTTATATTTGGACCAAAGTAAGCTAAAATATTATTTTTAAATATATATCCTGCAGGTATTTTTATTCCTATGGTACCTAATTTATTTAACTTTTGTTGAGATTCTAAAGCCACATCACAAGCAATTTTATTCATAGTTAATGTATCAGCCTTTATCAAAGCTATATTTCCCTCATGATCCTTTTGTATATTTATTATATCTTCATATTTAAAGTTTTCTAAACAATTATCAATTATAGTCTTATTAATAATTTCTAAAGCCTTAGCTTTCATTTCGCCATCAGCTGCTGCCAGCACAGTTGGTGTTATTACCTTATCAAAAGTATAAAAGAAACCACCGCCACATATGAATATAAATAATAGGACAATTGCTAATTTAAATTTAATGTTATTAATAATAAATCCACTTCCCAATATAGCTGTTAATAACTTATATTTAATATAGCATAAAAATATTCTTAAATATTACTTCATATATAAGTAAATGACTTTTTATATATTTTATAAAAATCCTATTGTATGATATAATATTTTAAAATTGGTTATAATTAATAATAGAAATATCGGGAGGAAAGTTATGGAGAAAAAGAAAATGGGGAAAAAAAAGAAGAAAAAAAGTTCCCGTTTTAAATCTTTAAAAAAAGTCATTATAATAATACTTTTACTTGCTATATTTTCAGCTGTTGCTGCTTTAGGAATTGGTCTTGCTATGATAAAAACAGCTCCACCTTTAGATATAAATAAAATATTAAGTTTAAGTGAACCATCTTTAATATACACAGATAGTGGACAATTAATGGACATGGTAGTATCTGATCAGCATAGAACTGTGGTAGCCTATAAGGATGTACCAAACAACTTAAAAAATGCTATTATTAGCATTGAAGATGAAAGATTTAAAACCCATAATGGTGTTGATTTAAAAAGAACCATTGGGGCTGCATTTATAACTATAACAAATAAGATTACAGGTAAGCCAGGGGTGCAAGGCGGATCTACTATTACCCAACAGCTTATAAAAAAAACATTGCTTACTGATGATGTAAAGATTAAAAGAAAGGTCCAGGAATGGTATTTAGCCACTGAACTAGAGAAGCAATTAAGTAAGGAACAAATTTTAGAAGCATATATGAATACTATACCTTTAGGAGGAAGTGCTTATGGAGTAGAGGCTGCTTCTCAACAATATTTTAGTAAAAGCGTAAAGGATTTAAATTTACTTGAAAGCGCTTTTCTAGCAGGAATTATCCAAAGTCCATCTACTTTTTATTATGCTGTAGCATCACAAAAAAATTCTTCTCCCTACTTAAATAGGACAAAAACAGTAATAGGTAAAATGAAAGAAAATGGTTATATAAATGAAGGTGAATATAATAAAGCTATAGCAGATTTAAACAATAACAAGTTGGTATTTAAAAAATCCAATATTAATGCCAATAAATTAAATTATGAATGGTTTTCAAGGGAAGCAATTAAACAAGTAAAGAAAGATTTAATGGCTCAATATCATCTAAGTAGTAATGATGCTGATCGCATGATTATGTATGGTGGACTTAAAATTTATTCTACCATGAACAAATCATTGCAGGATTATACTCAAAATACTTTAGACAATATGGATAGTATATTAGGCATTAAATCAAAAGATAATAAAAAAATATTGGAACCTCAAGCTTCAGCTACAATAATGGATTATCACACAGGAGAGGTTAAAGCTTTAATTGGCGGAAGAGGACAACAGCCTCCTCTATCATTTAACAGAGCAACAGAATTTTATAGAGCTGCTGGTTCTAGTATTAAACCTTTAACAGTATATGGACCAGCCATAGATACTAAGTTAGCTACCCCAGCTACTATATACGATGATGCACCAGTGCCAGAAGAAATAGGAAAGCTTTATCCTGACAATGGTAAACCTTATAATCCTAGAAACGATAATGGTGTCTATGATGGAAATATGCCTTTAAGGACAGCCCTCCAAAAATCAAAAAACGTAGTGGCTGTAAGAATTGAACATGAACTTGGCTTAAAAACTGGAGCAAGTTATGCAAAAAAGTTTGGATTAACTTTAGATAAAAATTCCGATGAAACAAGTATTTCTGCACTTTCCTTGGGTCAGCTAACTGGGAAACATGGCACCAGTGGTACAAACACCCTAGCCATGGCTGATGCTTATGGAGTTTTCGGTAATAATGGTATGAGGGCAGAACCCGTACTTTATAAAAAGGTGGTGGACAGAACTGGTAAAGTAATATTGGAAAACAAATATTCTTCATCTAAAGTTCTATCTCCACAAGCCGCTTATATAATGTATGATTTACTAAAAGGCCCAGTTTCACCTGGAGGTACAGGTCCTTCAGCTAACTTTAGCCCTATGGCTAGAGGTAAAACTGGTACAACTACTAATTCTATAGACCTTTGGTTTACAGGTCTTACACCTTATTATTCTGGAGCAATATGGATTGGTAACGATGATAATTCAAGCTTTAATGATAATCTAGCCTATGGAAGATATATAGGAAGTAATGATGCTGCATTATTATGGGGTATGATAATGAAAGAAGCCCATAAAAATTTAGAATATAAGGAAATGCCAATGCCTAATGGTATAGTAGAAGTTCCTATATGTGCTGATTCAGGAAAAATACCTACAGCACTATGTCCTAAAGATAGAATAAGAAATGAACTCTTTATGGAAAATACAGTTCCAACAGAATTATGTGATTTTCATAAAGGAATAACTCCTAGCCCATCACCAGATAACGGGAAGAATGAAAATGACAAAAAGTATAAAAATGATGGAAACGATGGAAACAATGAAAATGACAAAAAATACAAAAATGATGGAAACGACAAAAAAGACCAAAAAGGCCAAAAAGATGGACAAACAGGAGACGAAAAACACACACAAGATGAAATAAATAAAATAACACCTCCAACGGAAAATACTAATACGGATAATAGCAACAATAATCCAAATGATAAAAAACCTCCTGCAAATAATTCTAATAATAATCAGGAGATAAAAAATTAAAAAAGATATGCCCCATAATAATTCGGGGTATATCTTATTTTTTCGTTTTTGGATCAAAAAGTAAAGCTGCCACATATCCAAAAAATATTGCTGCTGTTATTCCGCCTGCAGCTCCTTTTATGCCACCAGTAAATGCGCCTATCAATCCTTTTTCATTAACTTCTTTTATAGTTGATTTCGCTAAAGTGTAACCAAATCCAGGTAATGGTATGGTGGCTCCAGCCTTTCCAAATCTTATTACTACATCATATATGTTTAGTGCTCCTAAAATAACCCCCAAGGTAACAAAACTTACTAGTATTCTTGCAGGTGTAAATTTTGTTTTATCTATGAGAATTTGAGCTATAACACAAATCAATCCACCTACTATAAAGGCACTTACATAATCATTCATCATAGTTTAACTTCCTCCAGTACCATATTCTATTGCCACCGCATGGGCTATACCTGGGATACTCTCACCCTGAAGAGATGAAGTAGTACTCATAAGTGCACCTGTGGATACTACTAATATCCTTTTAAATTTTCCACTTAACATATTTTTATATAGATATCCGCATAAGACAACTGCAGAACATCCACAACCACTGCCTCCAGAATCTGTTCCCTGTGTCTCATTATCAAATATTTCCTCACCACAATCTATATAATTATGGCTGATATCATAACCATAATCTTTAAGCAATTTAGCTGTTATTTCCTTGCCTACTTTACCTAAATCGCCTGTGGCAATTACATCATAATCCTTAGGGGATCTTCCTGTATCCTTAAAGTGATTATATAAAGTAGATACTGCAGCTGGTGCCATAGCCGCTCCCATATTATTTGCATCAATTATTCCATAATCCTTTACTTTTCCTATAGTCACGTATGTTACATATGGAAAATTTCCTTCTCTCCCTAGTACCATAGCGCCGGATCCTGTTACTGTCCATCGAGCTGTTGGAGGTCTTTGTGATCCGAATTCTAGTGGAAATCTAAATTGTCTCTCTGCTGAAGAGAAATGGGAGGATGTGGCTGCTATTATATAATTGGCAAAGTCTCCATCCATAACCATAGATGCTATAGATAATGATTCTGTCATAGTTGAGCATGCCCCATAAAGACCTAAAAATGGGATATTCATATCTCTTGCAGCAAAACTTGAAGATGTTAATTGGTTTAACAAGTCTCCGGCAAACAAAAAATCTATATCATCCTCTTTTAGATTTGCTTTTTTTATACTCTCAGTTACTGCAGTATATAATATATTGCTTTCAGCTTTTTCATAGCTGTCCTTTCCTGCTAAATCATCATTTTTTATAACATCAAAGTAATCCTTTAAAGGCCCTTTACCTTCCTTAGGACCAACTATACTAAAAGTAGATATTATTCTAGGCTTATTCTCCATTTTTAAGGTTTGTTTTCCTACCTTTTTTGTCAAGAAATCACCTTCTTTCTAAAAAATATACAACTTATAAAAATAGTATTTACTTCTTAATGTTAAATTATTTTTAAAATATAATATATTACCCCTACTAAAACTGAGGTACTTAATCCATATACCAACACTGGGCCGGCTATAGTAAACATTTTAGCTCCTACACCAAATACATATCCTTCTTTTTTAAATTCCATTGCAGGCGATACTATGGAGTTTGAAAATCCTGTTATAGGCACTATAGTTCCTGCTCCTGCAAAAGTAGCTATCCTATCATATATTCCAATGCCAGTAAGCAAGGCTCCTATGAATACCATGACTATAGACACATAAGTTCCAACTTCCTCCTTTGGTACACCCATATTTAAAAAAAAGTTATTAACAAACTGCCCTATATCACATATTATTCCTCCTACGATAAAAGCATTTATGCAATGCCTTAATAGATCTTTTTTAGGTTCAATTTCAGCGGATAATTGGTCAAACCTTTTTCTTATATGTTTTTCATTGGATTTCATACAATCACCTCTGTTTCAATTATCATTCTTATTTTATACATAAAATTAATTTTTAACCTAAAAAAATAGGATAATTAAATTATCCTATCCATTTAGCTTCTCTTTCATAATTTTTAATACTCTTTTTTCTATTCTAGACACCTGTACCTGACTAATACCAAGCATTTTAGCTACTTCTACCTGGGTTTTGTCTTTAAAATATCTAAGCATGATAATTTGTCTAGATTTAATATCTAACTTATTAAGTGCTTCTTTTAAAGCAATTTTATTTACAATTTCATTGTCTTCCTCATAATCCTCGCTTATTTTATCTATAAGCATTATAGGGGAACCATCATCTTGATGAATAGTATCATATAGATACTGCATACTACTAGCAGATTCTGTAGCAAAAATTATGTCCTCAGCGTCTACTCCTGAGAATTCTGACAATTCTTCTATAGTAGGTTCTCTATTTAACTTTTTTGCTAATTCTTCTTTATCATAATGTAATTTTCTTGCTGTATTTTTTATACTCCTGCTTACCTTTATTATACCATCATCTCTTATAAATCTTTTTATTTCACCCATTATCATAGGCACTGCATAAGTTGAAAATTTTACTCCATAGTCTGGGTTAAAATTATTAATAGCCTTTACCAAGCCCATACATCCTATTTGATAGATGTCTTCATATTCATACCCTCTATTTAAGAACCTTTTACTTATAGCAGAAACCAAAGGTAGATTTATCTCAACCACCTTATTTAACGCCTCTTTATCTCCATCTCTAGCCTTTCCTATCAGTGCTAAATTATCTTCATAACCATATATACCCTTTTTTACCGCTTGTTCATTCATATTATTCACCTAACTTAATGATTTAAAAGCTTTTTTCATAATAATTTCAGTACCTTTTCCCTTTTCAGACTGTACCTTTAAGCTATCCATAAAAGATTCCATTACAGTAAATCCCATGCCAGACCTTTCTAAGTCCGGCCTTGAAGTGTATAGTGGCTGCATAGCTAATTCAACATTATCTATGCCTACTCCTTCATCTGAAACTATAACAGTAAGCTCATTTCCTTGAATAAAGGCTTGTATTTTAACAATGCCTTCTTCTTTTCCATATCCATGTATTATAGAATTTGTAACTGCTTCAGAAACTGCTGTTTTTACATCAGTTATTTCATCAATAGTTGGATCTAATTGGGATGCAAAAGCTGCTACTGCTACCCTAGCAAAGCTTTCATTTTCTGACTTGCTTAAAAACTCTATTTTCATCATGTTATCGTACATTATTATTTTCCCCCCATTAAATATTCTCCAATGCTTCTTCATTGCTATTGTATAATTTTATGATTTTAAACATTCCTGATAATTCAAATACTCTTCTAACAGTTTCATTTACATTAGTTATACAAACAGTCCCATTTTTATAGGCCAATTTTTTATATCTGCCAATTACTACGCCTATACCAGAGCTGTCCATAAATGAAACCCCTGAAAAATCCATTATAAGTTTTTTCATATCATCTCTATTTAATCTATCGTCTATTTTATTTCTTACTTCCTCTGCACTATGATGATCTAATTCTCCCATCATATGTACTAATAGTTTTTCATTATTATTTTCAAATTTAAGATACATATATTTCCCCCCATTTTCATTTCTAATTATTTGTCCATTTTTTTACTAAATGCTTATTTACCTTTATTCTACATGTACCATAATTTTCCTTCTTTTTATGGTATAACTTTTTTATTATTTATTATATCCATACCATGAATCTTTATACAAAAACAGCCAAAATTTCATAAATCTATATAACTTGCTTATAATATAAATCATTGCTATAATAAATGTACTATTTTTTATATTATAATGGAAGGGAGGTACAACAATGGATTTATGGTTACGAGAAGCTCAAATTTCTGATGCAGCAATGACTTACAAAGTAAAAGAAACTTTAGTGAGAAAAAAGACTAAATATCAAGATTTAGCTATTGTAGACACTTATGCTTTAGGAAGAATGTTACTTCTAGATGGTATAGTACAAACTACTATAAAAGATGAATATGTTTATCATGAAATGATAACTCATATTCCACTATTTACTCATCCAAATCCTAAAAAAGTATTAGTTGTTGGTGGCGGAGATGGAGGAACTATAAGAGAAATATTAAAACATCCTTCTGTGGAAAAAGCTGTATTATGCGAAATAGATGAGGATGTAATTATAGAATGTAAAAAGTATCTTCCAGAAATAAGCTGTGCTTTAGAAGATAGTAGATGTGAAGTATTTATAGGTGATGGAATTAAGTATGTTCATGAGCATAAAAATGAATTTGACGTTATAATAATTGACTCTACAGATCCTTTTGGAGCTGCTGAAGGTTTATTTGGTGGAAGTTTCTATAAAGAAATATTTGAATGTTTAACTGAAGATGGAATATTTGTAGCACAAACAGAAACTCCTTTCTATCTACCTGATGTAGTAAAAAGAGTTTATGATGATGCTAAAGCCGTATTCCCTGTAACTAAATTATTTATGGCTGCAATTCCAACTTATCCTTCAGGATATTGGAGTTTTACTATTGGATCTAAAAAACATGATCCTGAAAATGCACAATTACCTGAAAAAATCCCCTTTGAAACAAGATATTATACTGAAAAAATACATAGAGCTTCTTTTGCTCTGCCAAAGTTTGTTGAAGACCTGATAAATATCAAATAAAAAATAAGAAATAATAGATAATAAATATTGAAGGAAATTCGCTGTAGCGAATTTCCTTTATTTACTTTTAACTAGAATTTTTCGAAAAAATTCTTTCCATATTTATTATTTTTTCTTTATTATTTATTCTTTATAATATTGACTTCTTCTTCTGTAAAATTAAAATATTCATAAAGACAGTTTTCATCATAGTTTTTAGTTGAAAACTTCTTAGGGATCATCATATCCATCAATGTATTAGGGTAATACTCATATAAATCTTCTCCTAATTTCTTTGCAAAGGAATGAAAGTAAAATTCATATATTTTGCTATTTAGTAAAAATAATAAAAAATTATAGTTGAAATCACTATTCTCCTTTAGTACTATGGAGTAAATATCCGCACTAAAATAGCTTCCTTTATCTAAAGCAAATCTATTATCCTTGCTTTTATATGGAAAAATAATTTTCTCTCTTTTAAATATATCTGAATTTCTTCCCCATTGAAGTTCATACCACTTTCTAATTCCCTTAATACATTCTCTTCTATTCATTAATTTCTTTTTATAAGGCATTAAATGATTATTTATATTAGGGTAATTGCTTATATCCTCTATGTCATTTGAATAGATTATAAACTTATCCAGGGTTTTTACACAGTTTTTTTCAATGAAACTACTTTTTATCCAAGGCTTAATTATACTTTCTTCTAATTGTTCCTTTACTATATCTTCATGGGTTACAATAAAAGCCTTATCACATCCTGTAATTATTCCTTGATAACTTTCACATATATCCTTAAGTTTAAATGTAGATTTTTCTTGGATTTTCCTAAATATATTTAATTCCTTTTCTTCTCTTAAAATCCACCTTTTTTCTCCAAGTTCTTTACTGTCCACAAAATAACTATTATATAGGTTGCCTTTTTTTAAAAAAAATGAGTTTACAAAAGCTTTTTTATCTTCTTTGCTTTTATCCATAGGTTTTATAACTTTAACCTTTTCTGCACCATTACTACTTTTATCCTTTAAAAACAGTATAACTGGATCTATTCCTGTACCTTTAAAAGGCCTAATGCCATAAAAATCTACAATCTCTACCACATTAAAATTATCTACAATAAATTTTCTCAAATTCTCTCCACTTTGAGATTCCATAAAATATCTAGAGGTAATAAAACTCACCTTGAATTTAGGCTCTGAATTAACAATAGCTCCTTTGAAAAAACAATAACTTAAATCTCCCTTATCTTTATAAACCTCTCTATACTTTTCTTTAATTTGTTTTGAATAGTCCTTTTCTATGGTCTTATGGCCAATATAAGGAGGATTGCCTAAAAATATGTTAAACTTATCATGTATTTCATCCATCAAGAAATCCATATTTAATATATTTTCACTGCATACCACGCCGCTTATTTGGAATAGATCTATGGAAAGTATTTTAGTAGCTATGCTATCTATATCTATACCATATATATTATTTTTTATTATGTGTTCTTTTACATTATCCTTATTCAATAATATTTTATTTTTATTATTTATTGTCTCCATATTTTCCATGTACATTTTATATAAATGTTTAAATAATGGAATTATGATATTGCCACAACCACAAGCTGGATCAACTATTTTAATATAAGGATTATCTATTAAATCATCTATCTTTACTGTATTCTCTATGATATATCTTGCTATTTCTTCTGGAGTATATACTATTCCCATATTCTTGTTACCCTTTAACAATCTATAATAAAACTTACCAAAGGTTACGTCATTTCCCATATTAAAAATTTTCTTATAATTTATTATAGCTATCTTCTTGTATATATTATCTATGGGTTGTAAAATAATACTATATAGCTCCATGATTTTTTTTACAAATAATTCGTACATTTCATATCTCTCCATCGTATATAAATTAATAATACACATAAACTAAAGTATATCATACTAATGGTAGGTGATAAAAGGTGAAAAGAAAAACTTTAGTATTAACCTTATGCTTAGTGTTATCATTGGGAACTTTGACCTATGGAAGATTCATTAATAAAAAGTCAAATAATAATTCTATGGCTTCTTCTAATATTGAAAAGCCTTCAACAGATATTCCAAAAAATGAATCTAAAGATGATTCTAAAATTGAAAAAAAATCTACCCCAAATAAAAATGTGGAAGATAAAAAAGAAATAAAAAAGCCCACAGATGCTGATAATACAAAAAATCAGCCTAAAAAAGATGCCAATGAGAAATCTTCAAACAATGTGTCCACGGATACAAAGGAAAGAGATTGGTTCTTTGTACCTAAAAAAGATGGTACACCTTCAGGAGCGCCAGATGATGTTTTAAATATAATTAATAAAAATTCAGCTTATTACTTGGGTGATACTTCAGAGAAGGTTATATATTTAACCTTTGACGAAGGGTATGAAAATGGATATACTGGGAAAATATTAGATATACTAAAAGCCAATGATGTAAAAGCAGCATTTTTCGTTGTAGTTCCTTATATAAATAGCAATAAGGACTTAGTTAAGAGAATGGTAGATGAAGGTCATTTAGTTTGTAACCATTCCAATCATCATCCTTCTATGGCTCAAGCAGCATTAAAAGGAAAAGACGCTTTTGATAAAGAGCTGACAGATACAGAAAAGGCTTTTGAAGATTTAACTGGAAAGAAAATGCCTAAGTATTTTAGGCCTCCTATGGGCAAATACAGTGAACTTTCCTTGCAATATACAAAAGAGCTAGGTTATAAAACCATCTTTTGGAGCTTTGCATATAATGATTGGGATCCTAATAAGCAGCCAAGTCAGGAATATGCAAAAAAACTCATTAATGAAAGAACTCACAATGGAGGTATTTTCTTATTGCATGCGGTTTCCAAAACAAATACCGAAATTTTAGATAG
>ENA-UOOE01002415-UOOE01002415.1-fermentation-metagenome-genome-assembly--contig:-NODE-2415-length-13408-cov-18.611848_pt1 | contig 13408 bp, 8 predicted proteins | sample MGYA00245776_ERZ724021 | MGnify/ENA primary metagenome ERZ724021 (study PRJEB28704, sample SAMN03018321) | fermentation metagenome | biome: anthropogenic terrestrial biome; feature: soil; material...
GAAAGAACGCGAAAGAACGGGTACCATAAAAGTAAAAAAATTCTACTTAAAAAGGATGTTACGAATTTGGCCGCTTTATTTCTTGTTGATTTTTATAGGAGCGATTCTACTACCATGTGTGTTTTCTATTTTTCAGATGGACTATGAAATGCCCTATAACCTGAAGCAAACATGGTTTTACTTTTTGTTTTTTATACCGGGACTGGTAACATTCTATTTTGGGCATCACCTTTTAGAACCCTTATGGTCCATAGGCGTGGAAGAGGTGTTTTATTTGATATGGGCTCCTTTTTTTAAATATATTAAAAAAAGAGTGTGGGTTCTACTCTTGTCAGTCATTCTGTTTAAGATTATTTTATACGTATCGGGTTTTGTAATACACAATGAATTGTTTGGTTATTTAATTACCTCCTTTAAGTTTGAGTCTATGGCAGTCGGCGGTTTGGGGGCCTACCTTATATACACGTACGGGCGATCATTTACCGAATCGTTTCTGTTTAAAGTGCCTATCCAGATAATTATATTTTCTACGCTTGTGGTGTTTTTACTGTTTCATTGTAATATTCACAACCATGTATGGCTTATTGTGTTTAAAACACCGATACTTTCTTCGTTGTTAATAGATTTCTTGTTTTTATATGCCATTATCTGCATCTCCACCGTAGATAATAGCATGATCAAGTTGAGAAATAAAACCCTGTCATTCTTGGGAGAAATTTCTTATGGTATTTATATGTATCATATGCTTATCATTTTTGGAGTAATACTATTTCTAAAAAAGTATTTAGTTCAAATTACCTTGGCATGGAGTCATATCGTATTTTATGGGATAGTTGTCTTTAGTACGATTTCTGTATCTATCTTATCAAAATATTTATTTGAGAATTATTTCTTGAAATTAAAAAGACGGTATGATTGAAATGGGAATAAGTGACTTCATCGCATATATCCCGATTTTTCTGCCAGCTTGTAAATGGAAACGCCTATCGGTTTGGATGTATGAGGAAAGGTATAAATTCATTTTTCGGAGAACGGTTACGCGTGAGGAAATAAAATCATTTATCGAAAAAGAGTATCAAGAGCAAAAGGATAATGTACAAAAAGCTTGGTTAAAGATTACCCTTGATAAATATTATAATCCCGGAGAAACATCCCAATGGTATTATTCCGATAGATTGCATCTCGTTGCGAAGTATTTATCCTGCCCACAGATCATTAAATGATGAAATTTCTGATTTGGAAAAACTAGGTGCAATTATTCGACTAAAGAGGGGACAGTATCTCGTTTCTCAGCAAATTTCAGCGAAATTCATGTCCACAGAGTTGATTGCCAATCATCTTTATGGACATCTTATATGTCGATGTAAACCTCGCTTTGTCATGAAGGACTTATTTCCAAAAGCGTTCGTACGACAACTTCACTAACATTCAGGACAGCAAAAATATACGAAAATTGCAGCGGATGATTGACAATACACTTTTCACATAAAAAATCCGTAATTTTGTATTTCATGCAATATCGAAACAGGTGGAATGAGAACAATTCTTATAATTGATGATGAAATAAAACTCAGAACGCTTTTGTCCCGCATTCTGAGTATGGAAAATTTTCAGGTAGTGCAGGCTGAAGATTGTAAATCGGCCATGCGGATACTTGGGCAAACACCGGAAATAGATGTTGTGTTGTGCGATGTGAAAATGCCTGATGGAAACGGAGTTGCTTTAACAAAGGATATAAAACAAAAATATCCTTTTATTGAAGTCATTTTATTGACAGCCTATGGCAATATTGCCGACGGGGTACAAGCAATGAAAAACGGCGCCTTCGATTATATCATAAAAGGAGATGATAATAATAAAATTATTCCGCTGCTGAATCAGGCATTTGAAAATGTGGAGAGAAAACGCAATGCCAATACTGCGAAAAAAGGCCAGAATACAGATTATTCCAATTTAGTTATTGGAACATCGGAAGCACTGAAAAAAAATCTTTCGTTAGCCGAAAAAGTAGCAAAAACCTCTACCTCTGTTTTATTAACAGGAGAAACCGGAACGGGAAAAGAGATTTTTGCAAGATTCATTCACCAGATGAGCTCTCGTGTTATAAAAAGTTTTGTCGCTATCAACTGTTCTGCATTTAGTAAAGACCTGCTTGAGGGTGAATTATTCGGACATAGGGCGGGAGCGTTCACAGGAGCGGTGAAAGAGCAAAAAGGGCTCATCGAAGAAGCCGATAAGGGTACTTTGTTTTTGGATGAAATAGGCGAAATGCCAATTGAACTCCAACCTAAAATACTCCGTGTTCTCGAAACCGGAGAGTTTTTGAAGATTGGCGAAACAAGACCTACGAAAGTTGATATCCGCGTTATTTCTGCTACTAATCGGAATTTGCAAGATGAAATCGCTCGAGGCAATTTTCGGGAAGACTTGTATTTTCGATTATCCGTCTTTAACATAAAATTGCCTTCTCTAAAAGAGCGCAAAGATGATATACCTCTATTCATCAATTATTTTATGTCGAAATTTTCTGGAAAGGAAAATCTCTCCGTTTCAAAATCGGCTCTTGATGCATTAATAAATTATTTCTGGCCGGGAAATATCAGGGAATTAAAAAATGTGATAGAAAGAAGCTCTATACTAATGGACTCCGAAGAACTTCAATTAGAAGATTTGCCTTATGAAATACAACAATACAACCTGAATTTATCAATGAAAGAAACCGAAGCGGCGCCTCTCTCAATGGCCTCGGTAGAAAAATTACACATACAAAAAGTTCTCAGGCACGTTTCAGGAAATAAAACAGAAGCAGCAAGGTTGCTGGGAATTGGCATTGCCACCCTTTACAGAAAAATTGAGGAATATAAATTAAAACCGTAACCACCTTTCTCATTATGATAAAAGCCTATCATTTTGATAGGCTTTTTTTATCTATCATATCGTAATAGATGAAATTTAACTTGTTGATTATAAGTTGTTTCTTTTGCGATTGTTTTGAATGGCATAACTTTCGCAAAACCAATCTAAGTAAAACCATAAATAAATAAAAATATGCAGACGATTTTATTAACATTAGCAGGATTGGCCTGTTTTGCGTTATTCTACGCATCCATTAATTTTTTTGAAGAGGTATGATACTATTATTAATTATTGCAATAGCCGTATTTATATATATGTGCTATGTGCTCATTAAACCGGAGAAATTTTAGCAATGAATGCAGATGTTTTAGGTCCCCTCACAATGTTCTTATTGACATTGCTTATCGGGTTGCCATTAGGAAAATATATGGCAAAAGTATATGCGAACGAGAAAACGTTTTTGGACTTTATAATGCGTCCGGTTGAAAAACTTATCTTTCGGATAGCAGGAATAGACGCGGACAAAGAGCAGAACTGGAAAGAGCAGATGGTAATATTGCTTACCATCAATTTGATTTGGTTCCTGTTAGGAATGTTTATTTTTACAAATCAAAGTTGGCTCCCCCTTAATCCTGATCACAATCCCAATCAATCGCCCTCGCAAGCTTTTAATACCACTATTTCGTTCTTGGTGAATTGTAATTTGCAACACTACTCAGGCGAAACCGGAATAAGCTATCTTGGACAACTTTATTTGATGTTTCTTCAATTTGTTACCGCTGCTACCGGAATGGCCGCAGCCGTAACCGTATTTTACGCTTTGCGAAAAGGGTCACACAACACCCAGGGAAACTTTTACAATTCTTTCACCAAATCAATTACTCGCGTGCTCGTACCTATTTCGATGATTATCGGGATAATCTTGATATTCAGCGGTACGCCAATGACTTTTGAAGGAAAACAAGCAATGACAACATTGCAAGGCGATTCTATGACTGTTTCAACGGGACCTGTGGCAGCTTTCGTACCCATTAAGCATTTGGGAACGAACGGTGGCGGGTTCTATGGAGCAAATTCTTCTCATCCGCTCGAAAATCCAACTTACCTCACTAATATGGTTGAGATGACGGCACAAATGATAATACCCTTTGCCATGGTGTTTGCGCTGGGATTTTTCCTTCGAAAACGTAAAATGAGTTGGATGATTTGGGGCGTGATGACTCTTGGATTCCTCTTGCTCGTCATACCCAATATAATGATGGAAATGAAGGGTAATCCTATTATTCAAGAAATGGGAGTCGATATCTCAGGTGGAAATATGGAAGGGAAGGAAGTGCGTTTCGGATCGGCTGCGTCAGCCTATTGGAGCATCGTTACTACCGTGATTTCTACGGGCTCCGTTAATTCGATGCATGATAGTTACATGCCTCTCAGCGGAATGAACATGATGCTGGGCATGATGACCAATACATTTTACGGAGGCGTGGGCGTGGGAGTTTTAAATTTCTTTGTTTTCATTATTCTTGCCGTATTTATCAGTGGATTAATGGTGGGGCGAACGCCCGAATTTTTAGGCAAAAAAGTAGGGGCGCGTGAAATGAAAATAGCCATGATTGTGGCTCTCGTCCATCCTTTTCTTATTCTTATCGGTACGGCTCTTTCGGCTGCCATGCCGTTGCTCACATTAGACACGCTAAATAATCCCGGATTCCATGGCTTTAGCGAAATGCTTTATGAATTTACATCTGCATCGGCTAATAATGGAAGTGGTTTTGAAGGATTAGGAGATAACACCCCTTGGTGGAATATAAGTACAGGATTTGTGCTCATCCTTTCGCGGTTTATTCCAATAATCGGTCCGGTGGCAATTGCGGGAAGCTTGAGTGCAAAAAAATACATACCTGACAGTGCAGGAACGCTTCGAACAGACAGTCCTACATTCGGAGTTATGGTTTTTGTGGTAATTGCCATCATAGCAGCTTTATCCTTTTTCCCGGCTCTATCATTAGGTCCTATTGCCGATTATTTTACAATGATACATTAATTTTTATACAAAAATGACAAAAAGAGAAAATACATCAAATAAACTGTTTGAGCCTACTCTGGTTAAACAAGCAATGCGAGAATCGTTTGTTAAACTCAATCCTAAAATAATCTTTCGGAATCCGGTAATGTTCTGTGTATGGATAGGTACTTTGGTTATGATGGGCGTTTGCCTATGGATTGCTATTGCTCCGCAAACAGCCCATCAAGGAACTTTGGGGTACAACCTTGCAATTACTCTCATATTGTTTGTAACGTTGTTGTTTGCCAACTTTGCCGAAGCAATTGCCGAAGCGCGGGGAAGAGCACAAGCCGACACGTTGCGGAAAACACGAGAAGAAACTCCTGCTAAAAAAATCTCCGCCAACGGCATTATTACTATAGTCAGTTCATCGGAATTGAAAAAAAACGACCTGTTCGTGTGTGAAACGGGTGATATTATTCCGGCTGATGGTGAAATTGTTGAGGGACTTGCTACAATTGATGAAAGTGCCATTACAGGTGAAAGTGCGCCGGTAATTCGCGAAGCAGGTGGTGATAAAAGCTCGGTAACCGGAGGAACAAAAGTGTTGTCCGATTCAATAAAGGTAAAAGTAACATCACAGCAGGGAGATAGTTTCTTAGACAGAATGATTGCTTTGGTAGAAGGCGCATCACGACAGAAAACTCCTAACGAAATAGCTCTTACTATTTTGCTGGCAGGCTTTACTTTAGTATTTATTATTGTAGTGATAACGTTGAAGCCTTTCGCCGATTTCGCATCCGCTCCCATTCGTATAGCGGCGTTGATTTCACTTTTCGTGTGTCTCATTCCCACAACCATAGGAGGATTGTTAAGCGCCATTGGTATCGCCGGAATGGATAGGGCTTTGCGGGCCAATGTGATTACCAAAAGTGGGAAAGCGGTAGAGACGGCGGGCGATATAGATGTCCTGTTATTGGATAAAACGGGCACGATTACCATCGGAAATCGTAAAGCAACAAATTTTATTCCTACTCCCGGGATAGAAGAAATGAATTTTATTCGTAGCGCTGCGCTCAGTTCAATTTCCGATACTACCCCCGAGGGTAAATCCATACTCGAGCTAGCCAATATCACTATACGAGATTTTGATCTGCAAAATGCTCATTTTATTCCATTCACTGCGGAAACCCGTGTGTCGGGTATCAATTATCAGGATATCCGGATTCGCAAAGGAGCTGCCGATGCAATTGAACGGATGGTGGAAGAGGCCGGGAACGAATTTCCTCTGGCCATTGTTAGTGAAGTATCCAATATTTCCAACAAAGGAGGTACACCGCTTGTGGTTGCTGAAAATGAAAAAGTTGTTGGTGTTATTGAACTTCAGGATATAATTAAGCCGGGCATTCGCGATCGTTTTGAAAGACTTCGGAAAATGGGAATCAAAACGGTAATGGTTACCGGCGATAATCCGCTCACGGCAAAACATATTGCTTATAAAGCCGGAGTAGATGATTACATAGCGGAAGCCAAACCCGAAGATAAGATGAACTATATCCGCAAAGAACAATTGGAAGGACATTTGGTAGCGATGATGGGGGATGGAACCAACGATGCTCCGGCTTTAGCCCAAGCTGACGTGGGTGTAGCTATGAACAGTGGAACTCAGGCAGCTAAAGAAGCCGGCAATATGGTGGACCTGGATAATGACCCCACAAAGCTGATTGAAGTTGTAGAAATCGGCAAACAGTTGTTGATGACGCGTGGAACACTCACAACTTTCAGCATCGCTAACGATATAGCAAAATATTTTGCCATCATTCCTGCATTATTTATTGCCACCATACCTTCGTTGCAAGAGTTAAATATTATGCGGTTGCATACTCCTGAAAGTGCTATTCTTTCAGCTATTATTTTCAACGCCATTATTATTCCGTTGCTTATTCCGTTGGCTTTGCGTGGCGTGTCATACAAGCCCATAGGAGCAAGTGCGCTGTTAAAAAGAAATTTATTTATTTATGGCTTAGGCGGAATTGTTCTGCCGTTTATCGGAATCAAACTCATTGACATGTTGGTGTCGTTATTTATTTAAAAAGACAGAAAATGAAAAGATATTTTTTATCCGCGTTGCGAATGACAGGAGCAATGCTTGTGTTGTGTGTAGGAATATATACGCTGATATTGTTAGGAATAGCACAGATGGCCCCAAATTTTGGAAAAGGAAAACGAATAGCCGATAAAAACGGAAATATTTATTTCGAAAATATCGGTCAGCGATTTGATAGAGATATTTATTTCCACTCGCGTCCATCAGCGGTAGATTATAATGCGGCAGGCAGTGGCGGCAGCAATAAAGGCCCCAATGATGCTGAATATCTGAAACAGGTAAAACAGCGAATAATTGATTTTGAAATGCAAAACCCGAAGTCACATGTGCCGATAGATATGGTAACGGCAAGCGGAAGCGGGCTTGATCCGCATATTTTCATAGAAGCGGCAAATGCTCAGGTAAACCGTGTAGCTAAAGCACGAGAATTAGATGTGGAAATAGTAAGGAATCTGGTGAAAGATCACGAAGAAAAAAATCCAATCGGACCGGAAAAAATAAACGTATTGAAATTGAATATTGCCTTGGACAATTTAAAAATAAAAAAATAAGACGATGTATAAAAGACTTTTCTTTTCTTCTTTCTGGTTGTTTTTGTCTTTTTCAGGAAGTTTACTCTTAGCTCAAAATCTGGAAAATCCCTTATCCATAAAGGGATATACAGAAATTTATTATTCTTATGACTTTGCCGAGCCGGCCAATCACATAAAACAGCCTTTTCTGTATAATTACAATCGACACAACACGTTCAATCTGAATTTAGGAATGTTAAAGGTGGCGTACAATACCGATGTCGTACGCGGAAATTTAGCGATAATGGCCGGGACCTATGCCAACGACAACATGTCGGCGGAAACAGGAACCTTGAAGCATCTGTTTGAAGCCAATGTTGGAGTAAAAGTTTCCAAAAGAAAAAGTATTTGGATAGATGCAGGTATTCTTCCCTCTCATATTGGTTGGGAAAGCCCGATTGGAAAAGAGTATCCTACGCTTACCCGCAGTATTACGGCCGAAAATACACCCGCATTTGAGACAGGTCTAAGGCTTTCATACTTAAGCACGGATGAACGTTGGTACATAAGCGCCTTATTGTTAAACGGATGGCAGCGCATTGAGCGTCCAAAAGATAATAACGCCCTTGCTTTCGGGCATCAGATAACATTTATGCCCACACCTTCCATCACTCTAAACAGCAGTTCATTCATAGGAAACGATTCGCCTTCAACCGAAAAAAAGATGAGGTGTTTTCACGATCTCTATGGTATCTTTCAAATAAATGATACTTTTGCATTGACAGCCGGATTGGATGTCGGAGCGGAAGAAAAGGGGAATGGTGAACGAAGTTACAATGTGTGGTATTCCCCTGTGGTTATTTTATCCATAAAATTGTCATCCGGGTACCATTTGGGATTGCGCGGAGAGTATTATAGCGATGAAAATGGGGTAATGCTGGCAAATGGAGCAAAAATTTTTGGTTATTCGTTCAACTTGGATAAACACATTGCCGATAACGTAATATGGCGGAGTGAGGTTCGGGGATTTCATGCAGACAAGGATTTATTTGCATGGAAAAATAAACCGGTGTCGAATAACGTTTCAATAACTACATCTTTAGCAATATCATTTTAAATAATGCAAAATAGCAAAAAAGAAAACCAAGATCCTGAATATTTTCTTGACCTAATTAAAAAATCGCGTCGTGGAAGGTTTAAAATTTACATTGGCATGATTGCCGGTGTAGGTAAGACTTACCGCATGCTTAACGAGGCGCATTCGCTTTTGCGCAACGGAGTAGATGTGCGCATCGGTTATATTGAAACACATGGTCGTTACGAAACTGAGCTATTGCTTGACGGTATTCCCGAAGTTCCCCGGAAAAAAATTTTTTATAAAGGAAAAGAATTGGAGGAAATGAATTTGGATGCAATCATCCTACAACGCCCCGAAGTGGTATTGGTGGATGAATTAGCACATTCAAATGTGATAGGGAGCAAAAATAAAAAAAGATGGCAGGATGTAATGGATCTGTTAGAGGCGGGAATTAGCGTGATTTCGGCTGTGAATATTCAACACTTTGAAAGTCTTAATGAAGATGTGAAAGAAATTACAGGAGTTGAAGTGTTGGAGAGAATTCCCGACAGTATCTTGAAGCAAGCAGATGAAGTGGTAAACATAGATCTTCCGGCGGATGAACTTATTACAAGGCTAAAAGAGGGAAAGATATACAAAGCGGATAAAATTCAAACGGCGCTGGATAATTTTTTCAAAAGCGAACATATTTTACAACTTCGCGAGTTAGCCCTGAAAGAGGTTGCATCGGCGGTGGAAAGACAGGTGGAAAATGAAATCACAAAGGAGGGAATGCATCAAGAGCGTTTTCTTGCCTGTATCAGTTCCAACGGACAGTCCGGTAGAAATATCATTCGAAAAACAGCAAGATTCGCAAAATATTATCAGTGTAGATGGTTTGTGTTGTACGTAGAAACTCCTAAAGAAAGGTTCGATAAAATAGCTCTTGATAAACAGCGTTTCTTAATCAACAATTTTCAACTAGTTACGGAATTAGGGGGAGAAATTATCAGAGTCAGGTCCGACAATATCTCCGATGCCATTGTCCAGCAGACTAAAGAGAGAAAAATAACGACTGTGTGCATCGGAAAACCACACTTCAAGCTTATTCATATTGTTACATCGCGCAACGTGTTTAATAACTTAATTAAGAAACTGAATAATACAAAAACGGATTTAATCATTCTAAACTAACTTTGGTCATGAATATTAAAACAAAACTCTTTACGGGAATCGGCTCGTTATTTTTGCTGGTTGTTTTCCTTTCCCTATTATCCGGATACTATATCAATAAATTGTCAAATGATACAAAAAACATTCTTGCGGACAATTACAACTCGGTTAAATATGCGCGGGAGATGCTGATGCTTTTGGATGCCGGTATTCAAAACTCTTCTATATGTCTTGAGTTTGAAAAAAATCTGAAACTACAGCAAGCCAATATAACCGAAACCGGTGAAAAAAAATCTACTTATGCATTACTCCGAGACTATGACAAATTGAAACAGAATTTGTCAGATACGGCTTTATATCCTACGCTTCGAAAAGATTTGCTAACTATCATCAGTCTAAACATGGAGGCAATCCAAAAAAAAAGTAATATTGCCGACATCACAGCCTATGATGCTATCCTGTGGATTGTGGTAGGTAGTGGATTGTGTTTGATTATAGCGCTGACATTGCTGGTTTTTATGCCGAAAAATATTGTGAAGCCTATAAGCGATTTTACACAAAGCATCCAACATATCGCGGAAAGAAACTATTCAGAAAGAATTAATCTCAAGCGAAACGATGAGTTTAAAAAAATGGCGGAGGCTTTTAATGTCATGGCCGAGAAACTACAGGAATACAATAATAGTAATTTGGCAAAAGTTCTTACGGAGAAAAAACGAATTGAAGCGCTGATAAACAATATTCATGAACCGGTTATTGGGTTGGATGAGGATTTAAAAATTCTTTTTATGAACAGTGAGGCTTTACAGATTTCCAATCTCAAAAGTGAAGAGGTGATAGGAAAATCGGCTCAAGATATTGCGGTTAAGAACGATTTGATGCGTACCTTGATACAAGATTTCTTTGGAGAAAAATCACCTTCTGCAATACTTAAAATATACGCCGACAACAAGGAAAGTTATTTTCAGAAAGAAATTGCTCCGATGAATATCACACACACGGGCGAAACGGGAATGCACCATATTGGCAATGTTATTTTTCTGAAAAACATAACCTCTCTGAAAGAGTTGGACTTTGCTAAAACCAACTTTATGGCTACCATTTCTCATGAACTGAAAACTCCGATTTCTTCCATAAAAATGAGCGTTCAATTACTGGAGAATATAAAGATAGGCAAATTAAACGATGAACAGCTACATCTCACGGAAAGCATAAAGGAAGATTTGGAGCGGCTGTTGGGTATTATTGGAGAATTATTGAATATAACGCAGATTGAAACCGGGAATATTCAACTTTCCATTATCCCGACAAATCCTAAGGAAATTCTGGATTATGCCATCATAACCACCCAAATGCAAGCAGAGCAAAAAAAAGTGTATCTCTCAATATCCTGCCCTGATAATATTCCTTCCATACTCGCAGACCCTGAAAAAACTGCCTGGGTGCTTATTAATTTAATTACAAACGCAATCAGATATTCTCATGAAGGAGGCACTGTCTATTTAACCGTTTCTACAACAGGAAACAATGTTTTGTTTTCTGTTAAGGATTCGGGACAAGGTATTCTGCCCGAATATCAGGAAAGAATATTTGATAGATATTTTAGAGTACCGGGAAGCAATACGTCGGGGAGTGGCCTGGGACTTGCAATAAGTAAAGAATTTATAGAAGCGCAAGGCGGGCACATCACCTTAAAAAGTGAATATGGCGAAGGCAGTGAATTTATTGTATTCTTAAACAAGAGCAATATGAATTAACAACAGAGAAGGAGAAGATAATACTGTTTTGGGTCAACTATGTGCTTTGGTGGGGAAAATGTGGGGAAAATCCGTAATTAAAAAGCCCTGATTGACAATCAGTCAATCAGGGCTTTGCCAACAAACCCGTGAGGAAATTCAAAAACCTTTATACGAGGTGGCTTCCTCTCACATGGCGAGACGCAGTTTCATTAGAAACATCTATAAAAAAGTCAAAGACCCGAATCTGGTCGGAGCTTTAAGTGGCCATAAAGAGGGTAGTAAAGTTTTTGCACGATACCGGACGATTGATGACGATATGAAAAAAGAATTAATCGGGATGTTGGAATAAATAAGTACATTTGTAGAATATAGGATGCGCCTCGGGCAAGTTCAACGAGTTAGACTATTCCTGCGTTCGGCAAAACGAGTTTACTCGTTCTGCACTCTCTTAACGGAATAGTTCAAGCGAGCTTGCCTTTCCTCTCGGCTTTCACTATATTTGTGTTAAACTTCAGGGCATAATATGATTACAAAAGATGAAATAAAGGTACTATTGAAAGATATTGAAAACGAACGTGTAGAAAGAACAATATCAACAAAAGATACCGATAAATTTGCAAGGGCTGTTTGTGCCTTTGCAAATGACCTGCCCAACAAACGACTTCCGGGTTATCTCATTATCGGAGCCTACGATGACGGTTCATTGAACGGGTTAAAGGTGACGGATGAGTTACTGAGGAATTTGGCAGGATTACGTTCTGATGGAAATATAACGCCTCAACCGGCATTGATGGTCGAAAAGCTTTCTTTTCCCGATGGCGATATCGCCGTTGTCGAAGTGAAGCCGAGCAAGAGTACTCCCGTGAAATATAAAGGAACGGTGTATATCCGTATCGGGCCGAGGCGGGGGGAAGCAAATGACGAAGAATTAAGAATTCTTCGTGAGAAAAGCGAAGTAAAATCACAAACATTCGATACTGCTCCGTGTTTGCATACCACCATTGATGATTTGGATCTGGATCTATTCAAATCTGAATATCTGCCCAAAATGGTAAGCGCTAACATATTAAAAGGAGATAAACGGGGGATTAAGCAACAATTGGCATCCTTAAAGTTGTTTGATCCGGCACAAGACTGCCCGACAGTTGCCGGCATCCTACTCATTGGAAAAGATCCATCGCATATTCTTTTTGGTGCGTATATACAGTATGTTGAATTTGCCGGAAAAAGTATAACCTCTAAAGTGATAAATGAAAGACAGTTTTCGGGAAACCTTATCACGTTATTAAAGGAGATAGACTACTTCATCAAATATACAATTCAGAAGCAACGTCCGGTATTTGTTACGGTTTTACGGGAAGAAATGAAAATCAACTACCCGTATGAAGCAATAAGAGAGCTGGCTATGAATCTCATCATGCACCGTACGTATGAGACGAATGCCCCGGCTCGATTTTATGAATACTCCGACCGGATTGAAATGGATAATCCGGGTGGACTTTACGGTAAAGTACAACCGGAAAATTTTCCTCATGTAAATGATTACCGTAATCCTGTTATTGCTGAAGCGATGAAAGTACTTGGATATGTAAACCGTTTCAACAGGGGAATAAGTATGGTACAGGAACAGTTAGAAGCAAACAAAAACGGCTTGGCCATATTTGACTTTAAAGATATTACTACATTCAAAGTAACGGTGATGAGCGCCGATCCTAAACTAGAAGGAAAAGTAAGTGGTGCAGATGAGGCAAAAAGTGGTGCAGAAAATGGTGCAGATGGTATAGAAAGTGGTACAGAGAATAAGCCTGTACATGTCGGAGATGTGTCGGAGAAGCGTCGGAGAAATGTCGGAGAAGACAATGAAGCAGAAAAGAGTATGGGTGAAGCAGAAAATGAAGCAATAAGTGAAGCAGAAAATGAAGCAATAAGTGAAGCAGAAAATGAAGCAATAAAAATAAC
>ENA-UOOE01002418-UOOE01002418.1-fermentation-metagenome-genome-assembly--contig:-NODE-2418-length-13401-cov-9.584744_pt1 | contig 13401 bp, 12 predicted proteins | sample MGYA00245776_ERZ724021 | MGnify/ENA primary metagenome ERZ724021 (study PRJEB28704, sample SAMN03018321) | fermentation metagenome | biome: anthropogenic terrestrial biome; feature: soil; material...
TATTGCTATTATATCTATTGGGTCAAGGTATTACAACTTTAGTTTACCACAACACTTTAGGATATTGCGAACAGGTAATTCGCGCAGTGTATTTTTTCCCACGCTGGATGGTGACCGTCGAATGAGTGTCACAAGTAAAAGAAGCATCGTAGCTTTAAATTTTCGTCAAATTATTAAGGAGATAGAGCATATGAAATTAACGAAGCTCTTAGCATTTTGCTTATCCATGTTGTTTTTAGCCATGGCGGGCTGTGGCGCCGTCAACGGGGAAAAGGTGGTAAGCTCTGGGACCGGTTCCGCGGCGAAAAAACCGTCTTCCGAATCCGTTTCCTCTTCTGGCAGTCCGTCAACTTCGTCCAACCCATCAAAGGCACCGGTCACAACAACTTCGTCTTCAAATTCCACTTCAGCTCCGCCGGCTTCAAGAACGAAAAGTTTGGTGTTTGCTGAAGATGATGATACAAAGGCAATATTTCATCTAGGAATGACATCAGATCAGATAAAACAGGCTTTAACTGAGAATCAAATGCGAACCGTAAAAAATGAATATCCAAGTTCGAGTGTAATTTCTACTGATAGTGGAATCGACTTGCTTTTTGTACTTGGAACTGATTTATTAGGTATGATATCAATCGATTCTGTTTCAGAAACACAACCGTATAGTCCATATGAAACACAAAAGGGCTTAAAAATAGGTGATACGGTTGAAACAGTTAGAAAATTATACGGGGAACCTGTAGAGAAAGAAAAATATGGGGATGATATAAATGGTCTGGGTGTGGCGTATTATTACAATATTTCCATTAATATGGATGATTATTACAAAAAACAGACTGTCAAGAATAAAAGCGATAGAGGGGTTTATTTGCGTATTAACATATCGCAGTCAAAAGGAAATAATTTTAATAAGGTCGTTAATATAATTTATGCTGACAAAGCGAACAACTGAAACTTTTTATTTTAAAAGGAGATTACATATGAAATTCCAAAGAATTATGGCAATAATTTTCTGCGCAGCGCTCATGCTCTCAGCAACAGCATGCCATTCAATCCATTCAGATATTCCTGATTCTGCAACGCAAAAAAGTACACTCAGCGTCAGCTCTTCATTAGGGAGTGAAACAAATTCTGCCGCTTCCTCTGCGAATATAGGTCAGTGGATCGAAAAAGCTTCTATGAGTACGCCGAGATATGCCTTTGGCGCGGAGAAATTAAACGGAAAAATCTATGTGGTCGGAGGAGCTGGAAAGGATGGAGTAACCAACTCTGTGGAGGAATACGATGTAAAAACAGACCGGTGGAGTATAAAAAGCCCAATGCCAACTTCGCGATCTGATTTACAGACGGTTTTACTGAACGGGAAGATTTACGCAATCGGGGGGAATAATGGTATGCAAAGTTCCCCTGCTGTTGAACGATACGATCCTGCTGCCAACAAATGGATGCTGCTGCCTTCATTAAAGCAATCAAGGGAATATTTTAAAGCAGTCGTCCTTGACGGCAAAATTTATGTGTTTGGTGGTTCGGATGAAGGTACTATCGTTTCTTCGGTGGAAGAATACAATTCATCAACCAATACATGGACAGAAAAAACACCCATGCCGTCGCCTAAAATGCACTTTCAGACGGAAATAGTCGGAGGCAAAGTCTATGTGATTGGCGGACTCAGCCCGGTGGATGGTGTCGGTCCGGCGGTGAATACAACATCTGTAGAGGTGTATGACCCCGTGAAAAACAAATGGACAAAAAAGTCCCCCATGAAAACACCGAGATTTTCTTTCCAAACCAAAATTGTTGGCGGAAAAATCTATTCGATCGGCGGCGTAAACGATAAAGCAAACGCATTATCTTCCGTTGAAGAATATGATCCCTCAACAGATCGATGGCTCTCAAAAAAAGATATGAATTTAGCCAGAAACTGGTTTCAAACTGTTGTAGTCGACGGGAAAATAATTGCCATAGGCGGAGGAAAAAAAGCTGGTGATTATTCCAGAAGCAATTTTCTGTCCTCTGTTGAGGAATACAATCCGAAAACAAATACCTGGACAGAGAAAGCGCCCTTGCTTACCCCGCGCGGTTGGTTCCAGTCGGCAATCGTGAATGACCAGCTTTACGTATTGGGCGGAACAGAAGGGATCAGCAACAATAAAGGCAATGAGCCTGGTTTGGCAAGACTTGAAACATACCATTATCAATAAGTTCAATAAAAAATCCGAGATAGCTTTATAAACTATCCCGGATTTAATTATTATGAAATACGTGCAACGAAACGCTTGAAGGGCTCTGTGTCACCGGCCGGTCGATATACCTTTTTGCAGTGTTTTCCGCCACGCCGGTTTCCTTGCTGATTGCATATGCAATCTTGCTTTTTCTCGTATCATATTTACGAGCCCGCTCCTTATCATTTCGGCCATCTCCCATATAAGTTCTCTCAAACTCTATGGCAGGCCTTTGATCTGGCGTGGGTCAATTTCTTTCCGGCGTTATGCTTCAATTATATCCCGGCGGTGACAGTGCCGAGGGGTTCGGAGGTTTTCCTTGCGCTCAGCCCGTACCAAGGCCCATCAATTCTTTCCTGTAATATAACATGTCCTCCTAAACCTGTCAAATTGGAAAAGCCGCCGGATTCCCGATCGGAATCCAGGCGGCCAGTTGAGTTTAGCAACATATGGCTTTAGAAGCAAAATGGATCAATCTCTAAATCAGGACTGTTTTTCAGCATTGCAAATAAAGTAATCTGTGGGGAAAATTGACTTTGCCTTTACTTCTGCATAATATGAATGGCAAAACCGCCAAATTCGCCGTCCAGGTAAACGTTTTTCAGCTTGCCTTCATCGGTATATGCGGCGGTGTCCATGTTGAAGGAAAAGCCTTTTTCTTTTAACTCTTCCACGGCAGCGGTCAAATCCGGCGTACGCATAGCGATATGACCGTTTGTGCCCAAAAAGTGAGTTTTCATACACTCGAAGTAAGGGCCGCCGAATTCGGACTTTTGTCCGTTACGGGATTCCAGGTTAAACATCATGCTTAGAAGCTTGGCAAGCTTTGCCGCCTCCTCGGCATTGGGGGTGTTGATGCCGATGTGCTCCAATTCGAATTTGTTTTTCATAATTATGCCTCTTTCTATTGTTTTCGATACACCGCGAAAACGTTTGGTCACCGAAGCTTTAGTAGGCGAAGGTCCCTCATACGCAGGAAAGGAGAGAACGGATCGAAAGATTATTATTTGTTAAAGTAATTCAGAAACCTTACACGGGGAACATCAGCAGAGCTCCTGCAGTTATAGCTAACAGACGAATGAAGTACTGCGGAATGGTGAACTTCCAAAACTCTGTCAACTTGTAATTGCCCATGCCCATGATCATAGCAGGCATGCCGTCAATGGGCAGGAAGTGGCCGTTCCAACCGGAAAGCACGATTGCAGCAGCGGCGGCGGTAGGGTTCAGCCCCATGCTGGTGCAGGCGGAAATGGCCAAAGGGGCAAAAATATAAATGGTACCCAGAGTGGAACCTGTGAGGGTTGCCAAGAGACTGGTCAGCACACAGAATGCGAAAATCAGAACGAAGGGATTGACGTTGGTACCCAGCGAATTGGCAACGGCCTTACCAACAAGAGTAGTCAGACCGGTACTGCCCAGCGCATCGGCAACACCGATCACACCTGCGGTCATCAGAATGATGGGAGAACAGATACTGTCACGGATTTCCTTGTAGTCAAGTGCACCAATAACTAGAAGCAGAACGATAGCCAGGCCGGGAATCACATAACCGGCATCGCCAATCTTGCTTTGGAGTATCATGCCGGCAACGGCAGCCAAAAAGGCGACATAGGTAGTGTACTCCTTCCACTTGGGCATTGCCGTAACGTTCTCGTCCTGGGTTTTGGCTTTCTCAGTTGCCGCTGCGATGGGATGGCTGGGCAGAATCTTGTACGCAACCAGGCACCATGCGAGGAAAGCAAGGGAAAGGATGAGATTCATAATAGAGAATCTCAATACGGAAACCCCGCCCACAGCGGCACCGGCGCTTCCCAAAACAGCAATAATGACGCCGTACTGCAGTGCCACGTTCAGAGGAATCAGAGGATGGTTTGCAGCAAAACCGGCGGGCATCATGATTTTGGAACCGGGCAGTTTTTCATTGTAAGGTATGGTGGAAAGCAAACCTATGGCCAAAACGTAGTATGCGGTGGAACCGGTGCCAAAAAGGCTGGTACCCAGCATAACCACCAGAATCAGCAGTACATAGGCCTTATAGCCGCCCTTGTTAGCCATGTTATACATGGCTTTCTTGAAAGTGGCAATGAAGCTGGTCTTTTGCAGCGCGGCCATGATCGCCATGAAGGAAGCAAGCATAACAACGGTGGCATTAGAGAAACCTGCAAAAGCAGACTTAATATCGGCTAAGCCGAAAACCACCAGCAGCATACATGCGAGCAAGGGAGGGACGCCGAAAGGAAGTTTGTCTATCATGATAAGGATAATCATGAGCGCGGTGATTGCAAGGGCAATAATCATTGGTACTGTCATTTTTTTAATCTCCTCTCCATTATATAAGACGCTGTATCAATTCAGGGTTCCAATCCGGCGAGATACCAGATATCTGCCGTAAAAAAGCACAGACTGCCTTTTGCAGCCTGTCTCGTGACCTCCGTTTTGTCAGCAGACAGCCGCCGTGAAATCCAAATAAAATTTTCTGCTTTCCTCCGCACTTACGTTTCTCACGGAAGCAGCAGCGGCAGAGGATAGAGCATAATGTCAGGTTTTCTTCTTGGCATTGGCCATGCGGATGGCATAGTCGATGGCGTTGACCAGGCTCAGCTCGTTGCTGGTGCCCTTGCCGGCCAGCGCAAAGCCGGTACCGTGATCGACACTGGTGCGGATGATGGGCAAACCGAGCGTTACGTTGACGCCCTCGACGGCTTTCCATGCCTGCTTTTCGCGGTCGTAGACAAAACCCACGGTCTTGAGGGGGATGTGCCCCTGGTCGTGATACATACAGACGACAATATCATACCAACCGCCCAACGCTTCGGAAAACACGCTGTCCGGCGGACAGGGGCCGATGGCGTCGATGCCCTCGGCTTTGGCGGCATCGATGGCAGGCTGAATCTCCTCAATCTCCTCGGTGCCAAACAGACCGTGCTCGCCGCAGTGGGGGTTCAGGCCGGCCACGGCTACCTTAGGCGCAGCAATGCCCATATTCCGGCAGGCCTGATAGGCAATCTCAATGACTTCCAGCACACGGGCCTTTTTTACGCGGTCGCACGCCTCGCGCAGAGAGCAATGGGTTGACACGTGCACCACGCGAAGGTCGCCGTGGGCCAGCATCATCGTATACTTTTTGGTGTGGGTGTAGGCGGCGTAGATCTCGGTGTGACCGTCAAAGTGGGTGTGGCCGTCGGATCTTTCGCCGTGATAGTACTCGAGTGCCTTGTTCATGGCCTCTTTGTTCAGGGCGTTGGTGCAGGTGGCGTCCACCTCACCGGCCAAAGCCAGCTTGATCACCTTTTTTACGCACTGAAAGGCAGCGTTGCCGCCCTCAACGCTGACCTGCCCGATGGGGAAAGCCTCGGCGTCGGGGATGAGTTCGAGATGTAGCACGTCAATGGTGCCGGCAGAGAATTTGGCGTCGGACACCGCGGCGCAGCGGTGGATGGCTATATCACCGCGTCCGACAAAGCGGACGGCCTGCTCAAGCATCTTGGCGTCACCGACCACAATGGGGCGGCAGCGGTCATACACATCGGTATGGGCCAAAGCCTTGACGGTGATTTCGGGACCGTTGCCGGCGGGATCGCCCATGGTGATGCCGATAATGGGTTTTCCATTCATTGGAAAGGCCTCCTTAGTGCATGCCCTTGGCGGCATTTTCAGCCAGAACCTTCTTCAGAGCCTTGATGCCTTCTTCCGGCACTTGGTTGAACGGCGCGCGGCAGGGACCGACATCGTAGCCGAGCAGGCGGGTGGCGGTCTTGACGATGGTGTTGGGGTTGCCATATTTGAAGCAGGCGCGGAAGGACTGAATGCTGGCGTTGGCAGCCTTGGCTTCCTCAATCTTGCCGGCCGTGAACAGGTCGTAAATGGAGGCCATGGTGTGAGGGTATACATTGGCGCAGCCGGCAATACCGCCGGCGCCGCCGGCCAGAAGCGTCCAAACGATCAGCTGGTCGTTGCCTGAAAGGGTGTGGAAGGAACCGTTTTCCTTAGCTTTACCGGCATCAATATAGCCGAGAATATTGGTAAAGTTGCCGCTGGAATCCTTTGCACCGACAATGTTGTCGATCTTGGCGAGCTTTGCCACGGTGGCGGGGGCCAGAGCGTTGCCGGTGCGGGCAGGGATGTTGTAAAGCACGATGGGCATATCGACCGCCTCGGCCACGGCCTTGTAATGCACATACAGCTCGTTCTGGCTGGCGGCGGCAAAACTCGGCGTGATGATGGAAAGCACATCCGCACCGGCGGCCTGGGCCATCTTGCTCTGCTCGATGGTCTCTTTGGTTGAGATGCAGCCGGTGCCGGCGTAAACGGGCACGCGGCCGTTGCACTGCTCGATAACGGTTTCGAGCACGAGCTTTTTTTCCTGCGCGGTCAGGATGTAGCCTTCGCCGTTAGTGCCGAACGGAAACAGCGCATGGCAGCCGTTTTCGATCATGCGGTCGACCTGGCGGCGCAGCTCAGCCACATTGACGGTCTCATCATCGTGCATGGGGGTCAGAATCGGCGGGATAATGCCTTTGATTTCAACTGATTTCATGGTTACAGCTCCTTCTATTTTTAAAATATTTCCAGATAAAGTTTGCGGGCATCCCTTGGTGTGACGGGGCGGGGGTTGTTGACAAGCAAGCGCTGTACCTGCATGCCGGCCTCAACCAGACCATCCAGGTCGGACTCGGGCACGCCGAATTCCTTTAGGCTGGTGGGAATATCGAGGTGCTTGACGATTTCTTCAAGTTTGGCGATGATCCAGGCGGATTTTTCCGCAGGTGTTCGGCAGGCCTTGGCGTCGTCATGGCAGCAGCGGTCATAGGCGGCAGCAAGGCGCTCCCGGCAGGCAGGTTCGTTAAAGCGCATGACAGGCGCAAGCAGGATCGCGTTGGAAACGCCGTGCGCAATGTGGTACTTACCGCCCAGGGGATAGCTCAGCGCGTGCACCGCCGTGGTACCGGATGCCGTGATGGCAAGCCCGCCGTAGTATGCGGCGATCTGCATGCAGTTCTTTTCGGCCATGGCAGCGGGATCGTCGCAGGCCTTTTCGATATTGTTCAGGATGAGGTCAAGCCCCTCCAATGCGTACAGGTCGCTAAAGGGGTTGGCTTTGTTGCTGGTAAAGCACTCGATGCAGTGGGCCAGCGAGTCGAGACCGGTGGAGGCGGCGATTTTGCGGGGCAGATTTTTGATCATGCGGGCGTCCAAAACGACGTAATCCGCAATCATGTTCTCGTTCACAATGCCGACCTTGAGCTGCCTTTCGGGTACGGCCACAATAGCGTTTGGGGTGACCTCGGCGCCGGTGCCGGCTGTGGTGGGGATCAGGATGATTGGCACGCACTTTTTAGCGCGGCCTGGTTCGTCGAGCAACTCCTTCACGCCGTATTCGTCGGTGACCAGTACGCTCGAGAGCTTGGCGGCATCCATCACGCTGCCGCCGCCGCAGGCCACGATCATATCGGCGCCGCTGGCCTTGAACTGATCGACCAGCTTTTGCACAGCCTCGTAGCTTGGCTCGACCGGCAGATCGTCGAGCACGTAATAGTCGGCGCCGGCGGCCTTGACGGCGGCTTCGGGCAGGGCGAACAAGCCCGCGCCCTCGATGCCTTTGTCGGTAAACATTGCCACGCGTTTCACATCATTTGCTTTCAAAATGGCGGTGATGTTGTCTATGGCATTTTCGCCGCCATAGACGGCGTGGGGCATTTTCAGATTGTAGGTGTTAAGCATAACAAAATCCTCCTTGTCAGTGTGATGCGCTCAGCGGCTTTGGGCGGCGGTGGGATTGTATAGTCCCACGCGCTCACGCTTTTGGCCCAGCACGTCCTGCTCGCTGAAACGCAGGTATTTAATTCCCTGACGGGTGCGGGCGGCATATGCCAGGTGCAGCATGCCGTCACGGCTCTGCATCAGGTATGGGTATTCATACTGTCTGTTGTTGGTGCGGTTCTCTTCCCCCATAAAACCTTCGCCGCGCTCCATCCATCGGATGACTGGGAAGGTCAGACCGCCGTCCTCTGAAAGGGAAACCGCTACGGGGCAGCGCAGGCCGGGCCAGGCAGCTTTGCCGGGATGGGGGTCCGGCGTGCAGGTAGGGTTGTAGGCGATGGCGATGCGCCCGCTCTGCAACCGCAGTGCGCTGATGCTGGAATTGTTGTTGGGCAGCGGGGTCGGCGCCGGCTCGCTCCAGGTTTCGCCCCAGTCAAGGGACTCGCTGCAGTGGATGCGGTAAGCCTCTCGGTTACGCATAAAGGCAACCAAATGACCGCCTCCCAGTTCTATCACGTTAGCGTGAACATGACCATTGCTCTTGGGCATCATGACTGTCCGCCAGGTTTTGCCCTCATCGTCCGAGATGCGGAAGGCAGTGGGATCACCGGATAGCCCGTCCGCCGAATCGGTGCACAGCCAGTTGGAAAAAATCCAGCGCCCGTTTGACAGAACCTGAATCGGCTGGCGGCAGAAGGTACCCTCCTCCGGGAAAAAAGTCTCATAGTGGCCCCAGGTTCTACCGCCGTCGGTACTCTTTTGGCAGCGAACCACGGCGGTGTACTGCATGTTGTCTTTGCCCTCCCGACGGCCAAGTTGGGCGGTGTACATGGCCCAGACGGCATGATCGGGGCCGTAGAACAGGGAGGGGTTCTGCTCACTGCGGTCGGGATCGCCGGAGATATCGACCGGCGGCAGCCAGGCCGGACCATTCTTAGGCAGGATGGAGCATATGATGTGGGTATCAGTGCTGCCCTCATAGGTGCCGGCAAACCAGCAGCACAGCAGGTCGCCGTTGGGCAGCTCCAGCATGGACGGGGCATGGGCGGTGGGGTATCCACCGGTAGGCAGCAGCGCCTCTAAAATTCCCATATCATCATTGCAATAGACGGTGCCGTCCCAGGTCAGGCCAGGTAGCTTTGCGTATTGCATGTTATTGTCCTCCTTGAAAATTTTTAAGTTGCCACGATGTTTTCCAGAAAGCTTTCGCCGCTGAAAACGGCACGGGGCGCTTTGAGATTCATATCTTTTGAGCATCTTGCCATTACTTGCTTCCGCTTAATTTTTCCAGCATTTCAGATAAGTCCATGAACAGTGCCTTATCTCCGAAACCGCCGGATTTCGAAATAATATTCCGCTTCTTTCCTTTATAGGTAACCTGAGAAAGCACGATCCCGCGCTTCAGTTCGCATACAGGCGCGATTGCTTTCATGCCGGCCTGCTTGATAAACTGAAAAAGCAGATCGCCGCCCATGATTAATATGGTACTGTCAAGCCCGATGTCGATGAGACGCTCCGTAAGATGCCCCATTGATGCGACGATATTCATGCGGGTTTGCTCGGGCGAAAATCCGTGCCCGGCGGCATAGGAATCGGTTCTTTCAGGGTCTCCCGCACCATTGGTATCAAGAATGACAACCGGATGATTCTGGCAGGAATTCAGAATTTCCTGAACCAGAGATTCAGAGTCTCTTGTTTGGGCCCATTCGGGACTCAGCTTCTGTCCGGGTGTAAGACGAAAACGCCGGGCGCCCTTGCTTTCCGCATATTCGCATTGGGCGACGGAAATCGGATTGATACTCCCGCATACGATAAACATCCGGGGGTTCAATTCCGGCATCTGAGGCTGTTCACCGTTCAAATGGAGAATCCGCGGCAAAATGCAGGCAAACCCCGCACAGCCGGCGATCAGATGCAGATCGTTTGTTTCCATCAGTTCCGCCGCAATATTTTCAAAATCCTGATCGGAAATCGCATCGTGTACCAGGATGCCCTTGGCGGGTACGCCACGTCCATTTTTTTCCCGCCCTATAATGTGCGTTTCAATGGAAGACTGTGAAGCAATAATCTCCGAAACGCTGGAATAGCAGACCGGATCAAAGTGATCACTTCCGAAAACGCTTTCCGCAATGGGAACCCCGTTTACATAATGGATCCCGTCTACCGTAGTGCGGCCCATCTGGGGAAATGCCGGAATAAAATGAATATGTTTGGCTCCGCTTGCCTCAAGGGCTGCGGTAAGCTCGGAACCGATATTCCCGCGCAAAGCGGAATCCGTCTTTTTGTAAATGTAAGGGATGCTGATTTTTTGAGCTGCTTTTATAATGGAGTATACGATCTGATAGGCTTCTTCCGGTTTCAAATGGCGGGTTTCCGCATCAATCACCAATACCTCGACATCGGAATTTATTTTTGCGGCGTCAAGACGGGGATCCACCGTGACATAGGTCGTTGCGCCGTTCATGGCTAACTGTACGCTTGTATCGAGCGCGCCCGTGAAATCATCCGAGATTATCAGCAGTTTAATCATGTAATTTGACCTTTTCTTAGTTTATTTTTTTATTTTGCTGCCTCGCTTTTAATGAGGGCCTCTTATGTGATAGCAACATTATATCTTAGAATTCCGGGAACAGGAACAAAAATGGTCTTCAAATTTGTTCATATATGCAACTGAATTAAAAATATAAAATACGATATTTGTGATAATTTACAATATTATTTTCTGAAATCATATATTTATAATTGTATGCTATAATATAAAATATACCTTGTTTCAATTATGAACATATTTGTGAGGAGCTGAAAAAATGTCCGCGAAGATACGTGTATTGGGGATTGTGCCGTATGAAGGCATGAAGCCTCTGCTTTCCAAACTTGCGGAAGAATATGAAAATATAGACCTGACCATTTTGGTTGGCGATCTAAAAAAAGGCGTGGAAATCGCACAAAGCAACTTCCACGAAAACTATGATGTGATCATTTCACGAGGCGGCACAGCTAAATTGCTCCGGCAAAGCGTGTCGCTGCCGGTCATTGAAATCAACACATCAGCTTATGATATTTTGCGTACTCTGAAGTTATCGGGCGCCGATACGAAAAAAGTCGCCATAGTAGGATTTTCTGCCATAACGGAGCAAAGTCTGTTTTTAAAAGAGGTTTTGCCATATACCATGGATGTGTATCCCATCAATTCCGCCGATGAGGCGCTTATCGTCCTGAAGCATTTAATGAGCAGCGGCTATCACGCGGTGCTCTGTGACATGATTACTTATACGACCGCTCAAACGCTTGGGATGGATGCGTTTCTGATTACTTCTGGGATGGAGAGTATCCGTGCCGCTCTTGAAACGGCGGTTCAGTATTGCCGCAACAACAGTGCGCTAAGAGACGAAAATCATTTTTTAAGGTTCCTGATCCGTGGAAGAGCAATTCAAACCGTAGTTTTTACAGGCGATGGGAAACTGTTCTTTTCCACGGTGTCAGATAACGATACCAAAATTTTGGAGCTCCTGCATAGCGAAATCGGCAGCGTCTCGACAAACGAGAAGAGGCATTTGTTATACCGGCAGAACAATATGGTTTACTCCATTCAGGCACAGCGGTTTTTTTCCGGGGAGATCGAATATGTGGCATTCTACTTTTCGGTCAGTAAAGCTCCTTTGTCAGGGAACAAATGTGGTATCTCTTACAGTAATTATAAAGAAGTGGAAAAAGAGTATTTCGAAAGCTTTTACAGCGTAACGAATTCCTTTGCACCATTGAAAAATACCATTGATCAGGTGAACCAAAGCCTGTGCCCTGTAATGATTGCGGGTGAACAAGGTACCGGTAAAGAGGAAATCGCGAAAGTAATTTATTTGCGCAGCTCTCTGAAAAATCAACCGTTTATTCAAATCGACTGCGGTTTATTGAATGACAAAGTCTGGGATTACCTGATGAACCATCATAACTCCCCGCTGTGCGGCGAGGGGAATACCATTTTTTTCAAGAATATCAATACTTTAAGTCAGGAGCGGCAGAAGCAGCTTTGGACAGCCACCGCGGACATGGATATCTGTAAACGGAACAGGGTGATGATTTCCTGCATCAGCAATTCCCAAAGGAACTTTGATTCAAACTCTATGGTGTTTATTAATCAGCTAAACCTTTTTCTGATTACCTTGCCTCCGTTAAGGAACGATCCATCCCGGATCGATTCTATTGCCAACTTGTACCTAAACCGGTCAAACGGGAACAGAAAAAAACAAATTTTGGGGTTCTCTCCTGACGCGCTGCAAATGCTGCGCAATTTTTCCTGGCCATATAACTACACACAATTCAGCCGGGTGATGAATGGCCTCGTTACTACAGCCAACGGCTCCTATATTGACGCCGACAATGTAAGAATAGCCTTACACAAAGAGTTGGCAATCACTCCCGCCTCAACCAAGGATTCCGTTAACTCGCTGGATCTGTCTCTTACTTTAAGCCAGATCAATAGAGAAATTGCTTTCATGGTACTTGAAACACAAAACGGCAACCACAGCAAAGCTGCGAAAAGCCTTGGAATCAGCCGTACAACCCTTTGGCGCTTGATAAACGAGGAAAAATAATATTTTTAGAAGTTCCGTTTCCGCCTGAGACTGACAAACGTGTTCAAGCCACTTTTTTGCCGGGTTTCTTTAAACCACTATAGGCCGCAAATAGCAGACCGATTTCAGCAGCGGGCAGGGTGCATATGGATACTCAAAAAAATATTTTATGCGCACAAATAGGGTTTCCCGCCATAGATGGCTAAAAACATCTTGACAAAGAATTTCCAATTATATAGGGAAAACCTACCTAAAACAGCTAATCCCATATAGCTAAAAGCTTCATTTTTTATTACACTGCCAGTAACTTCAAATCTATGTTTGCTTATCTTTCCCGATGTTAAAGACGCGCCGTATCCTATCGCCGCGCCTAAAGTGTTCGTCAACAAATCATCTATATTTGTTTTTCTACGGTTGAAAAGCTGACCAAACTCGACCAATATGGACAACCCCCGTTCCCGTAAAATGATCCGTTTAAAACTCCTGTATAAATCCCATATACGGGGCCATAGGAAATCTAATGGCATAAACATAATGATATTTAATATATATGTAAAACAGCCTTGAGAATGGAATTGATTTCATCAAGCTTTATTGTGGAACCATACTTTCTCATTTTCCAAATGCCTCCTATGCTTGCCGCATCCAGGGCTAAAGCAATGTATATAATAAAGATATACGGCCAGAGCACGGTCCCCCGCACGATGTCCATGACCGCCCTTCATATATCTTTTTATTATAATTATGCCACAAGTCTATCCCGTAAAGGAATAGACTTGTGGCATAATTAAATATTTGGTTGCGGAGGCAGGATTTGAACCTACGACCTTCGGGTTATGAGCTAAACCATG
>ENA-UOOE01002419-UOOE01002419.1-fermentation-metagenome-genome-assembly--contig:-NODE-2419-length-13401-cov-2.957440_pt1 | contig 13401 bp, 10 predicted proteins | sample MGYA00245776_ERZ724021 | MGnify/ENA primary metagenome ERZ724021 (study PRJEB28704, sample SAMN03018321) | fermentation metagenome | biome: anthropogenic terrestrial biome; feature: soil; material...
CCTGCTCCGCTTACGCACTAAAACATCACTCTGCCGCTTTTCGAAGTTATTATGATTTCGCTAACGGGTAACCGGATAAAACCCGGCTTCCGTCACAATGGCATCAAGCCTGACATCATGAATATCGGTTGGAATGTGATCAAAGAGCTGAAATTTATAGGCAATACCAATGGTATATGCCCCGTGGCTTTTCAAAAAGCGATCATAATAGCCTTTTCCATGGCCCAGACGGTTGCCGTGCCTGTCAAAAGCCAGGCCGGGCACCAAGATCAGATCAACCTCATGGACAGGCACTGCCCGGCATTCTCTGCCCGGCTCCGGTATGCCAAAGCTGCCCGGTGAAAGACCGGTTTCCAGGCAGTCCACCCGTACGGCCTCCATCTCTTGGTCATTCAGAACTCTTGGAATGCATAAGCGCTTTCCGTTACCTAAAAGCCACCTGTTCAGAGGCAGAATATCCACCTCGTTTCCATGGGGCATATAGGAAAGGATGACGCTATTTTTCTCTATTTCCGAAAGCTTTATAAGGGTCTCCAAAATAGCCGCTGAAGCTGTATTTACATATTCAGGAGCCAAGCCTTTACGTTTTTGAAGCATTAATTTTCGTAATTGATTTTTATCCATTTCAAATAAAAAAAGGAAGCAGGAAAAATCGCCTTGCTTCCTCACTCATTCCCTTAAGGATTATTCATTGACTTTGGTTCCGCATTTGGGGCAGAAACGGGTTTCCTTGGTTACTTCCTCCCCACAGTTGGGACATTTGGAAGCGTTTTTAAGCTCCAGGACTTTTACATTCAAATCGCTTACAGCTGCTTCAATATCCTTGATCTGAACACAAAGATCCTCATACGCAGCGCCTTCGCCGGCAGTATAGTCCTTGTAAACCGCTTCACCAATCTTCACAAATAAGTCCTTTATTTTGTCTTTTTCTGCAGCAATCTGAGCGTTCAGCTTAGTAATTTCAATTACGTCTTTGCCTTTTTCGCCGATGTTTCTACCTATTCTCTTAACGTCATCCAAAAATGCCATGTACAAGACCTCCTTACAGGTTTCTTATTATCTTTGCCTTCAACTGTACCAAACATACAGTTCCAGTCAATTTATATTATTATAATACCACAGCTTTCCAATGCATAACATTAGAAATTTCTAATGTTGGCTTTTTTTCCTGAGGATTGCGTCCTGCGGCAGAGGCTCCGATGGAATCCGAACCTCCATCTGCGGATGGGGGGCAATATCCAGGTTATTTCCCCCAGCGTCGAACATTTCTGTTAAAACAAATTCACGCACAGGCCCCTGGGGCGGCAGCATCTCTATTTTATCGCCAATCTTAAACCGGTTCCGCTGTTCGACGACAACCTGGCCTTTTGCAGCATCGTAGCCTTTGACTATGCCGATAAAGTCATAGTTGCGGATGTATGAGCTGGTGCCGTAATTATGATCCTCCTCATTGGGCTTGTGGAAATAGAACCCCGTTGTAAAATCACGGTTGCTGACCTTTGCAATCTCCTGGAACCATTCCTCCCTGTACTGGTAGTCTTCCTTTCCATAATAGGCGTCAATGGCCTCCCTATAAGCCTTCACAATCGAAGCGACATAAAAGGAGCTCTTGACACGGCCCTCTATTTTCAAGCTGGAGACACCGGTTTCTATCAGCTCAGGAATATACCGGATCATACAGAGATCTTTGGAATTAAAAATAAAGGAGCCCCGGTCGTCTTCCTCGAGGGGAAAATATTCCCCCGGGCGTTTTTCTTCTACCAGGTGATATTTCCACCGGCATGGCTGGGCACAGTCTCCCTTATTGGCATCCCTTCCCGCAAGGTAATTGCTCAAAAGGCAACGCCCGGAATAAGACATGCACATGGCCCCGTGGACAAAAGCCTCCAGCTCGATATCGGGGCAGCTCTCATGAACTTCGCGTACTTCTTTTAAGGACAGCTCTCTGGCTAAAACGACACGGGATGCGCCTTTTTCATGCCAGAAACGAACACTTGCGGAATTGGTGGTATTGGCCTGGGTACTGATATGAATGGCGAGCTCCGGACGTAAAGTCCTGATGGCGGCAAACATTCCGGGGTCGGATACAATCACAGCATCGATGCCTGTTTGGACCGCCTCCTTCAAAAAAGGCTCCAGGTTCTCAAAATCATTATTATGGGGAATTATATTCATTGCCAAATAGACCTTTTTACCTCTGGCATGGGCAAAACTGATTCCCTCCCTCATTTCTTCAAAGGAAAAGTTATCGGAAGCCGTTCTGAGCCCGAATTCCTCCCCGGCTAAATATACGGCATCCGCGCCGTACAAAACAGCCATTTTCAATTTCTCCAGATTTCCCGCCGGAGCCAGCAATTCTACTTTATTCATTCTTTTCGCCTTTCTTAACGCTTACCGCCAAACCGTCGCCAATGGGGATAACAGCCGTCTCAAGCTGATCGCTGCGGCAGAGTTCAACTAAATATTCACGAAGCTTCATGGTGATTGTTCTGTGCTTATGGAGCACGGGGCCGCTCTGTGCAACAAGACCTTTATAAAGTACATTGTCCGAAACCAGAAGGCCTCCCGGCCGCAAAAGCCTGAAAGCTTCGGCAAAATACTCATTGTATTGACCCTTGGCTGCATCCAGAAAAATCATGTCATAGGAGGAATACAAACATTGCATAATTTCCAGGGCGTCTCCGACGATGACTTTTATTTTGTCCTGCAGCCCCAGCTCACGAATATTGTCCCGTGCAAGCAGGGCTGTTTCCTCGTCGATCTCGATGGTATCGATCATGCCGTTTTCCGACATGGCCTTTGCCATGATGCCGGAGGAATAGCCGATTGCTGTGCCCGCTTCGAGAATTCTCTGCGGTCTGTGAATATTCACCAATACCTTTAAAAGAGCCGCTGTCTCGGCCTGTACAATGGGTATATGGCGCAGCCGGGCATATTCCTCCATTTTCTTAAGATGCCCTGTTTCACCCTTGATGATATTTCTGATGAAAAAGTCTATTTCTGGGTATCGTATTTTATCTTCCATCAACTACCTGCTCATTTTTCTCCCGTTAAAAATATTGTCAGGGACACCACTCCCTTAACAATATTAAATATTAAACTGTGCAACCGCATTTTGCAAATCCTGTGCCAGTTGGGACAGATTTTCACTGACACTTGCCATCTCTTTCATAGAGGCGGCCTGCTCTTCCATGGAGGCCGTTACTTCCTCAGTCCCGGCAGAGTTCTCCTGTGCGATGGAAGACAGATTTTGCAGGGTTTCCAATATGTCGTTTTTCATGCCGGCCATTTGCTGTCCCGCTGAATTTAACTTTATAATTGCTTTTTGAGATTCCTCCATGGCCTCTTCAACCAGTTTGTATTTATGCTGGTTTCTGACGACACTTTCAGTCTGCTCTTTTGTGATCTCAGAAATCCTTTTCATGGTGTCCACAGCGTTCTGCACATTTGTCTGGAGTTCAGATACGATTCCTTCAATGGTTTGGACCGAGCTTGCAGACTGTTCGGATAATTTTCTGATCTCATCTGCCACAACGGCAAAGCCTCGTCCCGATTCCCCTGCTCTGGCTGCTTCTATGGCCGCGTTCAGCGCCAGTAAATTGGTCTGCTCCGATATAGAAGCAATAAAATTGCTCGCCTCGCTGATCTTACCGGCACTATCGTTGGTTTGCAGAATGACATCATTGATGGCCTTATTCGCCAAATTATTTTCATTTGTAATTTCCGATAATTTTTGAATTTCAGCCAGGCCCTCCTGTACAACCTCTGTGACCTTACCGGTAACACGATTGATATTTTGCGCATACCCAACATCTTCATCGACTATTTTGCCCAATTCGATGGCCTCTAAAGCCCCCTTTTCTGTGTTCTGGGCCTGCTCCGACGCACCTTTGGAAATTTCCTCCACCGATCTTGTGACTTCCTCTGCGGCAGTGGCGGATTCCTGGGAGGCCGCAGCAAATTTCTGTGCCGATGCTGCCAGCTGCTCGGAATGATTATGAATTTTGCCGATCATGTCTCTAAAGCTTTGTGTAATGCTGGATAACGCCTTTGCCAGATCTCCCAGTTCATCCTTCCGGTTCAGCATTTCCAGGGGTACCTCGGATGTAAGGTCTAATTCAGCAAGGGTCTTTGAATATTCCGCCGCGTTTATAATGGGCTTCGAAATGCTGTTGGACAGAATCAGCCCGCTTATCAGAATAATGACTCCAAAAACCAGGATAAGCGTATAGCAGGTGACTTTAAAATTGTTAAGCTCCCCGTAAATATCTTCAACATCATAATCGACTCCCAGTATTCCGATGACGGTACCCGCATCGTTTTTTATGGGGTAATACGAGCTTAAGAGAGTACCCCAGCCTTCTTCGTGATGAATGCCGCTATCGGTATAGGGTTCCCCGCTCCAGGCTTTTTCATATTGCGGGTTAGATTCCTCGGTATCCCCTAGATGAGAGTAGCCATCCATGGTTGAACCGTCAACTACATACATAAACTTGCCGTCTTCCGTTTTCCTCATGGTAAAGACAAATTTTGCGCCGCTGACGGCCCTGATATGTTCCAGCTCCGACCTCATCTTAATATAGGGATCACTGTTTTCATCCTTGATGGTTTCAAGCTTTACAAACCCGTCGGTATCAATGATTTGAACCGCCTGCTCCGCCGTATGGCTGGCCTCGTCTGCAGCTTCCCTGGTGACCAGAGCAGAGGTTTGCCTGTATAATACAAAAGTCAATATACTGGTCAGTGCTAATACTATAATCAGAAATAATAATGTGATCCTGGTTCTAATGGCCCCTCGATGAGATCGTTTTACTTTTTTTTGATCCTTCAATTTTTATCACCTCGTAAATATTAATATTACAGATAAGTAACAGATCCCTAGTTATAATATCGTCCAGCCATTTCCAATTGTTTAATTTTGAGGTTAAAAAAAGCGGCCCTTTAAGCCGCTTAAAAAATCTATTATCATTGACCGCTGACACCATATTTCTTTTGATCGTTGGTATGGCCCTCAAAGGTTTCATTATAAATATTTTGGCCATCCGGTGTTGCAAAGAAATAGAAATATTTTGTTTTTTCCGGGTAAAGCGCCGCTTCTATGGCATCCTTTCTGGGGGAACAGATGGGTCCCGGAGGAAGTCCCGGATGCAGATAGGTATTATAAGGGCTTTCGATTTCCAGATCCTTATAAAGCACGGAGGTGGTCCTGCCCAGACCGGCATATACTCTTGCATACTGTACGGTTGCATCAGACTGCAAAAGCTGAAGCTCCTTGCTCTTCAGACGGTTATGGAATACGCTGGAGATCTTTTTGAAGTCTGTTGGATAAAGAGCTTCCATCTCAATAAGGGAAGCCAGCGTGATCACTTCATCCACCGTCATGCCCAATTCTTCCGCCCGGTCGTAATACTCCTGGGTAAAGACCTTATCAAATTCAGCGAGCATTCTGTCAATAAGCTCCTGTTCGGTCCAGCCCTCGTCCATTTTATAGGTATCGGGATACAGATAGCCCTCCAGCGGATATTTCCGGTCCGCGGCCGCTTTAATATCTTTCAGGAATTTATACTGACTGGATTCCTTCTGGGCAATCTTCAAAAATTTTCCCTTGTCCACATAGCCCTGCCCCGATAAAACCTCGACAGTTTCTATAAGGGTTTTGCCTTCGGTAATCGTAATATCCTTGGTGGGGTTTTTGAGCGGGTCGCTGCTGAGCCGGATCATGAGCGCATAGTAGTTCATCTTTTTGCTGATCTGAAAATTCCCCGCCTTATAGGCACTGTCAAAACCCAATATCTTTGACAAAACGGTGTAAACTTTTATATCTTTAATAAAGCCCTCCGTTTTCAGCTTATTGACAATGGCGGCAGCACTGGATCCGGACGGAATATTAAACACGACGGCCTCATCTTCAGACAAAACCGCACCGGCCTGATTGGTGCCTTCAACAATATAGCTGTAGCCGTACAGAGCACAGCCCATGAATATAATCATGCATATCAGAATTAAAATAAGGATTTTTAAAAAAATGTATTTCTGCTTTTTAACCCTTTTTTTCGTTCTCCCATACCTGCCCTGCCCGGCAGGATTCTTTACAAGGTTACTTTTTTGCACGATTTACCACCTTAGCTCTCTGCTCAGTATTTAAGATCTTCTTTCTGAGGCGGATAGAGGCAGGCGTAATTTCCACCAGCTCATCATCCTCTATAAACTCTAAATTCTGCTCAAGACTCATATTGATGTAGGGAACCAATCTAAGTGCTTCATCAGAACCGGAGGCGCGCATATTTGTAACATGTTTCTTTTTGCAGACATTGAGCACAATATCTTCGTTGCGTGAACACTGTCCGACAATCATTCCCTCATATACCAAAACATTGGGGCCAATAAACAAATCACCGCGTTCCTGTGCATTGTATAAGCCATAAGTAACAGATTCTCCTGTTTCCCATGCCACGAGGGCACCGCGGCTGCGTCCCCTGATTTCCCCTTTGTAGAGCTCATAGCCATGAAAAACATGATTCATTATACCATTTCCCCTGGTATCAGTCAAAAATTCCGAGCGATATCCGATGAGGCTTCTGGCGGGGATCTTAAAGTCAAGGCGCACATACCCGCCCTGATTTGCAGTACTCATATTGACCATCTCCGCTTTGCGGGCACCCAGTTTTTCTATAACGTTTCCCACATATTCCTCGGGTACATCGACCACCAGATATTCGATGGGTTCATATAGCTGACCATTTTTCTCAACAGTAATAACCTCAGGCTTGGAGACCTGAAACTCATACCCCTGCCTTCTCATGGTCTCGATCAAAATGGACAAATGAAGCTCGCCTCGGCCTGAAACTTTAAAGGTATCGGGAGTGTCGGTCTCCTCCACCCTCATGCTGACATTGGTTGCGACTTCGCGAAAGAGCCTGTCCCTTAAATGCCTGGAGGTCACATAAGTACCCTCCTTACCCGCAAAGGGGCTGTCGTTGACCATGAAATCCATGGAGATGGTGGGCTCGTCTATATTCACAAATGGAATGGACTCCGGAAAATCCTTATCGCAAATAGTTTCCCCGATTGTAATGTCGGAGATACCCGATACGGCAATAATTTCACCGATGGAGGCACTTTCGGTATCCGAGCGCTTCAAGCCCTTAAAGTTCTGCAGTGACGAAATTTTTACGTTCTGAACAGTACCATCTCTTTTGCAAATAACGGCCTGCTGGTCCCGGTGAATAGTTCCTCTCTCGACACGGCCAATGGCAATACGTCCTATATAATCGTCATAATCCAGGCTTGAGACCAGGAATTGCAAAGGCGCATCAATTTTCCCCTTGGGGGCGGGAACATATTTAATAATAGTATTGAAAAGGGGTTCCAAATTATTGGATTCATCTGAGAGACTCAGCTTCGCATAACCTTCCCTGGCCGATGCATAAACAACCGGGAAATCCAGTAATTCATCATCTGCACCCAATTCTATGAAGAGGTCCAGGATCTCGTCAATGACCTCTTCGGGCCGCGCTTCTTTCCGGTCAATTTTATTAATGACAACAATGGGCTTTAAATGGAGAGAGAGCGCTTTTCTCAGAACAAATCTGGTTTGGGGCATAACGCCTTCATAGGCATCTGCCAGAAGAAGCACACCGTCAACCATCTTTAAGATGCGCTCCACCTCTCCGCCAAAATCCGCATGGCCCGGAGTATCAACAATGTTTATTCTGGTATCGTTATGGAGGACGGCCGTAATCTTTGATGTAATGGTTATGCCTTTTTCGCGCTCAAGATCATTAGAATCCATCACGCGCTCCACCACTTTTTCATTGCTTCTGAATATACCGCTTTGCCTCAATAAGGCATCCACCAGTGTGGTTTTTCCATGATCAACATGGGCGACAATTGCTATGTTTCTTATTTCGTTTCTGATGCTTTCCACTGTGTTTAATCACCTGCTAATTAAATTTGAATTTATACTTTCTTGACGGAAGCATATATATAAAATTCCTACAAATGTACTGCATTATTCTACTGTTTCTGACCCTCCGTGTCAATAAATTGCTGATTCTTCTAAATACTGTGTTCATTCCTCCCAGCCATAGTCTTTTGGCCTTTTGTGTATATCTCCAAAAGCGGTCGGGTTAATCCGGCTCTGAATTATATAATTTATATAATTCCTTTTTCTTTAAAAGTGCTATAATCAGATTTACGTTCATTTGAACCAAGTGCAATGTTTGGTTCATAAAAGCTCATACTAGGATCAAACAACGGGCTTTTTTGAACCGGCTTAATTTGTTAAAGAAGGTGCTTTCTCCTTGGCTATTTTATTGCGAAACTTAAAAGGGAGATTTGAAAATGCTTTGTCCAACCCCACTATTATCATCGTATTCAGCTTCCTGATTGTTATTTTAATAGGAGCTTGCCTGCTGACCCTGCCCTTTGCCAGTGAAAACCAAGAATCCACCCCCTTTTTGGATTCTCTGTTTACCGCCACTTCGGCTACCTGCGTAACAGGTCTCATCGTTGTGGATACGGCTGATCATTGGTCGCTTTTCGGGGAGCTGGTCATCATTTCACTCATCCAAATCGGAGGTCTGGGCTTTATAACGCTTGCCACCTTCTTTTTGTCATCCTTCCGCAGAAAAACCGGGTTAAAAAGCATGATGCTGGCTCAGGAATCGATTGGCGGCTTCAACATTCAGGATGCTTTGCCCATGGTCCATCAGATTGTCAAAATGGTATTTCTGATAGAGTTTACAGGAGCCGTACTGCTCGCCATCGCGTTTGTCCCCCAATTTGGCCTCAAAGGTATATATTATGGCATTTTTCATGCTATTTCCGCCTTTTGCAATGCGGGCTTTGATTTGATGGGCGGTTTTAAGAGCATGGTGGAATTTAATAATCATCCCCTGGTGCTTTACACCATCGATGCGCTGATTGTTGTGGGCGGCCTGGGATTTATTGTCTGGCGGGATTTGCTCAACTGGCGGAAGAACGGCCGACTGATGATCCATACCAGGATGGTGCTGATCATTACCGCATTTCTCTTAATTGGAGGCAGTTTATTTGTTTATCTGGCAGAGTATTCCAACGCCCTCGGACAACTGCCGGATCATGAAAAAATCAATGCCGCTATATTTATGTCGGTGAACTCAAGAACGGCCGGCTATACTTCCATCGACAATGCCTCGATGCTTTCCGTCACAAAAACCTTTATTTCCATTCTGATGTTCATAGGCGGCGCTTCGGGCTCCACGGCAGGAGGCATCAAGGTCAACACGCTCGGTATTATGATCATCGCCATTATCAGTGTCATTAAATCCAACAATGAAACTGTGGTTGGAAAAAAGCGCATCCCCAATAATGTTGTATTGAAAGCGTTTTCGGTTACCATGCTGGCCGCTGCCTTAGTATCTATTGTGACAATGTCCATCAATCTTATGCAGCCGGAATTCAGCCTGATCGATACCCTGTTTGAAGCCACTTCAGGTTTTGCCACCGTTGGTTTGAGCTCAGGCGTATCGCCGCTGTTAAATGCACCCGGAAAGCTGCTGATTATCATCAGCATGTTTGTTGGCCGTGTAGGCCCTATCTCGTTTGCGCTGACATTCAGCCTGTTTAAGAAGGAAAATAGCGGTGTGGTCTATCCCGACGGCAAGTTTATTGTAGGCTGATTTCTGTTTTAAGCAGTTTTACTGTTTCCAGTGCATTTTCCGCCAGCCTCCGGTTCCTGTCTTTTTTGCTGCGTATTTTTTCCTTCAAGGGATCCATGATGCCAAAATTCACATTCATGGGCTGAAACTTTCCGGAAACTGGGCTGGATATATACCGGGCAAGAGCGCCAATAGCCGTATTTCCCGGGAAAATCAGCGGCGGCAGACCCTGTAACTGCCGGGCAGCATTAACGCCTGCAATATATCCGGAGCTTGTGGACTCAATATAGCCCTCCACCCCCGTCATTTGCCCTGCAAAATATAGATTGGGCTGTTTTTTCATTCGGTAGGTATGGTCCAGCAGGGCCGGAGAATTTAAAAAGGTATTGCGGTGCATCACGCCGTACCGTTCAAATTCAGCATTTTCGAGGCCGGGTATCATGGAAAAGATCCGCTTCTGCTCCCCCCATTTTAAATGGGTCTGAAAGCCGACAATATTGTAAAGGGTAGCCGCAGTATTGTCCTGCCTCAGCTGAACCACCGCATAAAATTCACGTCCGTCTCTGGGATCGGTAATTCCCACCGGTTTTAAGGGGCCGAAGCGCATGGTATCATGGCCCCGTTTTGCCATGGTTTCAATGGGCATGCATCCTTCAAAGACCCTGTTATCTTCAAATTCCTTCAATTCAGCCGTTTCTGCATGAATAAGAGCTTCATAAAAAGCCTCGTACTGTTCCCGATTCATCGGGCAATTGATATAATCCGCTTCCCCTTTTCCATAACGGGAGGCCTTAAAGGCAATATCCATGTTGATACTGTCCAGGCGCACGATGGGAGCGGCCGCATCAAAGAAATAGAGGCTGTTTCCCCCGATCATTCCGGCAATATGGGAGGCCAGGCTCTCCGATGTCAAAGGTCCCGATGCCACAACGGTTATTTCGTCATGACTTAATGACGTCACTTCCTCGTGAATCACTTCAATCAGAGGATTGCTGCTGATTTTGTCTGTAATCCGTTGGGAAAATGCCTGGCGGTCAACGGCCAAAGCGCCGCCGGCAGGAACCCTGGTGCCATCGGCACAGGCCATGATCAGTGAATCCAAAACCCTCAGCTCCTGCTTCAAAAGTCCCACCGCGTTTTCCAGCATATCAGCCCGAAAGGAATTGCTGCATACCAATTCGGCAAAAGTATCGCTGTGGTGGGCCGGTGTTTTTTTGTGGGGCTTCATTTCATATAGGCGCACCCCTATGCCCCGGCTCGCAATCTGCCAGGCCGCCTCGCATCCCGCCAGACCGGCTCCTATTACATTGATATATTGATTTTTCATAAATTGCTCCTTCCAAGTAAAAGTGAATGGTGATTCTGCATGAAGGCTGAAAATATTATAAACCGGATCTTCCGGGCACTCCGGCTGTTTAAACAGAATCAATAAGGTACATTATAATGTTTGGAGCATGCTGTAACAAGGCCTATCATCTTGTTTCTTTAATTCGTCATTTAGTACCGGAGCGGCAGAGTGATGTTTCAGTACGTCAGGATTGCGGGGTTACCCGAGTAAAATCCAGGACGGATTTTCTCGAGGGCGCACTTTAATATCACTCTATAGGCACTAAATCAAAATCCCATGCAGTGATACTTTTTTGATGGGATTGATATAGCTAATGTCCTCTGTTTCATGTTAAAATAATTTGAAAGTCTGATGGGGGTAATAAACGTGGAAAAAGGTAAACCTGTCACCTTAACCAAAGTAATCGTGCTCATTTGCACCAGTTTGGCAATAATTTTTATTTCGGTCTATTTAAACGTCCCCCACAGCTATATAAGGGACGGTGGGGATCCCAATACGAACATATCTTCCTCGGCTTCCGCTGTGCCAAAAGCCACATTTTCGTCCGAGCCGCAGCCTTTAAAGGCGGTCATCGTTTCCGCCGGGGATTGCGTACTCCATGAGGTCTTTCAAAAATCTGCAAAAATTGAAAATGAAGACCGTTATGATTTCAATTCCATTTTTGAAGCCATAAAGCCTTATACCGAACCGGCCCATTACAGCCTTATCAGCTTTGAAAGCGCTGCCACCAATAAGCGCGGCGATTATTCCGGGTATCCCCTGTTCAATTGCCCGCCCGAAATTTTTGACGCTTTTAAAAATGTGGGCTTGGATCTTGTGAATAACTCCAACAATCACCAATTGGACAGAAAATTAAAAGGTATGCTGGAAACCAGGGACAATATTCGCAGCAGAGGCCTGGAGGTGCTGGGCGTCTATGACGGAGAAGAGCCCCGGTATATGATCAAGGAGCTAAACGGCATTAAGGTCGGGCTTATGGCCTATACCTACAGCTGCAATATGAACGAAGACGCTTTGACTGCAAAGCAGCGGGAACATCACCTGGCCCTCATCGATGAAAAGCGTATGGAACAGGAAATCACTGAAATGGAAGGCAAAGCCGACGCAACGGTGATAGCCATGCACTGGGGAACCGAATATACCCAAAAACCGACAGATTACCAGGAGAAGCTGGCCCGGAAAATGATTGACTGGGGTGCCGATGTTATTCTGGGCTCCCATCCCCATGTGGTCCAGCCCAGCGAGCTGATAGATCTCAATGGGGACACCAAATATATTATTTATTCCATGGGGAATTTTGTCAGCAATCAGCGCCGCGGAGCCTCCGGTTACCCGAAAACCCACAAGGAGCTCTGTGAAGACAGTATGCTTATCAATATTGAATTCGTAAAGGATGCCGGGACATCAAAAACGGTGATCAACAAAGTCACTCACATTCCCACCTGGCTCTGGCGGTATTCAAAAGACGGCGTATACCGGTTTCAAGTCATCCCCGTGCCTTTGCCGGACTATTATAAAAACGGCGAATACCCTAAAGAGGTACTCGCCGAAGCTTATGAATCCTATAAGAGAACCATGAGTCTGGTTTCAGATTACCAGCGCCCTTCACCGTAACCGGTTTGTAATTTAGCGTCATGAGTGATGTTTTGTGCGCCCTCGAGAAAATCCGTCCGGGATTTTACTTGGGTAAGCCAGCAATCCTGCTCCGCTGACGTACTGAAACATCACTCTGCCGCTTTTTATTCCCTGACTACTCGTTCAGAAGCTTTTCGGGATCGGCTGTTTCTTTTTCAGCCGCCTTTTTGGCAGCCTTTTTCCCCTTTGCTTTACTTGCGGATGCTTTCGCAGCCCCGCTCTTCTGTTCTTCCTCTAAATAGTCGCAGCTTTCATTGGCGCATTTATAGGTGATGATATTGCCCTTCGTTTTTTGGGTCAAAAAGCTCGAACATTTCGGGCAAACCTTATCCGACGGCATGTCCCAGGTCATAAAATCGCATTTGGGATAGTTCTCGCAGCCGAGATATTTTCTGCCCCGCTTTGTTTTTCGGTAGACAACCTTACCCTCACATTTGGGGCATTTAACGCCTGCCTCATCAAGGAAGGGCTTTGTATTTTTGCATTCGGGAAAGCCCGGGCAGGCCAGGAACTTTCCGAAGCGGCCCACCTTAATGACCATGGTCCTGCCGCATTTGTCGCAGACTACATCTGACATCTCTACAGGGATTTCTATCCGATTTATGGTTTCAGCCTTTTTTACGGTCTCATTAAACGGCATATAGAAGTTTCTTAAAAGCTCCTTCCATTGGATCGACCCCTCTTCTACCTTATCCAGGTTGTCTTCCATCTCCGCCGTAAAATTAACATTCACAATATCGGTGAAATTGGAAGACAACCTGGATAAGGTAGAAGAGG
>ENA-UOOE01002420-UOOE01002420.1-fermentation-metagenome-genome-assembly--contig:-NODE-2420-length-13399-cov-4.773981_pt1 | contig 13399 bp, 17 predicted proteins | sample MGYA00245776_ERZ724021 | MGnify/ENA primary metagenome ERZ724021 (study PRJEB28704, sample SAMN03018321) | fermentation metagenome | biome: anthropogenic terrestrial biome; feature: soil; material...
TGGAGTTCAGACGTGTGCTCTTCCGATCTCCTTGGGGCCGGCAGCAAATTATGGTGGCAGTTTTTAGGGATTTTCTTGCAAAGCGGCAGCTGGGATAAGGCCCGGCAGTGGCTGGAAGAACATGAGGCAGGGGAAGAGAGGGATTTTTTGCTGGCAGCGGTTCTGCTGGGTCAGGAAAAACCTGCCGATGCACTTCGTCTTTGTCCGCCGCGTCCCCAGGGACCTTGGCAGACCTTGAAAGCGGAAGCTCTCTTCCAGCAGGGGGAATGGAAAAAACTCCTGGCAGTGCTGCGTTCTTCAACCCGCGGCGATAAGCTGGAGCATGATTGGTTGCGGGGGGCAAGTTATTATTATCTCAAACAATATAAGCCGGCGGCAAAGCTGCTGCACCAGGTGGTAGAGCGGGGCGGCGCCGATTATGGCAATGCAGCCCAGTTGCTGGACCGGGCCTTGGCCCGGGTAAAATAGGGGGAGGGGAATAATGAAGAGGCTTGTGTTCCTGATGTTGGCCTTGGCTGCAGTTGCTGGCTGCAGCGCCAGGACCGCTGTTCCAGTTGCCCCGACAGCTCCCGTTGCCGGCAAGGCACCCATTTATTCTGTGGAGAGGGATGACAATAAGGTCGCCATTTCTTTTGATGCAGCTTGGGGAAGTGAGTATACTCGGGACATATTGGATATCCTTGATCAGTTTAATCTTAAAACTACATTCTTTGTGGTAAAATTCTGGGTGGAGGATAATCCCGAAGCTGCCAGGGAGATTATTAATCGGGGTCATGAGATAGGCAATCACTCCGCCACTCATCCGGAAATGGGCAATCTCTCTGCCGCTGCAATTGAAAGCGAGATCATGACCACCCACAATACTATCAAAGATGTAACAGGCTTTGAAGCCAAGCTCTTCCGGCCGCCCTTTGGCCATTATTCTCAGTCGATGCTGTCAACAATTGCCGGGCTGAGCTACTATGCAATCCAGTGGGATGTTGACTCTCTTGATTGGAAGGAGCGTGGAATCGAGGATATAGTGCTGAGGGTCACCGAAAAGACCCGGCCGGGCTCAATAATTCTCTTTCACAATAATGGGAAGTACACTGCAGCTGCCCTGCCTTTAGTCTTGCAGAATTTTAAAGAACGCAATTTGCATGTGGTTCCCATTTCCCAACTTATTTTTTATGAAAGCTATATTATTGATCATGAAGGCAGACAGCATCAAATAAAAGGCCGGTGAATCTTGCCATAAAAATAAACAATATCTGGCTGCATGTGAAATACAGCCAGATATTGTTGCAGTAAAGACTATGTCATGTTAAAATTTTTACGTGCTCATTATTTTTAAAGGGGGGATTGCTATTTGACTGCTAAGTCCCACCGGATACCCGATGTGGTCATTCGCAGGCTGCCTGTTTACCTTCGCTATCTCCAACAACTGCAATATTACGATGTGGATTCCGTGTCCTCTCAGCAAATGGGCCATGATTTAAACTTAAATCCCGCCCAAATTCGCAAGGACTTATCTATTTTTGGAGATTTTGGCATCAAAGGTAAAGGCTACCGGGTTGCTGACCTTTCTGAGAAACTGTCAGGCATCTTGGGACTAGACAAGGAGATACCAATTGTTCTGGTAGGTGTTGGCAATCTTGGCGCTGCCCTGTGCCGGTACAACCGCTATCAACAGACCGCCACCAAAATTGTCGGCCTATTTGACGGGCATCCTTCAAAAATAGGCCAGGTTCATGGAGCTTATGAAGTTCGACCTATGGAGGAACTGGTGGGCTTCGTCCGCCAACAGGATATTAAAATGGCCATCATCGCCGTTCCTGTGGCTGCAGCCCAGTCAGTATGTGATATCCTGGTAGCGGCAGGCATTAGGGCAATCCTGAATTTTGCGCCGGTACTGCTTAATGTTCCCGATGGGGTGCGGGTGCAGAATTCAGATGTCACGGCAGAGCTTCAGGCTCTGGCATACTATCTGTAGTTTCTGAGGCAGGAAGGAATTTTTGGATTCAAGTCGAAGTAGTAAAAAAAGTTTAATAATTCGAGGGAGGATTCATGGTGGTACCTTACAGACGTGAACGTGATCTTTTAGGAGACAGGGAAGTCCCCCAGGATGTTTACTATGGAATTCAGACTGCCAGGGCCTTAGACAACTTTCCTATTACCGGCTATAAACCGCACAGAGAGTTGATTATGGCCCTGGCCCATGTAAAAAAAGCCGCAGCTCAAGCTAATGTCAATGTCAAAAGGTTAAACCCCAGAATTGGCAACGCTATTGTCGCCGCCTGTGATGAAATTCTTGAAGGAAAATTTATCGACCAGTTTGTAGTTGATGTCATTCAGGGAGGGGCAGGCACTTCATATAATATGAATGCCAACGAAGTGGTGGCCAATCGTGCCATTGAATTGCTTGGCGGCAAAAAGGGAGATTATGTCCAGGTTTCTCCTAATACTCACGTCAATATGGCTCAATCCACCAATGATGCTTTCCCCACTGCCATAAAGATTGCTGCCCTTAAGCTGTCAGCTACCCTAGTCCAGTCCCTTAATGGCCTGGGACAAGCCCTGGAAGAAAAAGAACAGGAATTCGACGGCATTATAAAAATGGGCCGCACACATCTGCAGGACGCTGTTCCCATCCGTTTGGGTCAGGAATTTGGGGCATGGGCCTGCGCCATCGGCAGAGATATTAAGCGCATTCAAGCTGCCGCCTCCGGATTGCAGACAATTTCCATGGGTGCCACTGCTGTTGGCACTGGGCTTAATGCAGATGTTGAATATATTGATGAAGTTACTGAAATACTGGCCGCCAATACCAAACTTCCCCTTGCGCGGACGGCGAATATGGTGGATTCCACCCAAAACACCGATGTCTATGTGGGGCTTTCTTCGGCCCTAAAAATATGCGCCGTCGATCTTTCCAAGATGGCTAATGATTTGAGGCTGCTGGCTTCCGGTCCCCGCTGCGGCTTAAATGAAATTAACCTGCCTGCAATGCAGCCTGGTTCATCCATTATGCCGGGCAAGGTCAATCCTGTCATGGCAGAAGTTGTCAATCAGGTGGCCTTCCAGGTCATTGGCAATGATTTGACTGTCACATTAGCTTCTGAAGCAGGCCAGATGGAACTCAATGTCATGGAACCGGTGCTGACCTTTAATCTTCTGCAGTCCCTGGACATTCTCAGCAATGTGGTCAAGGTGTTTACAGCTAGATGTGTCAAGGGGATAACCGCCAATGTCCAGCGCTGCCGGCAGATGGTTGAGCAGAGTGTTGGCATTATTACTGCCATCAATCCCCATGTGGGCTACGAAACAGCCACGGTAATCGCTAAAGAGGCCATTACCACAGGCAGGCCTATTCGAGAAATCGTCCTGGAAAAGGGAATACTAACCGAAGAAGAACTGGAAATAATCCTCAATCCCCAAGAGATGACCAAACCCGGTATCCCCGGCGCCAATTTGCTCAAATAGACTCCTTTATTTTTGGGCGGTTGTGCCTATACTTAAACTTGTAAGGGGTGATTTTCGTGAAAAAATTTCCCGGGGGTATTCATCCTAAATATAACAAGGAATTAACTGCTGACAAGCCAATAGTTGACATGCCCCTGCCTAAAACAGTGCGGCTGTTGTTGACGCAACATCTGGGGCCGCCCTGCAGCCCAGTGGTGGCGCCGGGAGATAAAGTCGCTGTTGGACAAAAAATCGCCGATACCGACGCCTTCGTAGCGGCGCCAATTATTGCCAGCGTTGCCGGCGAAGTGACTGCTGTAGATGCTGAGGGCATTGATATTGTTACTGATCAGGAAAATTCAGGCTTTACGGGACATGGAAAGATTTATGCCTCTCCAGCCGAACTCCGGCAGCTCATTCGGGAGGCAGGGATTGTGGGCATGGGAGGGGCAACATTCCCCACTCATGTAAAACTAACTCCACCTGAGGGCAAAAGCGTCAGCACTCTTATCTTAAACGGCGCAGAATGCGAGCCCTTTCTTACCACTGACCACAGGCTGATGGTGGAGCAGGGCCAGGAGCTTGTGCTCGGCATTAAGCTGTTAATGGAGGCCTGTGGCGCCAAAACCGCCATCATCGGCATCGAGGCAAACAAACCCGATGCCATTGCCAATATCACTGATTTGACCAGGGAGTTTGACAATATCAGCGTGGTTTCGGTGCCGGTGCGCTATCCCCAGGGCGGTGAGCGCCAGCTCATTAAGACCCTGACGGGAAGAGAAGTGCCGGTGGGGGGATTGCCTCTTGACCTTGGCATCGTCGTCAGCAATGTGGCTACTGCCGTTGCCGTGCATCAGGCTGTTAGCCTGGGCCGTCCGTTAATTGACAGAGTAGTGACAGTATCAGGCAGGGGAATAGCTGAACCCAAAAATGTCAGGGTGCGCCTGGGCACACCCATCGCTGAACTCATTGATTTCTGTGGGGGACTGACTGCCGATGCCATAAAAGTAATCAACGGCGGTCCCATGATGGGCAAAGCGGTTGCCGACCTCAATTCGCCAGTGACCAAAGGCACTTCCGGCATATTGGCATTCACCGAAAAAGAGGCAAGAGAATATGAGGAGAGGACCTGCATTCGCTGTGCCAGTTGTGTGGATGCCTGTCCGCAAAAACTTTTGCCCAATTATCTTGCTCTTTATTCCAGGAAAGTCAAATTAGATTTGGCAGAGCAATTTCATTTGTTTAATTGTATTGAGTGCGGCTGCTGTTCCTATGTTTGTCCGTCTAGGATTCCCATTGTCAAATATATCCAGACGGCAAAGAATAAAATAAAGCGCCGGCGCCGCAAGTAGCTGTGCAGGGAGGGATAATCCATGTCGGATAAATTCTTGACAGGCCCATCTCCCCACATACTGGGGGGAAAGTCTATCAGCAGCATAATGTGGGATGTGGTAATCGCACTGATTCCGGTTTCTTTGGTTTCAGTTCTCTACTTTGGCCTTCATGCCCTCATTCTGCTTATTACTTCTTTGGTTTCGGCCATGGTTATTGAAGGGGTATTTATGGCAATACGCCACAAAGGCTTTAAACATGCCGGCGTCATCTTTGACGGCAGCGCGGCAGTTACCGGCCTGCTTATTGCTCTGATTATGCCGCCCACAGCCCCCTTGTGGCTGGTAGTAATCGCCAACGCCGTTGCCATTCTCCTGGCCAAGCAGGCCTATGGCGGCATCGGCAACAATATCTTCAACCCGGCCCTTGTAGCCAGAGCCTTTGTCTTTATGGCCTGGCCGGTAATAATGACCGCCTGGAGCAATCCCCTGGGCCTTGGCAACTGGTTTGCCGATTTGACAACGGGGGCCACTCCCTTGGGAGGGGCCGAGGCCAGCCTCCTGGAAATGTTTTTGGGCAATACAGGCGGCTGCCTGGGTGAAACCTCAGCCCTGGCCATTAGCATTGGCGGACTCTATTTGCTGCTTAAAGGGCATATTGATTGGCGCATACCTGTTGGCTTCATTGGCTCCGCTGCCCTCTTTGCTTTTTTCAGCAGTCAGTTCTCTCTGTATGACGTGGCCTTTAATTTGCTGGCTGGGGGTCTTCTCTTTGGGGCAGTGTTTATGGCCACTGATATGGTCACTTCTCCTACCACAAAAATCGGACGCCTGATTTTCGGCATTGGCTGCGGTTTGATTACCATGTTTGTGCGAAAATTTGCCAGCGCCCCTGAAGGGGTCACTTACGCTATTTTGTTTATGAACGCATTAGTTCCCTTAATTGATCGCTATACCGTGCCTAAAACCTTCGGGGAGGTGAAGGTGTCGTGAATCAAACCGCAAAGATGATTGTTGTCCTTGGCCTGATTGCAGCTATTTCCGCCGGCTTGCTGGCGGGGGTGAATATGCTGACCAAGGACATTATTGCTGCAAACTCTGAAGAGAGATTGTATGAAACACTTGCCCAAGTCATAGATGCAGATGAATTTATCCGCCAGGAGGAAACCGAACTCGCCCTTTGGCACGCCATGAAGAACGGCGAGCTGGCTGGTTATGTGGTGCGGTTAGTGGGGAAGGGTTACAGCTCCGCCGGGATTGATATGCTGGTAGGTCTGGATTCCGAGGCCAGAGTAACCGGTGTCCTGATATTCAGCCATTCGGAGACTCCCGGCCTAGGCAGCAAAGTCGCCGCTGCCGGCTACCTGGACCAGTTTGTGGGCAAGGGCCTGGAATCCCCCTTTGCCGCCGGTGAAGATGTGGATGCCATCTCGGGGGCTACTTCCTCTTCCATGGCAGTAATTGGCAGTGTGCGCAAGGCCGTTCAATTTGTCGGCGCTTATGCCGGCCTGGTGGAAGACACAAGCATCGACTTTGCCAAAGTCCCTGATGGAGTTTATACCGGCACCGGCCGGGGCTTCGGCGGCGACATTACTGTCAAGGTAACCTTTGCCGGAGGCAAGCTCACTGATGTTGAAATCGTCAGCCACAAAGAGAGTCCTAATGTCTCCGACCCTGCAATCAAGCAAATTCCTCAAGCGATGATTGATGAGCAGACTGTTGAAGTGGACGCAGTTTCCGGCGCCACCATGTCCTCTGAGGGGATTAAGGCGGCAGTGCGCGATGCCCTGGCGGAGTTTGGCGGCCAGGCGGATGTTCCCATTGACATCAGCTCCCTGCTTCCGGGGAAATACACTGGCACCGCACGGGGATTCAGCAGTGATATTACTGTAGAAGTAACTGTTGCCGGCGGGAAAATTACGGAAATAACAATTATCAGCCAGGATGACACTGCTGAGGTTTCGGGACCAGCTTTTGCAGCTATCATTGCCGCAATAAAACAGGAGCAGAGTCTGGATGTCGACCTGGTCAGCGGCGCTACCTATTCCAGCGAGGGTCTGGTTGAGGCCGTGAAAAATGCCCTCCGTTCCGAAGGTGTCCTGGATCTGAGCTATTTACCTGACGGAAAATATATAGGTGAGGCAGAAGGTTTCAGCCGTGAGCCCATCCGGGTAAGCTTTACCATGAAAGATGGGCGGATTAGCTCAGTGCAGATCCTTACCCACGGCGATACGGTTGGGGTGGCCGAACCCGCATTCAGCCAACTCAGCAGCGCCATTGAAGTTGGCCAGACTCTGGATGTGGATTTGGTCAGCGGCGCCTCCTATTCTTCCCAGGGCATGTTGGATGCAATGATCAACGCTATTAAAGCCGGACCCAGTTCCGGAACAGGCCAATAGGAGGTGGAAGCAAATGTCAATCTTGAAAGAATTGAAGCGGGGAATTTTCCTGGAAAACCCGACTTTTCGGTTGGTCCTGGGCATGTGCCCTACCCTGGCCATAACTACTCTGGCAATTAATGGCATCGGCATGGGCCTGGCCACTACTGCGGTGCTCATTGGCTCAAATATTGTCGTGGCTGCCCTCAAAAATGTCATTCCCAGTCAGGTGCGCATCCCTAGTTATATTGTCATCATCTCCACTTTTGTCACCATCATTTCCATGCTGATGGAAGCATATGTCTATCCCCTTTATGAGGCGCTAGGCATCTTCCTGCCTCTGATTGTGGTTAACTGCATTATCCTTGGCCGGGCTGAGGCCTATGCTTCTAAGCATTCTATAGGCAAATCCGCCTTGGACGGGCTGGCCATAGGCCTGGGCTTTACTCTCAGCCTTACTGTCATCGGCGTCATCAGGGAAATCCTGGGGGCCGGCTCGATATTCGGCTATGCTCTGACAGGTGAAAATGTTTCAATGGCTACGATATTTTCTCTGCCTCCGGGTGCTTTCTTTACCCTGGGAACGCTGATGGCTTTGATTAACGCCCTTACCCGCAAGAAAAGCCCCCGCAAAAAAACTGTTGCGGCAAAAAGGGAGGCGTAAGCAGTGAAACTAGTGATGATTTTCTTTGGCGCCATCTTCTTTAACAACTTTGTCTTTAACCGGTTTCTAGGCATCTGCCCATTTCTGGGGGTATCCAAGCGCCTGGATACTTCTATTGGCATGGGCATGGGTGTTGCCTTTGTCATGACTGTGGCTTCCACCCTGACTTGGTTGCTGCAAAAACTATTGGTTCTTTTGCATCTGGAATATATGCAGACCATAGTCTTTATCTTAGTTATCGCGGCTCTGGTCCAGTTTGTGGAAATGTTCCTGCAGAAGGTCAGCCCGACACTGCACAAGGCTTTGGGTGTCTACCTGCCTCTGATTACTACTAACTGCGCCATTTTGGGGATTGCCATTCTCAACATTGGCTTCGGATACAACTTATTGGAGACCATTATCCACTGTCTTGGCGCTTCTGCCGGCTTTACCCTGGCTATGGTCATCCTTGCCGGTATCCGGGAAAAACTTGAACTCAGCGACGTTCCAGAAGCCTTTACCGGAATCCCAATTGCTTTGATTACCGCCGGGATTCTCGCCATGGCTTTCTCTGGATTCGTCCTTTAGGCGGTGCTTGAGATGATTGATAAATTCCTTGAGATCTTGATTCCAATACTCTTGCTGACAGGTTTGGGCATCTTTTTCGCCGGGATCCTGGCTTGGGCCAGTGTCAAATTTAAAGTGGAAAAGGATCCAAAGATTGACGAGATTCTTGCCGTCTTGCCAGGCGCCAACTGCGGCGGCTGCGGTCATGCCGGCTGTGCTGCTTTTGCGGAGGCAGTTGCCTCGGGCAACGCGCCGGTAAATGGCTGCCCCGTCGGCAGGCAAAAGGTTGCTTCGGAGATAAGCAAAATCATGGGTGTTGCTTTAGATTAATTGAGAGACTGTTGTACCCGGGTGGCGCCTGTCTTCTGACAGGCGCTTGCCTTAATCAGATTTAGGGGGGAGTGCTTTGCTCAGAACTATTTTTTACTGGTTTTGCTTGCTGGGCTTCTGGTTCATGCTGGCGGGAATTTCCCTGGCCAGCGGGGCAGCGGGCGCAGTTGCCACACTGCTGGTCCTCTGGCTCAATCGGAATTTGGCGGCTGAGGGGAGAGGGCTATGCACCCCTAAGATTATTAGCTTTCTTTTTCTTGGCCTGTACCTGTTGGGCCAGTTAATCCTTGCCGGGCTGCAAACAGCCAAGCTTGTCCTCAGTCCAAAATTACAGCTGCAGCCGGTGCTGGTTACCTTTAATCCCGGGTTGAAATCCGGTTTTTTGAAGACGGTATTGGCAAATTCAATTACCCTGACTCCGGGAACTCTGACTGTTGCCGTTAAAGGGGAGAAATTTACAGTTCATGCCCTCAATCTGTCTGCTGCTCAGAAAATCGTTCAGTGGCCGCTGTTAAATCTTCTGCGGGGAATGGAGGAGGACAATGGCTGAATTATTGCCGGGGTTATGCATCCCTCTTATCTTCTTGATTTTTGCCTGCCTGGGGCGGGCAGCAACGGGCCCGGCAGCAGTTGACAGGCTGTTGGCCATAAACTCTTTGGGGATAAGAATTGTCGCTTTGCTGGCTGTTAGCGCCTGCATCTTTGAAACTTATTTCCTGGATGCGGCCATCGTCTGCGCTCTCGTCATCTTTGTGACAACAATCAGTGTGGCCAGATACCTGGAAAAGGACAAACTATCTTAGGGGGTGCCGGTATGGGAATTTTGGACATAGGTATAATTCTTCTTCTTGTTGGGGGCATCTTTTTCTTTGGCGCCGGCACTTTAGGGCTGTGGCGCCTTCCCGATGTCTATTGCCGCATTCAAGCTGCAGCAAAGTGTGATACCCTGGGTTGCCTTTTGGTCTTTTTGGGCCTGGGGCTAGGATGGGTTTTACATGGAGCACTTTCAAGCTCCTGCTGATTGCAGTCTTAGTGGTGATTACCAACGCCACTGCCGCCCATGCAATGGCCAAGGCTGCAATTCCAGAGAGTATGGCTGAGGGGAGCTGCAAATGGAACTACCAGGGCAAAGGGGAGTAAGCATATGACTGGATTGTTGAATATCCTGCTTCTGCTGTTTTTAGTGGTCTCAGCTCTCATCGCCGTCTGTAGCCGGGATTTGCTCACTGCCGTCATCATCTTCATCGCCTATTCTCTGGTCATGGCCCTGGTCTGGCAGATGCTCCGAGCTCCGGATCTGGCTGTTGCCGAGGCCGTTGTCGGGGCTGGGGCAACAGCACTGCTGTTGTTGGCGGCAATCGGCAAGACCCGGAGACATGAATGATGCGGAAAGTAGTTTCTGTGCTTGCTGTTGCCCTGCTCGGGGCGGTAATGATCGTGGCAGTAGCAGAAATGCCGGCATTTGGAGGCAAGGGGCCCGCCTTTTATCAGGCTTGTGCCCATTATCTGGAGAATGGGGCCAGGGAGACTGGCGCTGTCAACCTCGTTACGGGGATTGCCATGGACTACAGGGCTTACGATACCTTTGGCATATTGATGGTATTATATGCCGGCATGACAGCAGTGGCTGCCATCCTCCATTCCCATCGCAACAGGAGGGATAAGAATGAGTGATATCGTCCTGCAGACAGTGATTAGATTCCTGGCGCCATTTATGCAAGTTTACGGATTGTATCTTATCCTTTGGGGGCATAATTCCCCGGGGGGAGCCTTCGCCGGTGGGGCAATCATCGCTGTCAGTTTTTTGCTCGGTTTGCTGATCCCGGGCCCCCAGTCCAGGTTTTTGGCCTGGCGCCAAACAGTCCAGTGGCTGGCTGCCCTTGGCGGGATGGCTTTCCTGACTTTAGGCGTGGCGGGGATTCTTCAGGGGACTGCCTTTTTAACCAACTTTCTTGGGCAGGGACAAAGGCTCTTTAGCGCTGGATTGATTCCCCTCTTGGCTGCATCCATGGGCCTGCTGGTTTTCGCGGCGGTTTTCAGCCTGGTTGCCCAATTGCTAAAGGAATACAAAAATGTTTGACAAACTCTTGGCCAATCTGCATTTTCTCGCGGCCATGCTCCTGTTTATAATAGGCTTTTATACTATGCTTACTGATTCCAACCTGATAAAAAAAGTCATTGGCTTGAATATTATGGACACCGGCATATTTTTGTTCTTTATTTCTCTGGGGTATAGCGGCGGCCCAGCTGGCGGGGAAGCCAATCCCCTGCCTTCAGCCTTGATGTATGGAGGTTTAGCAGCTGCTGTCAGTTTGACAGCCTTTGGACTGGCTATGATTGTCAGACTGTATAAATACTATGGCACCATAGATGCCGATGAAATAATGAGCAAAAGGGGAGAGGCCGAATGAGCCATCTGCCGGTCCTTATTCTGGTGGTGTACTTCGCTGCTGCCTTGCTGCTGCCCCTGCTGGCCAAACTGAAAAAGTCTTTTCCGGGATGGGGGGCCCTGGCTGTGACGTCTCTGGCCTTGCTCCTTTCCATTGCCTCGGCTTTATATGTGGGGGAAAATGGACCCTACAGCTATTTCCCTGGGGGGCATGGGGGACCAGGGATTGAAATCACTGTCGACTGGGTCACCGTCCTAATGCATTTAACCATTAACTTGGTGGGGGTGCTGATTTTGGTTTACAGTCTAGGAGATTTAAAGAGTGAGCTGCACCCCGATTCCCTGCCCGCTTACTACTCCATTTATTTGGTGATGCTGGCTGCCTTAAACGGACTGGTCATGGCCGGGGACCTTTTCAATCTCTATATCTTTATTGAAATATGCACGATAGCCGCCTGCGCCTTGGTGGCAATCAAGCCCGGGAAGCTGTGTCTGGAAGCCGGCCTCAAGTACATGTTCCTCAGCACCCTTGGTTCGGGAATGATCTTGTTGGGTATCGGGCTGGTGTACATGGTTACCGGTGAGCTGAATATGGGAGCGCTGTCTGAAGCCATTCCCCTGGCCTTCAGCTCTTATCCCTGGAATATTTATGTGGCCATGTCCCTCTTTATTGTTGGCTTTGGGATAAAGTCGGCTCTGTTTCCTCTGCATGTCTGGCTGCCTGATGCCCATGCTTCTGCGGCGGCGCCTTCAAGCGCTATTCACTCGGGTTTGATTATTAAGGTGTTTATCATTGTAGTCGCCAGACTTATTTTCCAGATCTTCGGCGCAAATCTCTTTGCGGCCATTCCCGCCCCTGAGGTAATTTTGCTGTTGTCGACAATCGGCATATTTGCCGGCTCTGTGCTGGCTATTGCTCAGACTGACATCAAGCGCATGCTGGCATATTCTACTATCGCCCAGATCAGCTATATATTCATGGGTTTCGCCCTGGCAGTTCCTTCTGGCATCATGGGCGGGCTGCTCCATATTGTCAATCATGGCATAATGAAATCCATGCTGTTTCTAGCGGCGGGCGCAATCATCTACAAGACTGGCATCCGCAAAATTGATGAGCTCAGGGGGATAGGCTTCCGCATGCCCCTGACCATGAGCATTTTCAGCATTGGGGCTCTGTCCATGGTGGGGATTCCGGGTTTCAGCGGGTTTATCAGCAAATATTATTTAGCTTTTGGCGCCCTGGAAGCAGGCAAACCCATTTATGTGGCAGTAATATTGGCCAGTTCTCTGCTTAACGCCATCTACTATCTGCCCATAGTGGTAAGAGCTTTTCTCGGCCACAAAGAGGGCAAGTTTGTCTGGGATCAGCTGCCCTGGCCCATGGCTACGGCCATGGTTATTATGGCTGCGTTCAACCTGTTATTTGGCATCCTGCCTGGCAGCCTGCTGCGGCTTGTCGAACTGGCCGCAACTGCTTTGCTATCCTGATTAACGGAGGTGGAACAATGTGAAAGAGTTCTATAATTACCTGCCTGTTCTGGCTACTTGCTTCCCAATTCTGGCTACTTTGCCCCTTTTCTTCATCCAGCGCTCCTCGGCAAAGCTGCGGGACATTGCCGCCCTGGTCATTGCAGGGATTACTCTGGCACTGGTCGGGTCTATGTACCCCTTTATAAAGTCCCTGGGAACAATCGGCGTCAGTTTCTCCGGCATTTTGCCTCCCTTTGGCATCTCCTTTCGGGCCGACGTGCTCAGTTTTATGCTGGCCCTCATTGCCTCAGCGGTATGGCTGCTGGCCACAATCTATTCCAAGGAATACATGGCTCATGAAGGTCGGCTAAACCGCTATTATCCTTTTCTCCTGCTGAGCCTGGGCGGCTGCCTGGGGGTGTTTCTCACCGGGGATTTTTTCAGCCTTTTTGTCTTTTTTGAACTGATGTCTCTGGCTGCCTATGTATTAATTGTCCACGAGGAAAGCCCTTTGGCTATGGCAGCAGGCTATAAATACTTGATTTTAACTTTGATTGGCGGCCTCGCCCTCTTTTTTGGCATTGTCATCGCCTTTGAAGTGGCTGGCAACGTACAAATCGGGCCGGGCAATTATCTTTTTACCGAGGTTAACCGCTTATCCTTTATGGCCTTTATCTCATTTCTTGTGGGATTTGGGATCAAGATGGGGATCTTCCCTATGCATGTCTGGCTGCCTGACGCCCATCCTGTTGCGCCGTCTCCCGCCAGCGCCTTGCTTTCAGGAATCATGCTCAAGACGGGGGCCTACGGGTTGATCCGAATGGTCTACAATGTTTACGGACCTGATCTC
>ENA-UOOE01002422-UOOE01002422.1-fermentation-metagenome-genome-assembly--contig:-NODE-2422-length-13393-cov-12.616434_pt1 | contig 13393 bp, 8 predicted proteins | sample MGYA00245776_ERZ724021 | MGnify/ENA primary metagenome ERZ724021 (study PRJEB28704, sample SAMN03018321) | fermentation metagenome | biome: anthropogenic terrestrial biome; feature: soil; material...
CCCTCGGATTATTCCGGATACCAATATATAGTTCTCCTCCGGCATCATTTGCAAAAGCAATGATCGTATTTGCCAAGTCTGTATTTTCAGGGAGAGCTTCCTTGAATTCTAACCGCCTGCCTTCGGGCTGTTTTATGATTTCTTTAATTCCCATAATCTTATCTTATTGCCTGTTTAATCAAACTCATGATATACTCTAAATTATTTGTATTAGCGACATTCAATTCATAATCACCGTTTCCCCAATGCCCTTTTAGAGAAACATCACTTGCTATTTTCTTTGGATCATCTAATTGTCCTTTATGAAGATTGATCCAAATTTTCAATCCTTTTTGCTGGATACGAATATCGGCAATATTCTTCTCTTTCTTGAATGCTATATACAATTTCTTTGGATGTGATTCAATATCCGAAGCTAAATTTAAAATAGCGTTTTTGTAATTTTCATATAACTCTATTACCTCGTCAGGCTTTCCGGTTAAATGGTCTTCTTCGGTGTACACTTTTATCTCTTTTACTACTTTCTCAATTTCAGATTGATCATTATTCTGTATTTGTTTAATACTAGGAGCAGATTGAGATTTCTTGAGCGGATTAATAACGATAATACCGTTATCAAATCGTTTTATCTCCCACAATTCAATAGGCAAATCTTTAAAGTTGGATGACTGGCGTTGAAAATCGGTAAATGACGGAGCGACAAATATTACTTTACTTTGTGACCAATCGACATCCGATCTTTTCAAATTTTTCTTTTGAGATTCATTATGCTCAATGATAAAGTCAGCCTTATATTCCAACATTAAATTAAGGTATGACACTCCTTGGTCAACAACGCTGTAATTCCTGCCCTGTTTATATTCGAATATTACAAAGGATTGACTTTCCTCATCGAAAGCCAATGTATCAATACGATTACTTTTTATGCTAAACTCCGATTTGATAAACTTGTAGCCGAAAATCCTTTCCAAATTATTTTCTATTGTTCTTTGAATATCTTTCTCCAATTTAAAAGGTATTTCCTTTAAACCGATTAACTCGTTTTTATTTTGCTGGAATAATTGCATGATTATGTTTATCTATTCTTTTTAAAATTTTCAGCTTGTTCAAATATCTCAATATATACTTCATCGCGTTCTACCGGAGGATAGCCGAATTCGTCAAGCAATAATATCAATCCAACTTTTAAAGCAGATTTAATATCTTCCCGTTTGTCCCAGTCCGGATATTTAGCTTGCGTATCAACCAGGACTTTCACGCTTTTAGCTAACTCAATCATTTTATCATCGGGATAAGTAAAGTCGTATTTAACGCACAACGATTTGAGTATGTCGTAAAAAGCTTTTTCTTCAAAATCAATCCCCAATTCATCTCCTGCATTAAATTCTTTATGCACATCCCATATCAGATTGGTCAAGGTTTCCGCCATCTCCTCATAGATTTCGCTTCGTAGAATATCATTTGCTTCGCGATTATTATAACGTTCCACTACGGCTTGCATTTTCTTTGTAAAATCAATGCCTTTTATCCTGTTGACCTTCCGTAAATCCCCGATAACCTTCGCTAACAACTGTTGCAATAGTTTGATTTTCGTGTTGGGCAATTTAATTTTATCAATTTTTGCCAGATAGTCTTTATCAAAAAGATCTTGTCCGGTTTCGCTTTCATCACCCAGTTTGAATATTTCTTCTACCCCGTCGCTCTCTAATGCTGCTTTTATCATTTCCCGAACCTTGGCATTCATCTGTTCGGTATCGGGGGCGTCTCCTTTAGTCAATTTGAAAACAATGGAACGGACAGCCAGATAAAAATGCGTGTAATCCCTTTCCTGTTGTGTCAACTTCTCACTTCCTACACATATATCATAAGCCGCCTTTAGTCGCTTCACCAATCCCATGAACCGAACTTCCGACTCTTTGGTCTGTTGCACAAACTCCGCGGCAAGGTTCAACGTGTTCAATTGTTCGAGATTATCTCCGTGGAAATAGTTTGTATCGTTGAATTTATGCATCAATCTGGCCAACAAATCTAAGTGATCTCTTACAATTACCAACGATTTATCAATATCCTCAAAATTATGTTTATCGCCCCTACTGTACTTGGCAAGTGCGAGATTCATTTGCTTTTTGATACCGATATAATCGACCACCAAGCCTTTGTTTTTGCCCTCCACTTTGCGGTTTACCCGGGAAATAGTCTGTATCAGGTTATGCTGTTGAATCGGTTTGTCGATATAAATCGTGTCCAACGAAGGTACATCAAACCCGGTCAGCCACATATCAACCACGATAGCAATTTTAAAGTTCGATTTTTCATTTTTAAATTGCCGGTCAAGTTCTTTGCGGTATTCTTTTGTGCCAAGAAGATTGTATAGTTTCTCATCATCTTCATCGCCATCCCTTGTCATCACCATTTTGATCCGCTCTATCGGCTTCAATTCCCGTTTGTCTTTATCCGTAAGTTCAGCCCCTTCTTCGGCTTCACGGATTTCGTTCCACTCCGGGCGCAGGGCAATAATATTTTTATATAGTTCATAAGTAATCTTTCGGTTGCTACTCACAAACATCGCTTTGCCTTTCACAGTTGCACCTTCAGCAACCCTTTTTTCATAATGATTGACAAAATCCTCCGCAACCGCTTTCAATCTTTTGGGGTCACCCAAAATTGCGTCCAGTCTGGTAGTCTCCTTCTTGCTCTTGTCAATTTGATATTCATTGGCCCCGGCTTGTGCAGCCTCTTCATAGTAGCGTTCAATTTTTTCTAACTCGGAATTATTTAGGGCGACTTTGGCAGCCCTACCTTCATACACAATCCGTACAGTAATTTCGTCATGTACCGATTCAGTCATTGTATAAGCATCCACTTCCTGACCGAAGACATCGAGCGTAGCATCAATGGGCGTCCCGGTAAATCCGACAAAAGTAGCGTTTGGTAATGAATCATGCAGATATTTCGCAAAGCCGAACGATTTTGTCACTCCACTCTCGGTTATCCTGATTTTCTGATCAAGGTTGATTTGGCTTCGGTGTGCTTCATCCGAAATACAGATCACATTGGTTCTTTCGGAGAGTAGTTCGGTATCTCCCGTAAACTTTTGTATGGTGGTAAGGAATACACCTCCACTTTGCCGTCCCTGTAGTTTCTCCCTCAAGTCAGCACGGCTTTCCACGCTCTCTACCGTATTATCCCCAATGAACGTCCTGGCATTGATAAACTGTTTTGACAGTTGATCATCCAAATCGTTCCTATCGGTAATCAAAACAACGGTAGGGCTTCCAAAGTGCTCACTTTTCATCAGCAAGCGTGTCAGGTAGAGCATGGTATAACTTTTACCGCTTCCCGTGGCACCGAAGTAAGTTCCACCCTTGCCATCCCCTAAAGGTTTTTGGGCTTTTTTTATATTCTCAAATAGAGCACGCGCGGCATAGTACTGCGGATAGCGGCAAACAATCTTTTCTTCCTTTTTGCCTGTGTCGGGAATAAAAATAAAATTACGGATAACATCCCTCAACCGATTTTTATGGAACATCCCCTGTATGAGTGTAAACATGCTGTCAATACCATCTACTTCATTCGGTTGTCCTGCTATGCGTCTCCACGCGTAGTAAAATTCATAAGGCGCAAAGAGTGAACCGGCCTTGTTATTCACCCCGTCGCTGATCACACAAAAGGCGTTGTATTTTAGCACCTCAGGTATATCCCTGCGATAGCGGACTGTCAACTGATTATAGGCGTTGAAAATGGTAGCATCTTCCCGAATGGCAGATTTAAATTCAAATAGCACCAAAGGCAAACCATTGATATATACAATGCCGTCGGGGATCCGTTTTTCGGAACCATATATTTCGAGTTGGGTCACAAAACGATAAATATTTTTATCTTCCGGAATATATTCCTCTTCTATGTCCGCGACAATGGTAATAAGTTCTTCCGCGCTATATTTGTATTTCTCTAATCCGGTATAATCGATCAGTTGGATATAAATATCCTTCTGACTATGGTCTTCACGCTTCAGGATAAACCCGTCCGAGAGCATTTTCATAAAACGTTTGTTGCTTTCGTACAAATCAGAGGCCGGCAGCGATTTCAGTTCCAAGATAATAGACTTGATTTCGGTATCAGTTAAGCCTTGATTGGCATAACGACTGCTAAGATAACCATGCAAATCGCTCTCTATCAGCACCTCGTCAATCTGACGCTGTAACGTATTCCCCAAGCTATGCGGATAACCTTCCTGTGCCAGTAGCTCGGTGAATGATTGTTCGAGTTTATTCTCCGTGAATTTCATTTTACACTTTTCTTCAGATTTTTAATATCTTCTTCCAACTCCTTCCAACTGGCTTCTTTCTCGATAACTCTTTGTTGTTGTTTGAATTTCTCATATTCTTCTCCCGATTTCTCCAACGCCATTTGATGGGAAATCTTACCTGCATGAGTGAGCAACTCCCTGCCGTTTAATTGCAGAATAGCATCCAATCGTTCAATCCAATCCTTCATATACATTGGTATCTGTTGCTGTGCCATCGTTTCGGCAAATGCGAGATATTGCTCCACCAACAAACCCAAAAGTTTCATCTCATCTTCGTTCAGGTAGTTTTTGGCAATGCTTACTTCAGTTTTTTTAATGGATGCAGGTTGTTTTTTGTCGTAAGAAAGCATTCCCAATAAAGGCAAACTGGCATCTACCCGCTTGTACACTAATTCTGCCGCGGTTTGCTCGCTGATAGCCCAAAGGAGCTTGTTTTGGACCACTTTAAAAAACATTATTGTTTTCTCATCCTTGGGGTCATAATCTATACTGGTGGCGTATATATCCTTTATTTTTTGGTAGAAAAATTTCTCCGAAAGGCGTATTTCCCTGATACGGTCTTGCAGCTCGTCAAAATAGTTCATTGAACTGCCTGATTTAAAACGGTCGTCATTCAGGGCAAAACCTTTTATAATGTATTCTTTAAGTCGTTGGGTAGCCCAAATACGGAATTGCGTTCCCTGTGCGGATTTTACCCGATAACCTACAGAAATTATGACATCGAGATTGTAATACTTTGTGATCGTTTCTTGAGTTTTTCCGGCGATTGCACCATGTTGAGTGGTGTGTCGGAAATTCCGACAAACCACATTTTCTTCCAGTTCGCCTTCTTTAAAAACGTTTTGAATATGTTCGGTTATGGTTGTTCTGCCTTTACCGAACAATTCGGCCATTTGTGCCTGCGTTAGCCAAACTGTTTCATCTTCCAAACGAACATCTATCTTGATGTTGCCTTCTGGATTTTGATATATGATTATTTCACTGTTCATTTCTTTGAAATCTTATTTTTCCTATCATTAATATCTTCAAAAGAAGAATGTGAAATCAAGTTTATTTTCTGTGAAATTCATAAAATTTCTATTATTATAGCACGAATCCCATTCAACAAAAACGAAAGATTCGCTTTTGCCTTCATTCCATCTTTTAATTTGAATTTATGCTTATTTGAAATGATAAAAAATGATTGTAAATCAGTTGATTTAAAGACATAACCTTTGTCATTTTTTCTAATGCTTCCCTCAAAAATCTTCATCTCATCCGAATCGGGCTCCTTCCATCCTTGTTGATAATCAGGATTTAAGTATAAGTATTTATTTTCAATATTTCTCAGAAATTGTCTCCCGTAGCGGAAATTAGAATTATATGATTCTGCAACATACATATAATAATTATACATTAATGAACCTTGTAAATCTACACGTTTGTTTAAGTCAAGGAATTTCAATCTACAATCCACATAGTTTAGTCTATTCCCATAATACTTAAATAAAAAATTAACAACTTCATTATAATCAGAATATAATTCCAACTCTTCAATAATGTCATTTAGTTTTTCATACTCATGTGCATTCTCATAATAATTATAAAGCAAGATGCAGGCGTAAGGTCTAAGGTATTCTTCTTGATAGAACTCTTTTAAGAAAGAAAGATAGTCAATAGAACTATAAGAGATATCCTTCTTAAATTTTTTGTACAGATTTTCCAGTCTGGCAATTCTTTCTATGCCGTCTGTGATGGATTTATATGCCAGTTCAAATTGTTCTTCTATTTCTATTTGCAAAATCAATTGTTCTTCTTTTTCCAATTTTACTGATTTTAGCTCCCAAATTAATAGGGCCAATAAGTCATAGTAACTGTAATGAGAACATGGATCGTATGTTTGCTTTGCATAAAACAGTTCTTTAGCTTCATGAATATGCTCTATAGTTTTATAAGGAATTCTCTCTTCTTTGAAATAAATTTTTGCCAATTCGACATTTAAGACTCCACGTCGATGCATAAACTTATGATTCTTTTTTTCTAATAATCCTTCTGCATATATTAGATGCTTTAGTGCTTTTTTAATTTCTTCTTTATTTCCTCTATGTTGTAAATTTATAGTATATCTTAATACATAGTAAGGGTTATCTGACAACTTAATATAAGCAATATCATACAGTTTATTAATTTGTTCTGTTGTGAATTCTTTATTTTGCTCTAAACTCTTTAATATATATATCGCAAACTTACAATACTCATCGCTTTCATGAATTTTCGCAAAAAGATTTTTATAATGGTCATATTTTTTTTGCTTATTATATAGTATTTCTCCAACCAATCTTTCTGCGATTAAAGAATGCTTTGTCCTAAAGTATAAGTCAGGTTCGAGACCATTTGAATCAGTATTTTCTTGTATCAAAATACCTTTTCCTTCTACTTTAATAACATTAGCCATGAAGTCATCCCAGTTCATGGATATTAAATCCTTCAATAATGAAGCAGGCATAAAAATATTATACCGATGAACTAATGCAGTATATATAAATGCTTTTTTACAATCACCTGATAATTGAGTATAGGCATCTTTTAAATCTTCTATATGTTTTCCATTCTCAATCAAACCTAATAACGAGATATAAGAATCTCCTTTATATTCTCTGCTTATTTTTTTGGCTAGTAATTCTTTTTCTTTTGTGTCTCTCCAATTTGACAGACCTGTATCTCTCAGTTTTTCAAGAAAGTCATTAGTTTCTTCTATATTTAAAGGTGAATCAATATTTATAATATTGATATTTTTTTGAGGGCTTCTCTTATTATGAATTGATAAAATATTTTCTCGTACAGATTGAATAAATATATAATTAATATCATCCTGCCTTGTACTTAACGCAGCCCTCAATTCAATCAATGACTTATATATGGAGCTGTGCTCTATGTAATTAGAGTGAATAATAACGTTTTGGCATTTTGTTTTTTCTATAAGAGTACAAAAATCTTTCACTTTAAATTTATCAAAATCCTTTATCTCAAAAGCAATAGCGTTAAAATCTTTTGTATTATTAATCAGTTCATGGATTAGACGATACGTAAACGTTGTTTTACCTGTACCAAAGCTTCCAGTTAATAGAAATAGTGGAATCAAATTATGTTCATTATTATATGTTTTATCTATTATTATATTCTTTATTTCTTCTAATTTAGACTTTTTGATCACGTCATACCCTTTTCTTATAACGTTATAGTTAGGTTCTTCTCCTAAATAAAAATCTTGTGCGTTTATATATTCTCGACAGTCATTATTTAGTGGTTCAATGACATTGTGGAATTTTTGTCTTAATTGTTGGGATACAAATATCGGATTATTGTTATTATCTTTTATTTGGATAGCATTTAATGCTCGATTCTTCAACTCCGCATTTTCTTCCAACCAGCCATTATACCGGTTGAAAAAATCAGAAGAAGTTGTTTTTACAATAGAAATCCGTTTTTCTTTGTAATAGGGTAGTCTTATATCACTAACAAAAGGATCAATGCTATAAATCCATCTTTTTTCTCTCCCTTTATCAAAAGTTTCAAAAAAATGCTGGGCAAAATCATCAGAGAAGGAATAGCCAATAAATAAAAACTCAATATTAGGAGAAGGTTCTTTGAATTGATTTACTATAATTTTATAGAAAGACTTAGCTTTTTGAAAATCGTTTGTGGAGAAAACCAAAGGATATGCGCTTCTGTCCGATATGCAACCATTTAGCTTGACGTATTTAGTCTCATTACTAGCACAAAGTCTATTGTATTGTTTAGCCGATCTTATAGGTATAATTTCTTTAATATCATTTGATTTTCTCAAGACTTCTTCATTAGCTTTTTCTATAAGTAGATCATAATTTGTGGTTATTATTTCTCGCCAAGGAATTGCAGCAATTGTCCTATGAGTATCTTCCACTTCTAAATTTCGCAAAGCCTCAGTTATACATAAATCAAAATCTGACCTAGAAAAAGTATTATTAGCAGAAAGAACATCCACAAATTCAACAATATTATCAATTCCTGTATCAATACCAACCTTTGCTTCATAGTACTCTATTAAATGTTTACTTAAATATTTTTTGTTGGTAATTGACGCGCCTGCACCAAGAAATAAAATCACATTTCCTTCTGCTATTTTACGAAATAAATTTTCAAGAGTAACTTGACTTTTGTCAAAATCAATTATATGTTCCATGATTTACTTTTTTTATTTTCCATTGTTGCCATCTTCGAAAGAAGAAGTGATTGTAATTCTGTTAGCTTTTGATTTTGAGAATTTAAAATCTTTATTTGTTTAAAAATTATTTTTGCATATCTATGGAATTCTGTCATCTTAGACAGCTCAATTTTAGGATATTTATACTCTAACAAATACGCTTCATGGACTCTTTGTCTTCCAGAAGAACCAATCATGCTGCTTATTGCAAAATTTCTAAAATCGCTATCTTTACATAGACAATATATCCAGTATGGACTAGCAAAGGATTTTGCTCTAATTACAATAAACTCAGTTGAACCAAATCCAATTTCTTTCTCTGATAAATAATTCACAAAGCCAGTTTTGCCATTTTCTAAACAAGGAGTTATTCTAGCTAATAAAGTATCATTATTCTGGAATCTAGAACCTCCAGAATATTCTTTTAGAACGGGTGCTCCAACAGAAAATCTGTTTTCTGACAAGTCACTCATTTCTGTATATTTTGCTATTTCGCCTTTTTTTAAGTTTAATAAAGGATTTGTTTCAATATAATTGCCCAAAGGAACTTTTTCATTTCTATCAAAATTCACAAACCATTCCTTATAAATCGCTTGTGCAGTTTCTTCAAGCTTTTGGATAAGTTGGTTGTTCAGATCGATCTTCTTTTGTACAGCATTGTACTCGGCTACTATTTCACGTTGTTTTTCAATAGGAGGAACAGGGAGCTCGACACTACACATTTCTTCCCAATCGAATATCTCCCGCGCGCTTCCATGGCTTTTAAACCTTGCATACCTGTCAAATTCAGGTCTGCGAAACCACATCATCAAATATTCAGGATTAAGTTTATTGGTATCTTTAACTTTAAAAGGAATATAAGCTTGAGATATCAATGCTCTTTCATAATCATCAAACAAAGCGATAGTGATTTTATTTCCATTTCTTGACGTTACCGGTCCGTAAGCAAATTGATTCCTTTCGATAATCCTATACGTAGACATATCTGTTCCTATTGTATTCGCAATTGACGGGATAAACTCCTTTGTAATGCTCAAACCCATCAAAGGTAAGTCTTCCAAAGCGGTATTCCGTTCATCAACAGGCTGTATATAATCACCTAACCGTTTATAATTTGTCATTTTCTTTCTTTGCTTTTTCGATTTTGGTAAGACCGTCATCGGTCTGGTATATGATGATTTCTGTCCTGTTTTCCATATTAGTCAATTCTATAGCCTAAACTCTCAAAAACTCCTTTCACTTCGGCTTTCAGTTTTTCCTCTTCGGCAAACAGTTCTTTCATTTCACGTTGCAGCGTTTTCATCTTTTCATCGAAATCAATATTCTCATCCCGATTCACAAATTGAATATATTTACTGGGTACCAACGAAAAATCTTTTTTCTCAATTTCCTCAAACGATGCACTGTAACAAAACTCGGGGCGGTTGAACTCCTTTGCTATATAGGCAACAGCCGAAGTCTGCCAATCGTGATAGGTGGATGATACGACCCGAATATCTTCGGACGAAAACTGTGTGTACTTTTTCTCAAATGGTTCTCCCATCTGTCGCAAGTCCATAAAGAGAATTTCCCTTTCTCGGTTACGATAATGGCGTTCTGTGTCTCCGACCATTACGGTGCGTTTCTTCTTATTATGGTTTAATATCCAAAGCGTCACACTTATATCCGTAGTATAGAACATATTCCTGGGTAAAACCAGAATAGCTTCCACCAAGTCATTTTCTATCAGCTTGCGGCGAATTTTGTATTCCTCTCCACCGCAACTCAATGCTCCGTTGGCAAGGATAAAACCGGCTACGCCATTGTCCGAAAGCTTGCTCACCATATTGAGGATCCAACCGTAATTGGCATTGCTCTTCGGAGGCACATCATAACCCTGCCAGCGAGAATCGTTCTGCAATTCATCATCGGCTCGCCAGTCCTTTTGATTAAACGGGGGATTTGCCATAATGTAATCAGCTTTCAAATCCTTATGCTGATCATCCAGAAATGTATTGGCCGCTTTGGGGCCCAAATTGGCAGAAATACCGCGTATAGCCAAATTCATTTTTGCCAGTTTATAGGTCGTGTTTGTATATTCCTGTCCGTAAATGGAAACTTCTTTTTTGTTTCCGTGATGGTTCTCTATAAATTTAATGGACTGCACAAACATACCACCGGAACCACAAGCCGGATCGTAAATGATTCCTTTGTAGGGTTCAATCATTTCAGCAATCAGGTTCACAATGCTTTTAGGGGTGTAAAATTCGCCTTTCCCCTTTCCCTCGGCTAATGCAAACTTGGACAAGAAATATTCATAGACACGCCCGACCACATCCTGCTCTTTATCTTTCAGCGTATTTATTTCACTGATTTCATCAATCAAGGAGGCCAGTTTAGACGATTCCAATCCTAAGCGGGAAAAGTAGTTGTCGGGCAAGGCTCCTTTCAGGCTTTTGTTGTCTTTCTCTATGGTATGCAAGGCGGTATCAATAATCAGGGCGAGATCATCCTGCTTGGCTTTTTCCTGTATATAACTCCAACGGGATATTTCTTTCAGAAAGAATACATTGCTCATATTATAGAATTCAGGAATTTCTATGTATTTCCCTTTCCCTTCTGCGATCAACTTTGCCCGGTGTTCTTCAAACTTATCACTGACAAATTTAAGAAATATCAATCCCAGCACAACGTGTTTATACTCGGAAGGCTCTACGCTCCCGCGTAATTTGTTTGCTGACTCCCACAAACTGACTTCTATCGGTTTATCTTTTTTTTGATTTGCTTTTTTAGCCATCTCTTATTTTTTAACTGCTTTCGTTTTATGTTTTTTCTGTAAATTATGGAATTCCGTATCTGCTTTTATTTTATCAATAATAGTTTTGACGACATTATGCACTTCTTTATTTTCCGAGTAATCCGCAGAACATACAAAATTGACACGATTTTCATTTATCAACTTTGCAGCTGTTTTCTTTTTTGCAGATCCCGGTTTATAAACGGCTATAGAATGGCCTCCTTGTTCTTTTATCAACTTCATACAAGGAATATCTGTCTCTCCATCTCCAAAGTAAATCATGTTTTTGAAAGGAATGGGTCTGTCTTCTTCTGCTACATATTCATTTATCCTCTTATTATCACTGATCCTCTCAATACCTTTATTGATTTTGAATAAGAATTGTGTTTTTGCGGTGTAATCGACTGCAACGGCTGGCCAAACAGCCTTGCCATCCACATCATACAAAAAGGAACAAGCATAGATTTTCTTGAATTCTTTGGCTATAGAAGTACCCTCTATCATTTCTGTCAAGCCCGAGGAGTTAATATAATGCTCAATATTTACCCCAACACTTTTTCCATAGTCGTTGATAAGCTTAAACCAATCCTGAACACCTTTAAACAATTCCACATCTCTCCCGAATTTCCGGAAAGAACTTCTGGACAACGAAATATTTTCGGCTTGCGCTTTTTGTAGCATTAAATACATATAGCACAAGATGCCACTGGCATCATTTTCTTCCGACAGCTTCTTGTTTTGTTCCCAAAAAGTCCTTGAATCTTTCCCTATTGCTTGAATAAAGCCAAACTCCTGCATATTGCCGGGAGATAATGTACCATCAAAATCGTATATCAATGCTATCGTAGTCTTCTTAACCATATCCTCATTTTTCTTCTTTATTATCGACAATCAAATCCTTCACACTTACCTGCAGTATTTCTGCAATCTGATATAAGGTTTCCAATGGGGGTTGGATTCGATTACAGGCATAGCTGTTTACAATCTTAAAACTCTTACCGAGTTTCTCTGCAAGCCATGTTTGTTTAATCCCTCTTTCTTGTAATACTTCCTTTATTCGGTTCATTTGTGGTGATATTATAAAAGGCAAATATAGGAAATTTAACTGGATAATTACAAGAAAATGTTAATTTAAATATCACATTTTAAACACTAAATAGAAAGTATGGTTTACAAGCTTATAGGATAGAGATTTCTATATTCTCTTTCCTCTATTTTTCTTTGAAACAATAGGCTGTTTTTTTGGCAATTCGCTTTTCTGAGATTTTGACAATCTGGGATCATCCCACGATTCCTGATATTGAGAATCAGTTTTATTTGTTTTCCAGAGATACGGATATGCATAACTTCCTAAACCATACCATTTAACTTTTGCTTTGACAACCTGACCGTTTTCCACAAGTATCTTGTCTCTCAAACGCATTTCGTATTTCCCATACCGTACAAATGTATCGGGATGTTCATTGCTGAAAAAGAGTTTATTCTTTTCGTCGTTGAGAAAAACAAACGAGGAAAATTTACCTTTTCCGTTATTTCGATTCATGTTTTCAAGATAAATCCATCCGCCATTTCTCAATACTGTTTCTTGTGCGAGAGTAATCTCGATTCCCCGTATAACACGGTTTTCTTCGATTTGAGATACTTGTTTTTTCTCTTCTGATTGATTCTTCTGAAACACTTTCTTGAGGTTTCCGTAACTAAATTTCCTATCCACTTGGGAACCTTTGAAAGAAAAATCGCCGTAACGAAATGATAATCCTTCCACTTCTCCCGTTGTTCTTTTCAACTTAAACTCTGTCTTAATTTCCGATTTTAAAAGTAAGGATTGGAGTTCTTTTTCATCTTTACACTGTGATAAAACTGCTTTAATTGTATCATAAATATGATATTTGACCTTATCGGGATTCTTTAATTTCTCTCGCTTAACTCTTTCCTTACCCTTTCCGTATGTCAATCCATGCTTGTCTTTGAACTTTTTGCAGACCTTGATATTGCGCTTATAATCATGATTGACGGATATTAATTTTAGATCGTTATTGATACGGTTATACACAATATGCAGGTGTTCATTGCCGGTATTATGATG
>ENA-UOOE01002424-UOOE01002424.1-fermentation-metagenome-genome-assembly--contig:-NODE-2424-length-13378-cov-4.049388_pt1 | contig 13378 bp, 12 predicted proteins | sample MGYA00245776_ERZ724021 | MGnify/ENA primary metagenome ERZ724021 (study PRJEB28704, sample SAMN03018321) | fermentation metagenome | biome: anthropogenic terrestrial biome; feature: soil; material...
CAATCTGGGGTTTTATTGTTAATGATTTTTCTATCATGTGCTTCTCTCTTTTTTATGGATTGTTAATGTTATCTATTATGTGTTTATAAAAATATGCTATAATTGTTGTATAGGAAAAATATTTGTATTAAATTCTCATTAAATATTTACTTTACCATTAATTAAGAGGAGGTTTCATATGCAGATTGGATTTATTTTATCACTTGTTTTTGCCATATTGGTAGCTATCTTTGCTATACAAAATTCATCAGTTATTGTAGTGAATTTTCTTTTTGCAAAAGTTGAAATCTCTCAAGCCCTTATAATATTTATATCTGCTATTTTAGGTGCAGTAATTATAATGCTATTAGGACTAAGAAGGGAATTCAATTTAAAACACAATAATAAGCAGTTAACTAAAAAGATAAACGAAATGGAATTAGAAAGTTTAAATTTATCAAAAGAAAATAAGGAATTAAAAGACTCCTTATACAGGCTTAAAGAAACTGAATCTGTAGATAAAGAATCAGCTGCAGATAAAGAATAAATTTTAAAATGGAGGTCTTTCTGTGAAGAAAAGCCCCCATTTTAAAATCCAGCTTACACTATAGACAAGGTTTCATTTCCTTATTTAATGTAATAGTAAATCTGCATCCACAGTTAATACTGCTTTCTAACTCTATGTTTCCCCCATGCTTTTCTATTATGGCCTTGGTTATAGCAAGTCCTAATCCTGTACCTCCGCTTTTAGAATTTCTTGAGGAATCTACTCTCACAAAGGGATTAAATATATCAATTTCCAATTCCTTTGGTATACCTATTCCATTATCCTGTATTATAACTAAAACTCTTTCCCCTATATCCTGTACAGAAATATTAAGCTTTGTACTGTCCTCATTGTATTTAAGACTATTGACTATTAAATTGCTTATAGCTCTATACATATTCTTTGTATCCATCTTCACCTGTATGCTATTATCAGGTATAGAAAAATTGTATTCTATATTCTTTTCCTCAATAGATGGTATAAAGCTTGCTATTACCTCTCTTAAAAACTCACAAATATCCACACTTTTAAGCTCTAGATTAAAATCTATGCTTTCAAATTTTGAGAAATCAAAAATATCTGTAATTAAATCATTTACCCTTATGCTGTTATTCTGAATAACAGTTAAATACTTATTTCTTTTCTCCTGAGACAACTTAGGATTTTCAATAAGTAAATCTGTATAACCTCTAATGCTGGCCAAAGGATTTTTTAAATCATGAGATATATCCATTATAAGTCTTCTTTTAGTTTCCTCACTCTTTTCCTTTAGCTTTCTTTCCTCTTCTATTCTTTGGACCATAACATTAAAAGCTTGAGTAAGTTGTCCAATCTCATTTTTACATTTAACCTGTATTCTTGTTGAATAATCTCCCTGATATATATTTTTAACGCCCTTCATAAGCTCTTGTAATGGTATGGTCAAATTACGAGAAGTAATTCTTGTATATAATATCATTATAAAAACAAATATAATTAAATATAAGGTTATAGCTATTCTAAAAAAGTTTCTTACACCTATTGAAGGTTTTTTTATAACCTTATTAAAATAATTATCATTGGGAAGGTAAACAATTAGAGTAAAGTCTTTATTACCATTATAGGCTATATTATATATATACTCATTATCATTAAACAAATCATTATTAGCATTGATTATTTTATTATAGAATTCATCCTTATTGTATTTACTTCTCTTTATTTTTGGATTGCCCTTTGTATACATAACATTTAAATCTGTATCTAACACCTCTATCCAGCCCTTGACCTTAAGTATTTGCTCTACATCAATGTTTCTATAGTCATCCTTTATAATATTTTTTGCTACAAGTTTTGAATTTTCAGCACTAATAAGAGTATTTATTGGCATATAAAGATTTACCCACATAGCCATAGTCCCAAAGAAAAATACTAAAAATATAAGAAACATTATTAGACTAGATACTAAATGAGTTCTTAAAAGCAAATTAGATATCTTTTTATTATTCTTCATTATGTATTTTCTCCAGTTTATATCCTATTCCTCTTATGGTTTTTAAGTATTTAGGCTCCTTAGGATTATCCTCTATTTTATCTCTTATATGGCTTATATGAACCATTATAGTATTATCATCTTCATAGTAAGGTTCTCCCCATACCTTTTCATAAATTTGTTTTTTAGTATGAACCTTACCTATATTATTCATAAATAATTCTAGTATTTTGTATTCCTTGGCATTTAAATCAATATATTCATTACCCTTACAAATAGTACAACTCTCTTTATTTAATGTAAGTTCACCATTTGTTATATGATTATTTTCTAAAGTGTTACAATATTTATAGGCTCTCCTAAGAAGTGCTTCCACTCTTGCTATAAATTCCATAGTACTAAATGGTTTTACTATATAATCATCTGCTCCAAGACCGAAGCCTAATATTTTATCCGCATCTTCCCCCCTAGCAGTTAAAAGCATTACGGGCACTTCACTTTTCTCCCTTATTTTCTTCAGTACCTTAAAGCCATCAATGCCAGGCATCATTATATCCAATACTACTAAATCCACATGTATTTCATTAAATATTTTAATAGCCTTTATGCCATCCGCTGCTTGGAATATATTATGTCCTTCCTTAATTAAATGGAGTTCTAATAATTTCCTAATATCCTGTTCGTCCTCTGCGATTAAAATATTCATAGATTATCCCCCTTTTGCCTTTCCTGTAGTTCACTTACATATTATAACATATCATTGCTTATGCTTTCCATGTGATTTAAATAATTGTTACCAAATTGTAACCATATTTTATTATATTCGTAACCCTATACATTAGTAAAAAAGGCATATTTAGGACATAGAGTACAGATTACAGGGTAAAATAATATAATACTATATACAATGCACTCTTAAAAAGCAGAGAATAGAACCCTATTCTCTGCTTTTTTTCACTCCAATTTCATCTTTAACAGCTTATTCGCAAGCTCTGAAGATTTACTATTTAATTCTTTAGTCATACTAGATAAATTTTTTATGGTATTAGATTGACTTTCTATATAGGAAGAAATTTCTCCTGTAGAGCTATTATTCTCTTCTGATATAGAAGTTAAATCTTCAAATTTAGCTGTTATAGTATTTATATTTGAGGACATCTCCTCTGTGGAGGCAGAAACCTCTTCTACATTTTCTGAAACATTATTTATGGAATAAACTATATCATTGAATTTAGCAGTAACTTCTTGTACAAATTCACTTTGTTCTGAAGTCTTGCCAGATACATGTTCCATAGAAGCTGCAGCATTTTCAATTCCCTGCCTTACCTCTTGTATAAGTGCAAATATATTTTTTGCAGATTCGGAAGATTCCTCAGCTAATTTTCTAACCTCTTCTGCTACCACTGCAAAGCCTTTACCATGTTCGCCTGCACGAGCAGCTTCAATTGAAGCATTAAGAGCTAAAAGATTAGTTTGAGAGGCTATGGATCCAATTGTATCCGCAATACCATTTATTTCTTCAGATTTGTCCCCTAAATTTTTAACAAGTTCTGAAGTATTATTAACCACTGAAGATATCTCTTTTGAATGTTCTTCTAATTTATCCATTACTTTATTTCCTTCTACTGCATTTTCACTAGTGGTTGCAGCCTGTTCAGTAACTTTTTGTGAGCTATCTGCTACACCATTTATAACATTATTTATTTGAATTACTCTTTCTGAAGTTTCTGCTAATTCTTCTGTTTGATTTTCAATTCTTCCTGATATATTTTTCACTCCAGTATTCATAACTCCGAACTCTTCTACAGTCTTGCTGAAGGCATTGGTAAAATCTTCAGTAGTATTGTTTAGTTGCATGGATAGATTATTAACTTGTTTTAACGTATTTTGCATAGTATCTAACATTTTATTAGTGTATAAGGCAAGTTCCCCAATTTCATCATTACTTTCTATTTCTATTCTCTTAGTCAAATCTCCTTCTAAGTTGGCCATTTCCTTCATCTTATCAACTAAAACTGTAATTGAATGTGTCTGCTTTTTTGTAATGGCTCCAACTATTAGTCTTATTATAAACATACTTATTAATAGTAAAGCTATTAATCCAGCTAAGCCTATAAATTTAATTCTTTTTATAGTCTTCAGATTAAAATCCATTCCTAAAATCACTTTTGAATTTCCATTCATATTTATTGGTATAAAAACAGACATTTCTGATCCATTTTTATCTTTAATAGCTGCTTTATTATTTACTTCAGCCTCTTTTAATTCATTTTCACTATATTCTGTACTAAATGTATCTCCCAATTTTTTATTGTCACCCTGAGATCTATCTATTATATACTTCCATTCTCCATTAGAGCTTTTATTTATTAGATAAATACTGTTAAATACGTCTTTCCCTTTGCTTTGCAAGGAAGTTGTAATTTTATCTACTTTCTTATATATTTCATTATTCTCTCCCTGATTAATGATTTCATTTAAGTTTTTCCCTTCTAATTCATTTGATATTACGTAACTAAACGCAGGCCCTGCATTTAAAAGTATATTTTTAGTACTGCTTCTAATGACTGCATATGCTCCCACTCCTACTAAAATATAAATACATGCTATTAAACCCATAATCCTTTTATTCCATTCTTTTCTTATGGTTGTCTTCTTTTTTAATTTAGCCTTATCTTTAATTTTAATCATCCCCCATTAAAAAATTGCAAAGTAACTTTTTTCATATTATAGAACATAGATAGGAAATAGGTTAATTTTCCCTAATAGTATTATAACAAAACTTTCACAAAAAAACTCTTTTTTTTAACTTTTTAACAATTTGTTTATATAGTTCCTTTGGGTTTTACAGGTTTATTATTTTTTTAACATTTTATTAAAATAGGTTAAAATAAAAACACCTACCTAATTATAAGCAGATGTTTTTCAATGATTTTTTAGTTAATTATTTAAACCAAATTTTCAGGTTTTCCTTCTAACCATTTAGCTATATTGTTAAATGTAATATGGGCTCTTCTTACCATTGCTTCCTCTGTAGCAAAACCTACATGAGGAGCAAGAACAGTATTTGGAGCCTTAAGTAATGGATAATCCTTAGGAATTGGAGGTTCCATATCAAATACATCAATACCTGCTCCAGCAATTTTTCCTTCTTCCAAAGCTTTAGCTAAAGCAGTATTATCTATAATAGCTCCTCTTGCTGTATTTATTAATATAGCATTAGATTTCATTAATGATATTTTTTCTTCATTTATCAATGCTCTAGTATCATTTTTTAATGGTACATGGATTGATACTACATCGCTTTCTTTAAGGAGCTCTTCTAAAGAAACATATGTCACTCCTAAAGCTTCTACTTCAGCCTTTTTGCTTCTACTGTAGGCTAAAACATTGCATCCAAAAACTTTAGCTATTTCTGCCACTTTTGTTCCTATAGCTCCAGTACCTACAATACCAATAGTTTTCCCTGAAAGATCATTCTGACTGTAATTGGTCTTTGTTCTTCCTTCTCTTGTAGCTTTATCTAGAGGTACAATATTTCTTAATACTGAAAATATAAGTCCATATGTAAGTTCTGCTACAGAAGAAGTACTATATCCTGCTGCATTACAAACAGCAATATTTCTTTCTCTACATGCTTTAATATCTACATGGTCTACACCAGTAAAAGCCACAGAAATCATCTTAAGATTTTCTACTGAGTTTATTACTTCTCCTTTTAACGGCATATTAGCAATAACCAATATATCTGCTCCAGAAGCTCTCTTTTTTAAAACATCAATGTCCTCTACCTTATCCTTATAAGTTACTAATTCGTGTCCTTCTCCTATAATTTTCCCTGCAATAGAACGAACTTTTTCATCTTCAAGCCCAAGTGGTTCAAGTACAACTATACGCATAATTATTCCCTCCTTCAAAAAAGTATGTCTCTTACTATATTATTACTATTATTCCTTTTTTACAATATAGCATAGGTCCTTTTGCACGGGTCATTTAATTTAAATTTGAGGGACTTTTTCCAATGCTTTATCTATAGCATGTTTATCAAAGCCTATAACTATTTCACCATATATATTTGCTACAGGTACTCCTTGTTGACCTGATAACTTCATCATTTCTTCTCTTCCAGCTATGTCTTCCATTACATCTATATTTTCATATTGAATACCTTTCATTTGTAAATAAGTTTTTAGTTTCTTACAATAAGGGCAAGTAGCCGTAGTGTATATTTTAATCATTTTTACTCCTCCTTTTATCAACTATCAATTTTTCTGCCATTAAAGCTGCCACAGTTCCATCTGCAGTAGCAGTGGTTAATTGTCTAAAAAGTTTTGTCCTCACATCTCCTGCTGCAAAAACACCTTTTATATTAGTTTGTGTGGTTTCATCCGCTTCTATATATCCATGCTTATCCAATTTTATATATTCCTTAAATAATTCTGTTCTTGGTACCATTCCAATATAAACAAATATTCCATCTGCATTAATATTATAATTCTCTTTTGTCTTCAAATTTTCAAGGGTTACACCTTGCAATTTATTTTTCCCAAAGGCATGCCTGATTTCTGTATCCCATATTATATTTATCTTAGGATTTTTAAACAATTCTTCTTGGAGACTTTTTTCAGCTTGAAGATTGTCAAATTGATGGATAATGGTTATAGATTTTGCATATTTTGATAAAAATATAGCTCCTTCTACTGCTGAATTTCCTCCTCCAACTACTATTATATCTTTTCCTGTATACAGTTCACCATCGCATAGTTCACAATGATGTATTCCATTTCCATGATATTTGCCTTCTTCTGGTATAGGCAGTGTCCTATATTTAGCTCCTGCAGAAATTATAACTGCTTCCGGTTTGTATATATAATTCTCTGTTTCTATTATTTTTTCTTCATCTGTCAGTTTAATGTTAACTATATTATCAAACTCGTCTATATTAGCTCCAGCATGTATTGCCTGTTCTTTAAATTTATTTGCTAATTCTTCACCATTTGTACTGATAAATCCAGGATAATTTTCTACTAAATAGCTAGATCTTATTTGTCCTCCTATTAAGTCATCTTCTAGTATAATAAAATTCAATTTAAGCCTTGCTGCATAAATACCTGCTGTAAGTCCTGCAGGGCCTGAACCTATTATAACTAAATCTAATTTTTCCTCTTCTTTTCCCATGTTCATCACCACTTTAATAATATTTACTATTGGTCAATACCTATTACTTACTAATACTAATTATCCATATCTTTATATTAGCACAATATCACTATATTATCAATATAATTTTCATTAAAATAATATTATGTTTCATTATAGAATAATTTATCAAATAATCTAAATATTTATAACTTTATATTGTTTTTATATAGATTTTTATATAAAATTAAACTAACAAGATTTGTGGTTAAAAAAAGAATGGGAGATGGTTTTGTGGAAATGAAATATGTATGTAATGAATGTGGAAAAAAGTATGACCTGAAAAGCCTCCCCTTTAGATGTACATGTGGAGGCCTATTAAATCTAGAAGACTTTGAATTTCAATTCTCTAATAAAGATATATTAAAGGATGAGTGGAGCTTATTTAGATATATAAAAGCCCTTCCCTTGGAAAACAACTGTAACCTTTGGAAAGATATTTCCATGGGTGAGGGTTTAACTCCTATGGTTCCTTTAAATAATGATAATCCAAATCTTTTAGTTAAACTGGATTATCTAATGCCTACCATGTCCTTTAAGGATAGGGGAGCAGTAATATTAATTGCAAAGGCTAAGGAGCTAGGAGTAAAAAAAGTTATTCAGGACAGCTCTGGAAATGCTGGTACATCAATAGCAGCTTATGCACATAGAGCTGGCATGGCATGTGATATATATGTGCCTCAGCACACTTCTGAAAAAAAAATAAAACAAATATCTGCCCATGGAGCAGTAGTACATGTAGTTAAAGGAAGTAGAGAAGATACTGCAAGAGCTGCCTTAGCTGCAGTAGAAAGAGGAGATGGCTTCTACGCCAGCCATGTGTACAACCCTTTCTTTTATCAGGGTACTAAAACCTATGCCTATGAAATTTATGAACAGTTAAAAGGCGAAGTACCTGAAGTATTAATAATTCCAGTAGGAAATGGAACCTTAGTTTTAGGAGCTTACTATGGCTTTAAGGAATTATTTAATTTAGGTCTTATATCTAAAATCCCAAAAATCATAGCAGTACAGTCCCAAAATTGTGCTCCAATCTATAAATCATTTATAGAAGGAAAAGATTATGTTCAGGAAACAGTGAATACAGGCACCCTAGCAGAAGGAATTGCTATAGCAGACCCAAAGAGAGGAAAGCAGATACTAAGTGCAGTTAGGGATACACAAGGGGAAATCATTACAGCTCCTGAAGATGACATTCCTAAAGCAAGGCAATATTTAGCTGAAAGAGGTTTCTATATAGAGCCAACTACCGCAGCTACTTTTGCAGGCTACTTTAAATATGTTAAAGAAAATAATTACCATCCAGAAGGTAAAGTTATAATTCCACTATGCGGTTCTGGGTTAAAGACAGACTAAAAAAATATTGCGAAGCAATATTTTTAGTTGACAGTTGACAGAGGACAATTGACAGTTTTGGTTAAAATTCAGCTTTGCTGAATTTTTTCATCAATCCTTACTTTTTACTTATTAGATTTTACCTAAATAACAAATTTCAATTTTCCGTAATGATAATGGAGAAAAATTATCCTTAACTGTCCACTGTCAATTGTCAATTGTCAACTAAAAAATTACTTCGTAATTTTTTAAGTGTTATCTCATTAACTTACATATATCATTTGTAAACTCTACTGGGTCGTTTATTGTTAATCCTTCTATAAGCAATGCTTGATTGTACAGTAGTTCTGTATATAACTTAAGCTTATCCTCATCTTTTTCATAAGCTTCCTTTAATGATTTGAATACATCATGATTTACATTTATTTCTAGAACTTTCTCTGCTTTTAAATTTTGATTATCAGGCATGGAGTTTAGTACTTTCTCCATTTCAATTGAAAGCTCGCCCTCATTTGATAAACATACAGGATAATTCTTCAACCTTTTTGATGCTCTAACATCCTTAACTTTATCTGATAAAATATTCTTCATCTTCTCAAATAGTTCTTTGTTCTCTTTTTCATCTTCATCAGATGTATTTTTATTATCTTCTGATTCTATACCTAAATCACCGCTGGATATAGATTTAAATTCCTTTTCTTTATATTTTGCCATAACTTTTATGGCAAATTCATCTATATCATCCGTGAAATATAATACTTCGTATTCTTTATCCAATACAAGTTCTATTTGTGGAAGCTTTTCAATTCTATCAATGGATTCTCCTACAGCATAATAAATGTATTTTTGATCCTCTGGCATTCTAGAAACATATTCAGCTAGAGTTACCATTTTCTTTTCCTTAGATGAATAGAACATTAGTAAATCTTCTAAAACATCCTTATTTGCTCCAAATTCACTGTATACACCATATTTTAATTGTCTCCCAAAGGATTTATAGAATTCTTCATATTTATCTCTCTCATTTTTTAATAATTCTTCCAATCCACTTTTAATTTTGGTTTTTATGCTTTTAGCAATAAGTTTTAACTGTCTATCATGTTGTAGTACTTCTCTAGATATATTAAGTGATAAATCTTCAGAATCCACTACTCCTTTAACAAAGCTAAAATAGTCTGGCAATAACTCTTTACATTTATTCATAATTAAAACGCCGTTTGAATACAACTCTAAACCTTTTTCATATTCTTTTGTATAAAAATCATATGGTGTTTTTTCAGGAATAAATAAAATTGAATTGTAACTTACAACACCATCCACACTAGTATGAATATATTTTACTGGTTTATCAAAACCATAGTGCTTTTCGGAATAAAATCTCTCATAATCTTCTCTAGTAAGCTCATTTTTGTTTTTTCTCCATATAGGAACCATGCTATTTACAACCTGTTCCTCTGTATAATCCTCATATTCCTTGTCACTACCCTCTTTAAGCTTACTTGTAGTTATATCCATTTTTATTGGATATCTAATAAAATCAGAGTATTTCTTTATTATAGATTTTAATTTGTATTCATCTAGATATTCATCATAGTTTTCATCTTCTGTATTCTCTTTTATTTTTAATGTAATTTCTGTACCAAAGGAATCTTTATCACATGGTTCAATTGTATAACCGTCTACCCCTGAGGATTCCCATTTGTAAGCTTGGTCGCTTCCAAAAGCTTTACTTATAACAGTAACAGTATCTGCTACTAAAAATGCAGAATAAAATCCTACACCAAATTGACCTATTATATCATGTCCATCTTCTAATTCATTTTCTTTTTTAAATTGTAAGGAACCACTCTTTGCTATAACTCCAAGATTATCATCAAGTTCTTCCTTTGTCATTCCAATACCAGTATCATAAATCTTAATTGTTCTATCATCTTTATTAGGAATTACTTTAATATAATAATCATCTTTTTCGAATTTCAAAGTATCATCAGTTAGCGCCTTATAATAAATCTTATCAATTGCGTCACTGGAGTTGGAAATAAGCTCCCTTAAAAAAATCTCCTTATGTGTATAAATTGAATTAATCATAAGATCTAATACTCTTTTGGACTCTGCTTTAAATTGTTTCTTTTCCAATGTAAACCGCTCCCTTCAAATTAAACAGTTATTATCCTCTATAAAAGTTATTAGCACTTAACTTTAGTGAGTGCTAATAACTTTTATATATCATATTTTTGGACTTGTGTCAATACCTCTGCATTGCCAATTTGGCAGAGTTATCCTTATTGGGGGATACTACCCAATAGGTCACAACTTCTAAAGTGGTGGTGAGTTCACAATAAACTCTATTATAATTTTATTTTTACAGGGGTACTGTGAATATATTGCCTATAGATTTGGAATATTATAATGAGAATACTGTTAATTTAAAATTATAAAAAGGAGTGTTATATATGAGCCGAAAAGTTTATTCTTTCAGGAATGAAAATGGGGAATTAGTAAAATATACTGTAAAGGAATATGTTCAATTAAATGAAGATGAGTATGTGTTAATGTCACCTGAAGAGGAGGATTCTACTATAGAAATTTATCATTTTAACTATAAAGGCGGCAATGAGTCTTTAGAACTTGTAGATGATGAAAAAGAAGTTTCTAAGATTAAATCTCTTTCAAAGGTATTGTAAAAATAACTAAATGATTTTTAGCTAAGGAGTAAATCCTCCGCTAACACTGCATTTTTAGCAGCGTTAGCGGAAGAAACTTATCCTTAATTATTAATTGTTGATTTATGCTGCAACTTCATATAATTTATCATACTGGATTTCGCAAGACCCTGTTGAAGCATTGTCAGCACAGTATTGTCTTTCAGCATAATAAAATTTATTATCTTTTTTATATAATGCCATGAAATATTCGTCATTGCCAAACTCACATAACTTTTCAAAGCCACTTTGATCTACCATTTCAATTTTTTTTTGCTGAGATACATGATCATCTATAAGTTTTAAATTAGCTTCTCCACTTTTTATTTTTTCTATCATTTCATTTACATTCATCATAATGATTTCCTCCTTAATTTTACTAAAAATTTATGATAATTTAGATTTTATCAAGAATTTATGTTAATATGATTATATACCAAATTAGTATTGTATTCAACCCCTATAATTTTAATAATTTTCCTCCTTAGCAATTTAATTTTCATTTACCCTATGGTAATATTTATATTAAATCTAAGTTAGGGGCACTATACATAATAGATGAAAGGAGATTAATATGAACAACAATGAAATACTTAAAAAATATGCTCATCTTGCAGTTAAGATAGGTGTAAACATTCAGCAGCATCAAACTCTTGTTATATCCTCTCCTATTGAATGTGCAAATTTTACAAGATTAATAGCAGAAACAGCCTATGAAGAGGGAGCCAAAGATGTGGTTATAAACTGGAATGATGAATTATTTTCTAAAATAAGATTTTTAAAAGCTCCTGAAGAGGTATTTGAGGAAATACCAAATTGGCAAAAGGAATTTTATTTATCCTATGCAGTATCTGGTGCTGCCTTTTTAAGCATATTTGCCTCAGATCCAGAAAATCTAAAGGGTGTAGATCCCAAGAAAATAGCAAAGGCCCAGAAAACAAGGGGTACAGCTTTAAGAGAATATAGTGAAAGGCTTATGAGTAATAAAAATACCTGGTCCATTATATCCATTCCAACAAAAGCCTGGGCAAAAAAAGTCTTTCCTGATGTAAATGAAGAAGAAGCTGTAGAAAAACTTTGGGACTCAATATTTAAAATAGTAAGGGTAGATAAAGAAGATCCTGTGGCTGCCTGGGAAAAGCATAAAAAAAGCCTAAAAAAAGGAATGGACTTTTTAAACTCTAATAATTTTAAGTTTCTTCACTATAATAACTCCCTTGGTACAGATTTAAAAATAGAATTACCAAAGGATCATTTATGGCTTGGAGGGGCAGATTATACTCCTGATGGTATAGAATTTATAGCTAATATACCTACAGAAGAAGTATTTACACTGCCTTTAAAAACTGGAGTTAATGGTACAGTGGTAAGTTCCAAACCACTTAATTGCAATGGAAATCTTGTAGAAAACTTTTCTATCACTTTTAAACATGGCAGGATTGTAGATTTTAAGGCTGATAAGGGTTATGAAGCTTTAAAAAATATTATAGAAACAGATGAAGGCTCACACTACCTTGGAGAAGTAGCCTTAGTACCTTTTGATTCCCCAATTTCAAATTCCAATATAATATTTTACAATACCCTTTATGATGAAAATGCCTCCTGTCACCTTGCTATAGGTAAAGCCTATCCAGTATGCTTGAAAAATGGTGAAAACATGAATGAACTAGAGTTAGCAGAATGTGGAGTTAACACTTCTCTTGTACATGAAGATTTTATGGTAGGGACAAAAGATCTTAACATTACTGGAATATGTGAGGATGGCAAAGAAACACCTGTATTTATTCATGGAAATTGGGCATTTTAGTTAAATAACATATTTCGCCAGGGGTTTTTACCTCTGGTGATTTCATGATATACTAAAAATGAGGTGGAACTTGCCATGAACAATAAATTGTATATAGCCAAGTTAGAAAATAAAATAAAAACACTACAAGAAGAAATTGAGCTAAATAAATCTAAAAAATGTGATATGACTTTAGAAGAAAGTGAAGAAATATATAAATCCTTCTTTGAACATTCACTACTAGGACAACTATATATAGGAATTGATGGCTCATTCCTAAAGATCAATAAATCCTTTTGTAATATGCTCCAATATACAAAAGAAGAATTAATGAAATTAAAAATTCAAGATGTTACCTA
>ENA-UOOE01002425-UOOE01002425.1-fermentation-metagenome-genome-assembly--contig:-NODE-2425-length-13374-cov-16.105639_pt1 | contig 13374 bp, 18 predicted proteins | sample MGYA00245776_ERZ724021 | MGnify/ENA primary metagenome ERZ724021 (study PRJEB28704, sample SAMN03018321) | fermentation metagenome | biome: anthropogenic terrestrial biome; feature: soil...
CATGTACGCGTGTGTATGCACACGGCAAGTTATCGCGGGCAAAAAGTCTTTATTTTTTTTGTTGACTTTTTTAAAAGCACATGCTAAAATATGTGTGTGTGGTAGGAAAGTATCATACTTTGGGCAGACCGAGATTCCTCTTTTCTTCAGTTTCCTCCCTTTTGTTTGGGCCAGCCTTGAGGCCGGCCCCACATAGCTATCGTCCCTTCTCATTTTGCGGCGACGGTTATCGTCGTCACAAATTACTTACACGCCCGGCATGCGTGACTAAAATATCTGCCCAGCGAACTGGAACAGACCAGACTAAAAAAGATGCTGAACACCAGGGGGATTATTTTATGCTGAATTGGTTAAAAGAAATTTTGGGCGACAACTATTCACAGGAGATTGATGAGTCGGTATCGAAAAACATTGGCAAAGAGTTTGTGCCCCGTGCAGAGTTTAACAAAGCTAACGATTCTGCAAAAGACCTATCGGACCAGCTAGCCGAGAGGGATAAGCAGTTGGAGGGGCTGAAGGACTCAGGCAAGACCGTAGAGGAGCTACAAGCGGAAATTGCCAAACAACAGGAACTAAACAAACAGCAGGCTACAGATTACAAAAACAAACTGGACGGTATAAAACGCGATTCAGCTATTGATGCGGCTATCACGAAAGCGGGAGCGCAAAACGTAAAGGCTGTCCGGGCGTTGTTGGGGGATTTGTCCGACGTTAAAGTCAACGACGACGGGGTTACAGGCCTATCCGATAAAATTTCTTCCTTGAAGAAAGATAACGGATGGGCGTTTAAGCCTGATAGCAATAACAAGCCGTCTGAGGACACAGGAGGCGTTGTTCTGGGTAATGGCTATATTACAGGCGCCCCACAGGGAAATGGCGTAGATGGCCTCACAGGGGTAGAGAAAGCCTTTTTCAACAGTCACCCTGAATTAGCACCAAAAGAAAAGTAATTCTAGAAAGGGTTTGATGAAATGGCAAATACATTGCAGGAGCGCTATGCGAATTTAGTAGATTTGCGCTTGCGTGCCGCGTTGGTAACGATAGATACAGGTGCCGTCCCAGTTTTTAATACACGGTATGAGGGCACGCCTAAGGCGGGCGCTGTAAAAATTCCGGTACGCGATTCAGAGGCGACTATGGCAGATTACAATATCGTTACGGGCGCTAGTTTAACAGAGTCTAGCACAAGCTATCTCACCGTGACGGGTTTTAAAGACCAAGTTATCAACGAATTGATTGACGGTTTTGATGCTCAGGCGGTTCCCGATAACATTGTGGCCGATAGACTGGACAGCGCGGGATATGCGGGAAGTTTAGCACTAGACACAGACGGAATCGCGACATTGGTTGCAGGCGGTACTGTATCGACAGACACTACAGCCTTAACGTCCAGCACCGTTTATACGTCGATTATTACCGCCCGTACCGCTCTGTCCGAGGCGAATGTACCAGAGGCGGGCAGGTTCATGATTGTAACACCCACCGTATATGGATTATTGTTGCAGGATTCTAATTTCATTCGGCAGGGGGATTTGTCCCAGACATTGTTGAACAGCGGTTATATCGGCAGTGTTGGCGGGTTTGCTATTAAAGAATCTTCCTTGCTCCCGGCGGGAACAGAGTATGTATGCGGTCATTCCGATTGGTGCCACAGAATTCGTGAGTGGATGGTCTTGCCACATGTGCAGGACTTGAATGGCGACGGCAAGCATATTGGCGCTTCTGCTGTGCAGGGCCGTTATGTGTATAAGCATGCCGTTTCTAAAGCCGCCGCCGTGTATGTTAAAAACGCGGCATAAGGACTAAAAAAAGGTGAATGATTATGGCATACGTGGAGTACAGCGATTATACCGGGTATTCAACGGTTGAAGTTCCCGAAGAAGATTTTCCAAAATATGAGGGAATTGCATCTGCCGTAATTGATACGCTAACACACTCAAGGATTGTGCTATGGGGTGGGCTTTCGGCCCTCCCCATTTTTGTTCAAACCGCTGTGAAAAAGGCAGTTTGCGCGCAAATTCAGTCTATGGCGTACAACTATGGTGATGCTGTTGCCGCGACGGAAGACGTTTCCGAATTGGAATATCAATCGGAAACTTTGGGGAAGTACAGTTACAACCGAGGTGCTTTGGCCGGGAAAGAACTCGAGACGGTAAACGGAATAGCAGTTAGTCCTATGGTTCGTCCGTATTTGTTCCCAACAGGCCTCTTGTTTTCTGGGATAGACCCTAGTTATAGCCCTTATGAGCTTGATATTTAGCAACAAAAAAGGGAGGTGCTAAGCATTGCCCCCAATTTCAAATAGATTGCTGATACACACGGTCGAGTTGCACATAAATTCCTCTACAGATGGATGGGGGAATGAGGTGGATGGCTCAACCCTGAGCATTAGCAAGGTTAGACTAGAACCCTCTTTTAAAATGGTTTTCGACCAAAAAAATCAACAGGTACAACAAAGCGCCGTTCTGATTGTTGACGCCGTAAAGTCTCGGCCGCCTACAGTTGATTGGTTTGCGCAATATGGACATTTGCTAGATTTTGACGGCAAGCAATATAAAATTTTAGGGGCATCTAAGTTATATGATGCTACAAAGTTTCACCACTGGGAGGTGATGTTGGGGTGAGTTTTTCCTTCAATTGGCATGGTGACGAGTTTGTTGAAAGGGCTAAAGATGCTAACACCGGAGCGATTGAAAAGGTTTGCGCGGAAGCCTTGAAAGATGCAAATGCGCTATGTAAATATCAGTCGCATAAACTAATTGAAAGCAGTTTTACTGCAAGCGATTTTGCTAAGGGTGAGTTGACGTGGAGTACAAAATACGCGCGTAGGCAATACTTTACCGGAACGCCGCATACAAATAAGAATTCCTCAGCATCTCTCATGTGGGCGCATAAGGCCGCTAACGCTAATTTTAAAAAGTATCAAGCTATATTCGCAAACGCTGTTAGGGAGGGAATGTGATGCCTCTTTTAGAGGATATGCTTACCGCGATTCGCGGTAGGGCTGAGCAGTTAGGATTGCCGCCGCCCGAGATAGGTCCTCTTCCCGCTGAGGATTCTGGAATTGGCATGTTTTTGTTGGGCGGTCGGCCAGATGAATTTCTGAATAGAAAACGTTCAGATGTGCAATTGCTTTCAGTCAATACCAAGTCGCCAAACGGTCATACGGCATTGGAATATGCCGAAAAAATGATTGACATTTTGACCGGAAGTGATAGCGTTATGCCTCCGGGTGTGTCGGCAATTCATATCAATACGCCCTGCTCATTTGTTGACAGGGATTCTGCTGGAAGCTATATTTATAATGTGGTGTTTGATGTGCTATATTAATTAAAAAAAAGAAAGGTGATAAAAGATGGATAACAACTACAATTACCATTTTTTTGTAGATACAACTCCACAATCCGGGACGCCCACATGGGCAGAAGTGGCCGAGGGAATCAGTAATCTGGACGCTAGTTTAAATGAGGTAGTTCAAAAATATTCATTTCTGAGCGGTCAAGGCTGGGGTTCTAGCGAGGTAACAGGCGGTCAAGTTTCCGTGAAGTTCAAAGGCGTTAGAACTCAGGGGGACGCCGCGCAAGATTATATTTATGGGGCCGCTGTACGATATAATTTTGGTGATGCACGCAAGACGCATTTTAAAATTACAGACCCTGATGGAACAGCGATTTCCGGTAATTGCACACTGAATAACATTGACAAAAAGGGTGGAGACACCACAAAGGGCATGGAAATTAATTTCACGGTTTCCTTTAACGGAAAGCCGACCATTGGGAACGCCCTAGCGGTGTTGAGTGTTGTGTCTGCCGCTAGCGCAACGCAAACCGGGTATACAACAGTGACGGTAACACCGTATAAGGATTCCAAGAATTCGTATGTGTATAAGACTGGTACTTCTGTTGACTTACCTGCCTATGGTGTGGCGCCCTCTGGGTACACCACATGGGACGGGGCCTCTGATATTGAGGCTACCACAGGAAATGAGATAGCTATTGTGGAGTGCCTGTCCGACGGCACAGCAAAGGCAGGCGGCAAAACACTTGTGGTGTCCAAGGCCTAATCTCTTCCTTTATCCCCCCCTGGGGGATTTACATAAAAAAATAAGGGAGGTTGTTTTATGTTTGAATTAAAAAGACATTCGGGGAAGTTGGATTTATCGGTGAAAGTTGGGGACACAGTGGTTCCCGTAGCATTAGATATTGCAACGCAAGGGCGGGCATTCAATCAGCGTTTTTCAGAATTGGTGAATTCTGAAATAGAGGTAAAGCGAATTTCCTCAAAGTTGTTCAGCATTACGAAAAATCAAGACGCTGAAGAGGTGGCGCAAGCACCGTCTTTTGAGGATTTGGAGGACGCTCGGCAAGTCTATGGGCATTCTCTTGTGGCCCTAATGACATTGGTTTTTGGGGACCCTGGGGCAAAAATCATTTTCGAGTTTTTTGGCAACGATTATGAGGACCTATTGTTGTCCATAATCCCTTTTTTCAAAAAAGAATTGATTCCCGCGTTGGAAAAGGTAAGAGATGATAAGGCAAAGAGGTATGCAAAAGCGGGGATTCACTAATGTTTAACTATAGTTCTCCCCGCAAAAATGTTTTTTATTCGCAAGGCATCAAGTATTGCGTTAGGCCATACTATAATCGGGTGTTGGCTTTTTTAAAAGCGTGTGATGATAAAGATTTAAGTATTAGGAATCTCTGTGCCATTGCCGGGAGACTGTTTCTGAGGCCACTAGGACGGTTTAGGTTAAAGCATTTATCTATGGAAGACTGTGAAAAATGGCTTACTGATTTCATTATGCATGTTATTCAGACCGGCAAGAACGCCGACGAGAATTGTGGTAAAGAGAATGAAACCGAACAAATATTCGATTTTTGGGTTGATGCTGAATACGTATATGCCGCGTTTTATCAAGCGTATAGAATAGACTTGCATAAAGCAGTAAATCACATGTTTTGGGGCGATTTCATAGCTCTTTTGTCCGGTTTACCCAAAGATACAAGACTGTCTGATATTATGGATATTAGGGGTAGGCCGATTCCCGAAAGAACAGACTATAATTCGGAGGAGATTCGGAGATTGGAGGAAGCAAAAGACTTTTTTGCCCTGCATAAGCACAAAAAAGTTAGCTATAAACAGGGATTAGGAAAACTGTTCAGTGAACTGAAAGCGTGGGCAGAAAGTTAATAAATGAGGTGTGGCAGATATGGCTGAAGGCGCAACGGTTGGTAGCGTAACATTTAAATATATGGGCGATACTTCCGGGCTAGACCATGCTAATATGACCGCTGAGGGAAAAACACGGGGCTTTGTTGGCAGGATTTCAAGTCTATTGGAAAATGGGTTCGGGAACGCCTCTAAAAAAGCTTCCTCGGTATTGGATATTGGGTTGGGGACGGCCTTAGGAAATTTGGCTTCTAAGGGAGTCGAAAAAGTCGGAGAATTCGCTCACGAGGGAGTTTCAAAGTTTGCCGAATTCACGAAGTCTGGGGTAGAACTTGCCTCCAACTTGACCGAAGTTGAAAATGTGGTAGACCAAACATTCGGGAAAAACGCGGGAAAAATAGATGCTTTTGCAAAAAAAATGGCAAGCAGTTACGGCTTATCAGAATTGCAGGCTAAACAGTATAGCAGTACCCTAGGGGCCATGGTTAAATCTATGGGGCTTTCCAGTGATGCCACTTTAAAAATGAGTGAGGACCTGACCGGGTTGGCCGGGGATATAGCCTCTTTCTACAATTTAAACCCAGATGAAGCCTTTGAGAAAATCCGGTCCGGTATCTCTGGTGAAACGGAACCTTTGAAGCAACTCGGTATAAACATGGACCAAGCAAACCTAAAGGCTTTTGCTATGAAAAACGGCATGGACTCCAACGTCCAAAGCATGAACCAAGCTCAACTTGCGACTTTACGGTATAATTATCTTTTGAGCGTTACAAAAGATGCACAGGGAGACTTTGCTCGTACTTCAGGCTCATACGCAAACCAGCAACGCTTGCTTACGATGCAGTTGGAACAGGCATCTGCTGAAATGGGAAAAGCACTACTTCCATCACTGCAGGCCATTTTAAAGGCGGTAACACCATTACTGCCTCAGTTGGGGCAATTGCTAGCTCAGGGTATGAAGCCTATCGCCGCATTGATTCAGCAGTCGGCGCCTTTCATCTCTCAGTTGGTTAAATTTTTGATGGATTTAGGAAAAACAGTAATGCCGATTATTACTTCCACCTTACAGCAATTGGCCCCGATTTTAAAACAGATTTTTCAAACGGTAGGACAGATTGTTAAAGCTGTTCTGCCCGTGGTTTTACAAATTATGAAAGCTCTGCTTCCGGTGTTACTACAGATTGTAAATGCCGTCTTACCAATAGTTTTACAAGTTCTGAAACAGTTAATGCCCTTGTTCCTGCAAATAGCGCGGCAAGTATTACCTGTTTTATTACAGATTATCAAAATGTTATTGCCGCCATTGATGGAGGTAGTTAAAACCATTTTGCCGCCCTTGATGCAGATTATTAGGGCGCTCTTGCCGCCGCTATTGCAGATTATTCAAGCAATTCTGCCGCCATTGGTGCAGTTGATAAAATTGGTAGCCTCGGTGCTGTCTGTGCTAATCCCGATTGTAGGGGCGGTAGCGGTAGCCGTTGCAAATGTATTGGTGGGCGCCTTTAAGGCCATTTCCCCCGTGATTTCCGCTGTGATACAGGTTTTTCGTGGTATCATAAATTTTTTACGTGATGTGTTTGTTGGTGATTGGGGCGCCGTTTGGAATGATGTACGGGATATTTTTGGTGGTGCTTTCGGCGCATTAGTTGGCCTAGCAAGGGCTCCAATAAATGCGGTTATTGGCCTCATAAATGGCTTAATATCCGCGCTAGATATGATTCACATTCCGTCATGGGTTCCCGGTATAGGCGGCAAGGGCGTTAATATTCCGCATGTGCCTTATTTGGCCGAAGGCGGTGTGGTAGATAGGCCCACACTTGCCATGATTGGCGAGGCGCCTAATGCCAAGACGGACCCGGAAATAGTCTCTCCCTTGAGCAAATTGCGGGGGTATCTTGATACTTCTATGCAACTTTCCCGCCGTGAGGGGACTACCATTGTACAGGTGACGGTACCGCCGCCGACGGTAAACCTAGACGGCGAGCAGATAGCGGCAAACACTGAAAGACATCAGTTTATATCCGCGGCAATTAGGGGGGTGAAACAGTGAAGTTGTTATTAGGAAAATATTGTATGCCTAGTACCACCCTAGAGATTATGCCTAATTCGCAAATTTCTGAAAATGCCGGGCAGGTTTCAGAGGGTACATTGATGATAAAAAATCTCATTTTCAGTTCCTATTATGACCCAGACATTGAGGAGAATCCAAAAGAATGTGACCGGATTCATTTAGCAGTTGAGGATGATAGCTATAGCGGTCACAGGGTGACCTCTGACGAAGCAACCGCCGCCGCGAATTCAGATAATGGGTGGGATTATATTGCCCATATTATGGCCCAAGAGGCTGGGTACTACCAGGGGACCTATGATTATTTAAAATACCAAGGTGTTTTTATAGCGGGCTTTAATGGAATCGATTCGGAAATGCAAACATCCCCCACAGCGGGCTCTTTTTTGCATCTTCCTAAAATGCTATATTCTGGAATTATCATGGGAGTAGACCAACAAGACGCGGGAACGTCCAACAAGATGCGATACAAAATTTTTAAATGTAAAATCGCTTCTAGCGCGCAATGCCTTACTCGGATTTATTGCGATTTATCATTTCCGCAAGGGGCCTCCATAACACAGATTTTGTTTGGGAATCATAGCTCTGATTCGTGGTACAATAATGCATTATATCAATTTTCTGGGTTAGTCCAAACTCGGATAAATCCAGAGGGATTTTTTGACTTTGGGTTGTCCTGCACAACAGATAATATTATCAATAATACTGTACTTGCCTCTGATGCGAATTTATGGGGGACCACTATTGCAGACGCCCTAGATAAATTGGCAAAGTCGGGGGAGGCTTATTGGAACGTAGACGCCTATGACGTTTTTCGCTTTCGTCGTAATGGCCTTACCGGAAGCGCTCCCTTTACCCTAGACACACAGGCAGAGGCCTACAATGTTCAGCCTACCCGGGACAGTTATACCACCTATTCGGCCATTCGATTTACCGGGGGGCGCGGAGAGGGAGCGCCTTTTTATGCCTATGCCTACAGCAAGGAGGATGATAAATTTAAGCGGCAATCTATGGTAGTCACCGATTCCACCCATGCCAAGCTGGAATACCCTTTGAGTAGGCTATATCAGGGCAATTCTTCAGACACAACAGGAACATATTGCTTCACTCAGTACAATAAAACGGATGATTCTCTTTATTGGTACCCTTGCTATTTTTCGGGAATCCAAACGCCCCCAGAGGGGACAAAAGCATGTGTAGTGTCCACTGATTCAGATACGATAGAGTTAGTAAACGGTTTGACTTTTGACTTTCTTCCCAATAATATTCCAGATACACAAAATTTTAGCGCGGAAAGTTATGCGTTTTTGTCATATATCCCCATTATTGATATTATAGTACGTTTGACCGACCCTGATTTGCAAGAGCAAGTAAAAGAGCAAGGCGGGGGAACGGGAATTATTGAATACACCTATTCGGACAACGCTATTACAAACTATAGCGAGGCCACACAGGAGGCCATTTCCGTATTGGATAGTGTTTCCCGAAGAACGCTAACCATAAAGTTTAAAACCCTAAAAGAAGGTTTTCATTGCGGGCAGACTCTCAGGGCTAATTTACCTTACTATGGCGCAACAGAGACGTATATGGTAACCGCTGTGACGGCTTCTTTGATTTATGCCCGGGATGAAGAGGCTAACGCGATTTTATGGGAGTATGAAGTGGAAGCAACGGTAGGAGCTTACCGAGATGCGGTGACACATCTGTTTTTGGTTCCCACTTCTACAAAATTTAGTTTAGGTTCTTCTTCCCCTCCGACCAAAGGTTTGTATTTGAATTATCAATTAGGGTTTTGGACCCAGATTTCAGCCGTTCCATGTGGACCTCTATCGTGGGAAGAATGGGAATATCAGAAAAACACATGGACTGAGATAGAAAATTCCGGAAAAACGTGGACTGATTGGCTATATCCTACAGTAGATGTTAGTTCCCGAGATTTTGGGCCTAACGACGATTATCAGCAGCGCTGGAGCAATGTAGGCATGCTGTATCTACAAGAGGCGCTAATGGGAAGCACCTCCCCCGTAAACGGGAATTTAGCGTGTTTAAAACAGATAACTCTAACCGACGTATCAGGCGCGACAGACATAATACAGGCGACTTCTCCCGTGGGCGCCTCTGGGCGTTCTGGGTTCAGAGTGGTGAACGAATTTTTGTTTAATGTTCCGTCTTCACGGCATTATACTAAAATCGAGTTAGACAATTCCAGCGGTGTTCCCGTTATGGCGGCGGTATGTGATATTGATGGAACGACTGCAGGGCCATTTTACGGTCGGTATTGCGATATTAAAATAGATATGCTGATGGGCGCCGGGGAAAGGACTCTGGGGTTCAGCGCATCGGCTATACTAGCAGAGTCTCTACAGATAGCCCTCTCCAATCCCGAAAGAGGAATGGAGAACGCGCTCAGGTCCTCTGATATTTATTGGTTCTGGGTGGGGAATCACGAAGCCGAAGAGGGCAATTTTCTCACCAACATTTTTGATGTTACAGGAGACATTTGGTTGACTGGAACACCAGGGGACCCGAATTGGCTGTCTGTTCAAAGGGCGGCAGACCCCATCCGAACAGAGGATTCCATTATTACAACGTACTATGTGCCACCCACGACGTACAAAGTTATTCATCAAATTTCTACAGACAACCCATGGAAAGAGGTCTCTACCGTTTTGGACTATAATAAATCTGAAACGGCTCCTGAGGGGCCGTACACATTGGTTATTGTGAAGAGGGAGCGATTATAATGGCATACACAAATTCAACGGCGAATATGAAACTTCCCATTTGGCTGGGTTCAGACAAACCTGCTATGGCCGATTTTAACGGCGCTTTTACTACTCTGGACTCCGACGGACAGCCCGCAATTTATGGCTCCGGTGAAACCTTTCAAGAGGTCATGAAATACGCAAACGGGCTTATGATAATCCGGGGAGAAGTGCTAAACAGCACATCAGTTTGGAAAACGTATACCTCTAGTTTATCGTACTCCTCGTCATTCACAATAAATTTTGATGAAGCCTTTGTGAATTCCCCCGCGGTATGCATGTCATGCTCCGGGCCGGGCATGAGCGGGGCGCAAACGGCGCCTAATACCTACCCTTCAACTAGCTCGATGCAGTATGTAATAACAAACCCATCCACAATATCGGATAATACGGACTTCCGCGTATTTTATATAGCAGTAGGCCGTTGGAAGTAGTATAATATAAGAAAAAAAAAGGGGTCGTTTTTTATGGGATTTGCTATGACGGGAATAGATGTATCGAATTGGAAAGGTTTTCCTAATTTTTCAGAAGTTAAAAATGCAGGATATGGATTTATGATGCATAAATTGACTGAGGGGCATACCTATCTAGACCCTTGTGCCCACAAGAATATACAAAACGCAAAGGCCGCCGGGTTGCATGTTGGGGTGTATCATTTTTTAAAGGCTACTACTGCCCTCTCTGCCAAGCAGGAGGCCGAGTTTTTCTTGAGCAAGGTAAGACAAGAGCTTCCTTTGGATATGCCCGTAGCGCTTGACGTGGAAGCCTTTTCCGGGGTTTCTGCCTCGGCCATAGCGGCGGCGGCGAGGGAATGGATAAATGTTGTTTCTGCAGAGGGTATGTACGTTGCATTGTATATTAATAAAGACTATGCCGACCGCGTGTTTAATGTCAAAGGCGGTGGCTTTAAGGACATTGCAATTTGGTATGCGCGATACACTGGAAATGCCGGGGCCGTACACGACGTGCAAGAGCTAGGAAGACCAGCAGAAATGATACAGTACAGCGACTCGGGCAGTGTGCCCGGAGTTGCGGGAAAGGTAGATGTAAATGTAGTTCGCGATAATCTTCCCGAGGTGATTGTAAAAAAAGGTTTGAATGGGTATAGCTCCCCCGTTTTGCGTAAGTCAGTCCTGCCAAACGCTGAAGTTGTGAGCGATACGACCCAGGATTTTACCCTATCCGTCGGGCATGTGTATCAATTGAAGATTACAGGGCCCGCGGGCACCGTAGTAAATACAGGGAACGGAAAAGTTGCGATAGCGATTCCCCGCAATGCGCGAACTGGAAATGACGATTTTTGGTTTATCGTGGGCATATCCAAGGGAACAACGGGAATTTATGTGCATGAAAAATCAGGGGGAATGTTTAAAACATGTGACGTAAAAATAATTTAAAAGTAGGGGCTGTCCTATGTTTCTGAATATAATTTTAGTAATAGTGAAAGGATTGATTCCCGTGGCTTTGGGCGCCCTTGTAGGCGCCGCGACAGCGCGGCATGTTAGAAAAAAGGCCTCTGATTCGGCCTTACAATCATTGCTGAGAGTACAATTAAAGGTAATATATCGGGCCAGTCGCAAAAAGGGCAGCATTTCCATGGAAGAATTGTCGGACGTTGATGCCCTGTATTCCTCTTACCATAAAATGGGGTTTAACGGGGTTGGGACGGAGATATACCAAAAGATAAAAAATTTGCCGATTATAGGGTGAAAAGGGAGGAATTATTATGATACAAACGATTGTGATGGACGTTTTGAAAATTTTCATTTGTGCATTTTTAGGTGTGATTTGCACATATTTAGCAACATGCCTAGACAAAAAGCGACAAGCTTTAGAGGTCGATTTAAAGTCGCAAAAGAACTCTGAGGTTCTAGATTATGGCTCTAAAGTGTGGGATATGGTGGAGGAATATTTTAGGGTACATCCGGATAAATTAAAGAATATTTCAACTACACTTGAAAAGTTTTCAAAAGCACTAAAATCTAAGTTTCCAGAGCTTACCGAGGATGAAATTTGTGATATTAGGGGCTTGATAGCGGGACTTAAAAATTCGGGTAAGCCTAAAACAAAATGAAACCCTTTCCGTATTCGTGGATAAATATAATAGTAGACTAGCGAAAGACAGGAAGTTCAAAAGGCCGGGGGGGCAGACGCTTCCCGGTATTACATACGGACCGGGGCATCGATTCGTAAATATAAAAATGAGTTCTGTATTCATGCTTTCCGTTTTTTTTTTTTTCTTCTCCTTTCTATTAGGATAGCCGCCATAATTATGGCGGTTATTTTTTTTTTAATTTTTTTTGAAAAAGGGGTTGACATATTATATGCAAAAGCATATAATATGGATGTACTTAAGAAGAGTACAAAAAAACACATAATCGAAAGGGAGTTTCAACAATGAATTGTTTAACCTTTACCAGTGATACGGGACTCCACGTATCTTACGCATGCGCTCTTATCGAAAATATTCAGCACGGAAAGGCAAAAGAGTTTTACGGACCGGAGGGCCTAAAGGCTAACGGGGTTCGCCCGAATGATTCTCTGCTGATGGTAAAGTTTACGGATGGGGGCGTCACTTCTTTTTCAGACCATTGGTTTCTTTCCTTTTGTTAAAAAAGTGTTGACATATTATACGCAAACGCCTATAATATAAATGCACAAGTATTCTTGAAGTATTGAGGGAGGTGAGAATGAATGAATGAAAAAGAATTATGTGCAAAGGACATATGATATTGATGAACTTTTGGTTCATCTAGACGCCATTTGTGAAGACGACGGAAAGGAAATATCGGACTATACGCAAGGGGAAATAGTGGAAGAAGCAGAGCATTGTCTGAGCGTGTTAGAAGACGAATTGCCCGAGGATTCTTTCACCGAGGATAAGGCCTATGATAAAAAGCAAATAAGAAAGCTAAAAAAGTATATTGCCGATTTTTCATAACTAAGGGAGGCAAAATAAATGACAAAAGCGCTGATTATAAAATAGTTGAAGGAAGAAGAAGACTCCGGATTAAAGGCGCTGTCCATAGCGGAGGATAAGGCAAAGAATGACTTGTTTGAGAGGCAGGTGGCGCCCTTTATAGCGCCCTATGTTGACAAAAACTGAGCAGGGAGGAGATGAAAATGATGGATAAAAACACGGAAACAGCATTGGTTTTTGCGGCGACGATTATCATGGAACAGGTATGTGATAACCCTAAGTTTTCAGAGAAACAGCGCGACAAAATGCGAAAATGGGCTGGCATTTTAAGCGACCTTGCGGATAAAGAGGAGAAAAACAATGCCTGAAAAATTAATGCCCTGCCGCAGATGCGGATGGAAAGCGTGATTGAGGTAATGGAGGAAAACACATGATAGACGAATCAGCTCATA
>ENA-UOOE01002430-UOOE01002430.1-fermentation-metagenome-genome-assembly--contig:-NODE-2430-length-13364-cov-344.390938_pt1 | contig 13364 bp, 13 predicted proteins | sample MGYA00245776_ERZ724021 | MGnify/ENA primary metagenome ERZ724021 (study PRJEB28704, sample SAMN03018321) | fermentation metagenome | biome: anthropogenic terrestrial biome; feature: soil...
TGTAAAACGATTCAAAAGATTTAAATGATAATTTTAAGAAAGAACAAGAAGATTCTTGAGATGTTTCCAATAGGCAGTGCTAAGGGTGCTGTTAACAACAGGAAAAAACCTATCTTCTATGGATACCTTAAACTGGGCAGGAATGGGGACAAGGTAAGGCCGCAGAAGTTCATAGTTAAAAAGGACCCTGAAACTGAGAATCTTTTTCCACCAAGCGAGGCAATCAAGATCCTCCGTAAACAGAACGTTTACGTCATAGGGAAGGATGATGAAACAGAGGAGATGCTGGAATCTTTGAACATACCCTTTAAAAGGACTCGAATGTGCAGGCACTGCACCTTTGAGGGATACATAACCCTTCTGAGAAAGGAATCATCTTACCTTTACCATAAAGAGTACATCTGCAGGTTGTGTGCTGAGGCAGAGATAAAGAGGGAGCTTAAAGCTCGTGGCTTTGACATGAGCACCTTCAGAAACTTCCAGAGGATGCTTCAAAAGACAGGGGATCTGAACAAGGTTCTGAGTGTTTTAAACCCTAACTTCAACCCTGTGAAGAACCCTGACCTCACTCTCTACGATCGTATAAAGAGGGGAAGTGATAAGGACATTCCAAAGATGTCCATGGATGAATTGAAACTTCCATCGGAATTCAAAAGGGTTTTGAAGTCACACGGTAAACATCTGCTCCCTGTTCAGACCCTGGCAGTCCAGAACGGACTTCTTGAAGGGGATAACCTTCTAATCGTATCTGCAACTGCAAGCGGTAAAACCCTCATAGGAGAACTTGCAGGAATACCCAGAACCTTGAATGGGAAGAAATTCATGTTCCTCACACCCCTTGTGGCCCTTGCAAACCAAAAGTACAGGGATTTCAAGAAGAAATACAAGAAAATGGGATTGGATGTATCCATAAGGGTTGGAATGAGTAGAATAAAGGCCAAAGGTGAACTTTCAATCGTTGATGATGATGTTGAAGCTTCAGATATTGTGGTTGGAACCTATGAGGGCCTGGACTTTCTCCTGCGTGCTGGAAAGGTCCACACACTGGGAGACCTTGGAACGGTGGTTGTGGATGAGATACACATGCTGGACGACGAGGAGAGAGGACCGCGCTTAAACGGTCTTATAAAACGTTTGAAGGCACTTTTCCCGGATCTCCAGATAATAGGTCTTTCTGCAACTGTCCAGAACCCTGCGGAAATAGCATCGGAATTTGGAATGAAGATGGTGGAGTACAAAAACAGACCAGTACCCCTTGAACGCCACCTTGTATTTGCAAAGTCTGAGTACGATAAAGAGGACATAATGGCACGTCTCTCACGTAACGAATACAAAAACATTTCAAAGAAGGGGTTCAAAGGTCAGACAATCATATTCACCAATTCCAGACGGAAAACTCATTCTATAGCAGATTACCTCTCAAAAAGAGGCGTCAATGCCGAAGCTTACCATGCCGGCCTCTCTTATTCCAAGAAAAGTCGGATAGAAAAGGATTTTCTGAAGCAGAAAATTTCAGCAGTGGTTACAACGGCTGCACTGGCTGCGGGGGTTGATTTCCCAGCCTCCCAGGTCATATTCGAAACCCTAACCATGGGAAACAAGTGGCTCAGCCCAAACGAGTTTTCTCAGATGCTTGGAAGGGCAGGAAGGCCATCATATCATGATGTTGGAAAGGTTTACCTCATACCGGAGGTTGGCCGTAGCTACGATGACCAATCAGAGGATATGATGGCGGTAGCACTCTTAGAAAGTGATGTAGAACGCATAGACGTGACCTACTCCGAGGATGATGTTGTGGAACAGTTCCTTGCAGATGTCTGCGCAGGCCGTGTTGATGACATTGAGAGCATGGAAGCAGCCTACATGGAGGAAGAACTTCCACTGAGCTTCGATGAAACCTACAACACCTTGGTACACCACAAGTTCATAAGGGAAGTTAAAAACAAGGATGGAGAGGAGAAACTAATTCCAACACGGTATGGAAGGGCAGTTTCCACATCATTCCTGAACCATGAGGATGCTGACTACATAAGAAAGAGGATACATGCTAAGAAGGTGAAACCTCTGGACATTGCAGTGTTCTTGGATCCATTTGAAAGTGCTTACCTCTCAAACAGGATAAGTCAGAGGCTGTCCAAGGTTCTCAAGATCAACATGTCCACAAGGCTCTTTGCAGATTCAACCCTGGACATACTCTCATCAGGAGATGCGATCTCCAAGCTGGAGCCCAGCATCCAGGAGACACTTATAAATCTTCAGATAGAATTTTTATCCTGCAAATGTAAGGACAGGCCCTTCTGTGATTGTTTCCAGATGGAGCTCTCACGCAGAATACTCAAACAGCGTATGATGAAGAAGGATCCTGCAGCCATAAGTAAGAAGCTCATGCGAAACTATGGAATTCAGGCATATGCAGGGGATATCTTCAGCTGGCTTGATGCAGTTATAAGGATGCTTGAAGCTATCAGGAGAATTGCAGGGGCATTTGATAAGAAAGAGGTTGTAAGAGAATGTTCAAGGCTTATCAAGAAGATTGAGGGTGGATGAACCGGATATTCTTTTTTTGAATTATTGCAACTCCTCCTATTCTTTCATATCTTCATTACTTTTTTATAAATTTCTAAAAAAAAGCTTTAATCTAAAAAAGAAATTTTAAAGGTTCTAAAATTATTTAATTCAACTTATTTTATAAATTAAATTCTAAAATAATGATTTGACGTAAAAATTGGAGTTAAAAAATGGATTTTATTTTTAACAGGATTTATCCTTAGGATCTATCTCTAAAATCTCTCTTTTAAAGATTTAGTTTGAGAAAAAGATTAGTTTGAGATGGCCTCCTTAATATCCATCACAACACTCTCAACAGCATCCTCAAGGAGTTCCTTTCCAAGTTCCCTGTCCACACAGACGCCCTTCTTCTCAACTTCAAGGGCTCCCTCATTGATACCTTCTTCAGCTGCACGCGCCTCATCAAGGCCCACCATTCCAACTTCAGGATAATTTTCAAAGTTGCAGTGTTTGTAAACACGTTTTTCATCTAAAAAACCAAGGAAAGCTGCCATTGAAAGTTCTCCAGTCCCTGCATGTGGGCCTTCTATCTCAACCACGCGGTTGTTGAAGATGATCTCAAGGTCCAGATCCCCTTCAATATCCTTGATGTAATCTTTTATGGGCACGTTACCACCATGGCCATTTACAAGAATCACCTTCTTGAGATCCAGGCATCTCTTTGCGGATCTCAGTGTTGGTTTCAGCTCACCTTCCACCAGGTCATCCACAGGCAGATGATGGCCATGTTTCACGTAATCGTACTCTGTGGCAGCATATAATATTCCCAGGAAGGTTGCCCCAGTTTTTAACGATGCCTGAAGTGCAATATGTGCTGCTATTTTGGAATCTGTGTCAATTGGAAGGGCAGCGCCATGGTTCTCACGGTGGGATCCAACTGCAAGCACACCTACGCCGTGAACATGGGGTGAAATGACGTTTCCAGATGAGTATCTGAGTTTTACCATTGAAACACCTTTAAAATTCTTTAATTCTTTTAATTTCATTGATCAATTTGCAATGTGGTTAATCATTTAAGTTCCTCATTAGTATCATTGTGATTCGATTCATCATTAAATCTCAAGGTTCCATATATCATCGCCAATGTAATGCAGGCTTTTCACGGCTTTTCCCTCACGGTTTTCAACCATTTCAGTCCCAGATATTAAACTTCTTCCAACTGCAAGGGGCTTTTTATGACTTTCTTCAACGATAACAACGAGATTTCCTTCTTCTATTGATGGATCTGCATCCACTATACCTGGTGACATAACATCTGCACCCTTTGCAACGAATTTAACAGCACCCATATCCACCACAACGTAACTGGATTTTATGTCCATTTTAAGGGCGCCCTTAACTGTTGGAAGGGGTTCATCATCCAGCATCATCACCAGGGGTTCTCCATCAACCAGGAGAATGTCTGGAAGGTCAGTTTCAATGATTTCAACTTTGCTCTTTGACTTTATTAGTTCTGCGTAGTCACCGAGTTTTTCCTGAACTTCCCTGAGTTTTTTCTTTTTAAGATAGTACCTTTTTTTGATCTTCAATTTAAAACACACCTTATTGATATATAAGCTTTGATGACAAATATTATTTCCTAAATAAACTCTAATTAAAACTTTTATAATACATTGTTTAACAACGCATACATTTAAATATAAATCAAACCAACATTGAAGTTATAGGAAAGGTGATATTGTGAATGCACAGAAGAATGTGAATACATCAAGACCACTTGATGTGTTAGGTAAATCATTAAACTCCCAAGTACTCATTAAACTCAAAGGTGGAAGAGAATTTAGAGGAGCTCTCAACAGTTTTGACATGCATATGAACTTAGTCTTGAACGACGCCGAAGAATTAGAAGATGGCGAGTCCGCAAGAAGGTTAGGAGTTGTCCTTATAAGGGGCGACAACATAGTTTATATATCACCAGGATAGAGTAAGTAACCTACAACTTATACTATTCTGATCTAATTTCTGATCTAAATACAAATTTTTTTAAATTGCAATTTTATTGGAGGATTGAATAAATGAAAGGAACACCATCATTTGGTAAGCGTAATAAAAAAACCCATATCAGATGCAGGCGCTGTGGTAAAAACTCATACCACGCACGTAAAAAATACTGCGCAGCATGTGGATTCGGTAAATCCAAGAGGATCCGAAGTTACAACTGGCAGAACAAAAAAATCACAGGTTACAGGCTGAAATAGATTAACTGTGAATGGATTAACTGATATAGGTTGAAAAGATATGGATGCTGTAAATCCAATAGATGTCAGGATAATTGTGGAAGGTGCCTCTGATGTGGAGAAGGTTTCCAGGGCAATGCAGAACATAGCCCTTGGAGCGGAGTACCACATCACCATCTCCGCTATAATCCCAACAACAAACCCTGAAATAGCTAAAAAAGCAGTTAGGGGTGCGGATATACTTTTAATTGCAACGGATGTTGATGCACCGGGCAGGGAACTTGCAGATAAATTCCAGAAATGTCTTAAAAAGGAAGTGGGCCATATAGAAAGGATGAAACTTCCATTTGGCCATGATGTGGAGTACATGGATCCCGTGATCATAAGAAACGAGATCAAAAACGCCATAATACGTGCAGGACTTATATCCATTGCTAACATACAGAAATACACAGAAATTGAGGAAAAACTCTGGGAATCCAAGGACAAACTCAAGGCACTCAAAGAAGAGAAAAAGGCCTTAACTGCTGAAAACCAGGAATTAATTTCTAAAAACAAGGAAATAGCAGAGTCAAAGGAGAAGTTCAGGGGAAAACTCAAGATCAGCGAAGACGAATTTAAAAATGTGAAGCAGAGATATGCAGATACAAAGAACAAGTATCAAATACTCAAGAATAAAGAGTTATTCGAAGCATTTCCATTGAATGAACTTTGGAAAGAAGCCTTTGATGAAGAATTAATTGATGAAGAACAACTTTATTTTATATCCAACGAATTTAAACCTGAAAAAATCGTTGTAGGTCAAGGTTACATTGTAGCACCTTCCAAAGAGGATGCCACAGGCTGGTTGAAGATAATCAGAACTGTTCTAATTTTTTATGATTCTAAAATAGATGACTTGAAGGAAGAGTTTGATGATGAAAAATTCAGTCCCAACCTACTCAAACAATAAATTTTGTGTGTTTAACTAATTTTGAACGGGTTTTTATTGTATAATATCAGGGAGAAGTTGAATTGCGGGATAAATGCGGTATTGTAGGAGCTTACTCTAATAAAAAATCCGATAATGTTTCAAGGTACATCTATTATGGATTGTACTCTTTGCAGCACAGAGGACAGGAATCTGCAGGAATATCTACCCATAACGGCAAGGAAATGAGCACGTACAGGGGAATGGGTCTTGTTTGTGATGTTTTTAACAATGGAAACATGGATGGACTCGATGGAAACGTGGGTATAGGTCATGTAAGGTACTCAACAACTGGAAAATCAAAACTTGAAAATTCACAGCCATTCTACAGTGAATTCGAATGTGGAACCATTGCAATAGCCCACAACGGGGATATAATTAATTCAATGGAATTGAGGAAGGAGCTACAGCTTCTCGGTCATAAATTCAATTCAACAACGGATTCAGAAGTCATATTCCAGCTTTTATCCTTGGAGTACTCCAAGACTAGGGATATGGTTGAATCTGTTCGGAACGTTTCAAAACGGTTGATTGGTTCTTATTCTATTGTAATACTTGTAAATGATGATCTTATTGTTGTACGTGACCCCATAGGAATAAAACCCCTTTCCATGGGAAAATTAGAGGATGTTACAATTGTGGCATCTGAAACTGTTGCTTTTGATGTTGTAGGGGCGGAATATGTTCAGGACATAGAGCCTGGTGAAATTCTTGTTATAAACGATGAAATAAAGAGTTACAAAATCTTTGAAGACAAGAAAATGCCCCGTGCACACTGTATGTTTGAATACGTTTATTTTGCACGTCCTGACAGTATTCTGGATGGTAGATCAGTTTACAACGTTCGTTTGAACATTGGCAAATCCCTTGCAAGACAGTTCCCAGTTGATGCTGATATTGTCATGCCAGTACCTGATTCTGCGATAACAGCAGCGATAGGTTACTCAAGGGAATCAGGATTACCTTACGGTGAGGGACTCATAAAGAACCGTTACATAGGGAGAACCTTTATCATGCCAACACAAGAGGAACGTGAAACCTCTGTAAGGCTTAAGATGAACCCTATAAAATCAGAACTTGAAGGTAAAAGCATAGTGCTTGTTGATGACAGTGTGGTTCGTGGAACAACATCAAAATCCCTTGTAAAGGTTTTAAGGGATGCAGGGGTTAAAGAGATCCATCTCAGAGTGGGTTGTCCACCGATAACATCCCCCTGTTACTATGGAATAGCAATGGCAACCAAAAAAGAGTTAATAGCATCTGACAAGGAAGTTGAAGAGATAAGACAGATTTTGGGTGTGGATTCCTTGGGATACCTTGATAAACAATCCCTTGTTGAGTGTATAGGTCTTGGAAGGGATGAACTCTGTATGGGCTGTCTTACTGGAGAATATCCAACGACTCTACCTGAAGATATTAAAGCGTATGAGGCCAGCCGGTGTTAAAAAAAACTTTTTTAGAACTTTAATCTAGAACTTTAATCATAAAACAGCTCACACAACAAATCGGATTTTTAATGTTTATTTTTTTTCATTCACATCTTTTTTCATTCTTTTTTGAACCAAAATTTAAAACTAAACACATTCAAATTAAACACATTCAAAATTGAATTTATAAACTCGGATCCACGTAATTAGATGCTATTGTATATAATGGTGATTAAATGGTAGAACTTCTCTCTCCAGCAAGGGATTTTGCAGCACTGAACTCTGCAGTTAAAAACGGTGCAGATTCAGTTTACATAGGTATAGAAGGCTGCAACATGCGGGCCCACGCTGCAAACTTCAAAATTGAAGACCTTAAAAGGGCTGCAGATATCTGTCATGAATCTGCTGTGAAGCTCTACATCTGCACCAACACCATAATGAAGGAAGATGAAATAGAATACCTTAAAGGGGTTATGCCTGTTATCAAGGATTCTGGTGCTGATGCAGTGATAGTTTCAGACCTTGGGGCACTGAAGGTTGCACGTGAACATGGTGTTCCAGTTCACATGAGTGTTCAGGCCAATCTGTCCAACACAGAATCATTGCAGATCCTTGAAGAACTGGGAGTGGAACGTGCCATCCTCTCACGGGAGCTATCACTTGAAGACATCAAACGTATCAAATCAGGGACAGCAATGGAGATCGAAACCTTCGTGCACGGCGCCATGTGTATGGCAGTGTCAGGAAGATGCTTCTTAAGTTCGTATCTATATGATAAGGGTGCAAACTGTGGTGAATGTCTCCAACCCTGTAGAAAAAGATGGAAACTACTATCAGGGGATGGAGAAGAGTTATCCATGTTTGTGTCAGAGGGATCGGTGCCTGACACAACTCATATCATGAGTCCTAAGGATCTCTGCATGGTGGAACATGTTCCTGAACTTGTAGAATCTGGAATCGATGCATTTAAGATAGAAGGGCGTGCAAGACCTGCTGACTACGTTGCAACGGTTACAAAGGTTTACAGGGAAGCAATTGACATCTACAACACTGGATCGTGGGATGTCAACAGGCAGGAACGCATGGATGGCTGGATGTCCGAGCTTCGTAAGATCTTCAACAGGGGTTTTGACACGGGATTTTACCTCAGAAAACCCTACAAAATCAGTGGATACAATGAATCAACCCACAAAAAACAGGACGTTGGAGAGGTTGTGAACTACTACAGCAGGGTTTCTGCAGCAGAGATAAGACTCTGGAACGACCTTGAAGTGGATGACGAGGTCGTGATTCAGGGACCAACAACAGGATCCCTCATCCAGAAGGTTGAGTCCATGCAGATAAACGGTGAAAACATTCAAAAAGGATTTAAAGGTCAGAATGTGGCCATTTCTGTTGTGGACAAGGTAAGGCCAAATGATTCTGTTTATAAAAGAATTAAAAAGTAGAACTAATGAAATTATTTCGTTCACGGCTTTAGAATGAATATTTTATTTTTTAATAATAAATTAATTCTTGAAATAATGAATGGGGACATGAACTATATAAAAACGCTTTTTTCTGAGGGTAAATTTATTTTTTTTAAATCCTTTTTTTAAATTCAATGCTTTTTAAATTTTTAACATATCTTAAAAATTCAATCTTTACTTTTTAATCATATTTCTAATTAAAAAGAATAAAAAATGAGTTTCTGTTTGTTCTATTTTATTTTGATGGTACTACGTATGCAGTTATCAAAGCATTTAGAATTTATCAGAGTATTTGCATTGAAATTAAGCCTTATTAAAGGTTAACTAGGGGTTGAATTGCCCCTTAACCTTCTGATGTAGGTATGAGCCCATGTGTATGCAACTACACTTCCTACAATATCTCCTGCAACGATTCCCCACCATACTCCTTGCTCTCCCATACCAAAGGGTATTGCCAGCAGGTATGCAAACACAACGATTAAGGCCAGGTTCCTGAGTAAGGTCAGTGTGAGGGAGCTCATTCCCTTACCAACGCCCTGGAATACAGAACCAGACATCACTCCTGGCGGCATGAATATGTAGAAGAAACACATCACCTGGAGGAAGGCAGCAATGGTAGGGGCCAGTGATGCGCTCTGTGGGGTGTAGGCGAATATCATGGCAATGTATGGTGCAAGCACATAGGTAAGAGCACTTGTAATGGCTGCAATGAGTATTCCTACCTTTATGGAATATTTGTGTGTTATGGAGATGTTTTCGTATCTTCTTGCCCCGTAGGATACGCCCACAACTGTGATAACAGATGTTCCAACTGCTATTATTGGCATGGTTGCCATCATAACAACCCTCCATCCTGCAGAGTAAACTGCAACAGCATCTGTTCCCGCAACGAATACCAAGATACCGTTAAGGACACCGGCAAGCACGGACATAACAAAGAACTCTGCACTTGCAGGCAGACCAACATTTAAAATGTTCATTGTAACCTTCCGGTCTGGTACGAAGTCTTTCAATGAAAATGAAACGTAGGTATCCTTCTTAATGAAGAACCAGTAGATCATGACCAGGGACACGAAGGCCATGGATATTACTGTACCCCATGCAGCTCCTGAAATACCCCAACCCGCCCAGTAAATGAGTATAGGGTCAAGGATCATGTTAAGGACTGAGGATACTGCCATTGCATACATGGTCCTTTTTGCATCTCCCTCTGCACGAAGCACACCATAAACTGCACCTGTAAAAAGCATCAGAATGGTTCCGCCGAAGGTGACCTGTCCGAACTGAACTGCAAGGTCTAACGTGCTTCCGGCACCCAGAAGTAAAAGTATGGGTTTTAGGAACACAAGCAGTAGCACAGTCAGAACAATGGATATGGTCATTGTAATGAGCAGTGTATGCATTGCAGCGTTGTTTGCACATTTTTTATCTTCTGCACCTATGTAACGTGCTATTGCAGATGCTGCACCTGCCCCCAAGCCGTTGCTGAGTCCAATGAGCACCATGAATAATGGTGTTACAAATCCCACTGCTGCAAGGGCATCTCCACCAAGACCGGCAACCCAAACTGCGTTGACCAGGTTGTAGAGGCTCATGAGGATCATTGAAACGATCATGGGTCCTGAAAGTTTGATTACTGCTTTTTTTGGGTCTCCCATGATAAGGGAGACTCCCGCGGTTTTGTCATCTCCTCCTGGAGAATTTTGATTTGTTTGTGATTGTTCTTTTTGCATTATATTTCACCAAAGAATAACTAAAATTAATTTTAAGGTTTTTTTTAAAAACTAGGATTGATCTTAAGGTTTTCTAGATATCTATCTGGAATTTTAACCTTTTTAAGGTTAGCATTGTTTTTTAATTTTTTCAGTGCTGTTTTCAGCAAGTACGTTGAGGAATTCCATTAACGTGGTAACTTCATCTTCCCTAAGTCCTTCACACACAGTTTTTTCCCATTTTTCTTCGATACTTTTGATTTGTGGTATTATGTTTTCTCCTTTTTTTGTTAGGAAAAGGAGGTATTTTCGACGATTTTTAGGGTCGGGTATGCGGTGTATAAGTTCATTGTCTTCCAATTTTTTAACGGCACGGGCTATGGATCCCTTGTCTATCTGGAGTTTTTTTGCAATGTGATCTTGAGTGGTTCCAGGTTTGTGTGAAATCGTTATTAAACATGGAAATTGACCTCCTGTAAGATCTAAATCCTTTGTTTCTTGGTTGAGGTAGATAAAATGGTTACGGCTGATAATGGACAGAAGTCCTGGAAGTGGAATATCTGATTTCATGAGTTAACCTTTATTTTTTCCATTTAATTGATTTCAAGCACTCTTGTTTTTTTGATGTATATGTATGTACCAATTATGGATCACCAAGTATATAAATGTTGTCACGACAACAATTGTCACGACAACAATTATTGTTCATGATCCTTTAATTGAATTCAATGAAAATACGGGAGTATAAATCGTGAGTATACATCTTAATAATAAGAGGAATGGGCTTTTTTTCATAAAAAGAAATAATTTTTAGTTTTATTTATTTAATTTTTTGAAGAGTTTAATTATTCAAGTCCCATTAACTCGACGCTTTTGTTTTAGAAGACTTCCAGTGTGTGTTCTGTAATTCTATCCATGGACTGGCTCATTTTTGCAAGTAAAACATCTATGCATTAAAAAAACTTCACACTGAAAGGGATATTCTCACAGTTATATACACCAGATAGATTAACATCAAGACCAGCCCGCCCCATCTCGTAAGTTTTTTCTTTCTTGCAGCCATTATAAGCAGGAGAGAAGTTACAATAATCATTACAGGTGCATCAAAGGTCACGGAAAGGGGTTCTACTGGAATTGCAAGGAAGAGTGATGGAACACCTATTCCTATTAGTATGTTGAACACGTTACTTCCAAGTACAGTCCCCATTGAAAGGCTGTGAAGTCTTTTCATTGCAGAACTTAAGGTCACAACGAGTTCTGGCGCACTCGTTCCAATTGACAGGGCAAAAAGTCCAACTATCATTTGTGGAACTTTCAACACATTTGCAATTTCCACGCCACTCCAAACCATAATCTTACAGCCAATTGCAAGCCCTATAATACCAACAATGCTTAATATGTAATTTTTCTTAAGATCCGGATGTTCAATTTTATTTTTAACCTTATTTTCGATTTTTTCTTTACCCTCATTGTTGTATTCTGTTTGTTTTTTTATCAGAATCCAGAAGTAAATGCAGTAGGTTATGATCATTATGATCCCGACTATGGCGTTTAACTGGGTCATGAATATCATGAAGAACATGAGAATCAAGGCGGTTAACAGGGTCATGAGGCCGTCACGCTTTAATTCCTCTTTTCCAGTCTTTATAAAGCCCGCAACAAATGCAGATATGCCCAGAATACCTGCAATGTTCCAGATGTTGGATCCAATAACCACACCAACTCCAATATCAGGTGTGCCACTTGATATGGCTATGATAGCTGAACCAAACTCTGGCAGAGATGTTCCGACTGCTGAAGCTGTAACTCCTAAAATGGTCTGGGATATTCCTTTAGCTTCGCCTACAGCAACTAAATTGTCTATAAATATATTTGCAGTTTTTATTACAAGTATCAATGATACTATCATGGCTAAAACATAGATTACTGCCATTTCCATACTTTTCACCAGATTTTTATACTTTTAAGTTAATGGACAAGGATCAAGGTTTTAGGAAATGTACTTCCGACCCTCGTAGTTGACCATCATAAGTTTATATAAAAAAATAGTGAAAAGTATTATTTATAGTAAACTCCGAAAACAAACACACTTATCAATAAAACTCCAACTGCAATGAAGCTAACGTAAAAAGTTATTAAAGGATTTTCGCCTTTTTCCATGAGATTTCTCATAAGGGGTAAGTTGTACTGAACCCAAAACCAGAATCCAATCCCTATGCTGTTTAACTTAAGCCTTCGTTTTTCCTTCTGTATTGCTCTGTACTCAGCATCAAATTCCTTTTGGGGTTTGCTGCCCAGAAATCCAGATCCCAGCTTGTAAACTTGGGATATTTTAAGAACATTCTTGTAATTTTCCCTGTATTTATATGCGGCTTTACGCCAGCTTTCACGCTTAGCTTCCTCACTGCAATTTTTAACATCTGGTGAACAGTACCTTTGGTTGGGGGATTTAACCAGGAATGGATCACCACACCATCTGCAGTACTTAACTGGAGTGTATTTCCTGTTCATATATGGGTCACCTTCAATGAAAGTGTTAATTCTATTCAATCCAATTATATAAAAGTTCTTATCATTAAAAAGGGATGGGCTGATTTTCCCTTTTTTTAAACCATGGTTTTTTGATTTAACATTTTTTACATAAATTTCTTTAAAGAATAATTTTTCGCAACTTCAATCTAAATTGCTGGTTTTAAATCTTGTTTATGGAGCTTTAGTCTCCAATAACTAAGTGTCTTACAAGGAGCATGAGAGGGATCATAGCTAAAGCTCCACCAATGATGCAGATTGCCAGTATGTCCATTAGGTTACCTCCGTTAATTCATGTCAACATTAACCATCATAACTTTATGTGGAAAGGAGCACGGAGTTATTACAAGGTCAGGGGTTATTAATTCTTTTTCGATGAATTTCATGAAATACAAAATTTTAGGATTTAGTTTAAAAAAATAATTCATTAAACTTATTTATTTTATATTTAAATGCTTATTATTTTATATTTAACTTTATAAGATTTAAATAATAATTTATGGACTTTTTAG
>ENA-UOOE01002433-UOOE01002433.1-fermentation-metagenome-genome-assembly--contig:-NODE-2433-length-13350-cov-132.029334_pt1 | contig 13350 bp, 8 predicted proteins | sample MGYA00245776_ERZ724021 | MGnify/ENA primary metagenome ERZ724021 (study PRJEB28704, sample SAMN03018321) | fermentation metagenome | biome: anthropogenic terrestrial biome; feature: soil...
AGCTCGTCTGAAAATTTCTTGTACGATGAACCTTAACAAGGGTTGTATTGAAATTAGGCATTTCCTGTTACACAGCACAATAAATCATGCTGAAAAAATCACAATATAATAGCCTCAAAATATATAGGATTTTAAATAAAAACAGCAGATTAAATAAATTGCATCTGCAAAAACAGGTTCAAAATGCAGATTACAAAAACCTTGATAGATTATTGGGACCCTGCCCCAAGTCCTGGGATTTTTCGCTTTGATTCTCCCAAAGTAAATGAAAAAAGGCGGTATAATATTGATACTACCCTTTCTCATTTACTTTGTATAGAATTCTAACAGGCGCTCAGGTTGTATCCCTACATTGCCCTATCCTCCTGTTAGATAAGAGCCTTAAAAATTATCATTAGACATAAATGATAATTTAATATTACTGGTCATAGGTTTAACGCCTATGGTGTTTTTAAAGTATTTTCATCATTAGCTTTAAGAAATATATCAGATGTTAAGATAGATTGTTTTTCATTAAAGCCTAATAATAAAGCCATAGTAATAAGCTTGTTAATTTTTCTTGGAGTACCACCTGTAGTTGTATAAATAAATTCATAAACATCTTCTTCTACAGGGGATTCCCTTCGACCACTTGCTTTAAAGCGTGATAATATATACTCCTGTGTCTCAGTTCTTGATAGACCTGAGAAAGTATAATTAATTGCTATTCGCTGACGAAGAGCTTCATGTGGTTGCCTTTCAAGCTGCAGTACAAGTTTTGGCTAAACACAGAATACAACTATGCAAGGATTTTTAGAATCCATATCAAAATTAAGTATCAGCCTAAAATCATCGAGAATACTGTTTGAAAGAAATTGAACCTCATCTACGAGTATTACAGGCATTATGTTCTTTGAAGAATAATTATATATTGCCTCCTGTATTTGTTTAAACATGGTTATCTTTTTGTAGGCAGGAATTATTCCAAGACCATCACAAAGAGCCATATAAAATTCCTTTACTGTAAGAGTTGTAATTGGGATGTATATAACCTTGTAAAGACTTTTACTTAATGAATGTGCGAAGCACCTTAAACAAAAGGATTTACCACTGCCAGGTTCTCCTGTTAAGATACCAATTCCCTTATGCTGACGCAATATATCTAGCCTGGCGGTAGCTTGCGCAAAATCATTAGATGTGAAATTGTATTTTTCCTCAATTTCATTGATAAGCGGATTAAAATCCATATTGTAATAGGCGGTGAACATAATTAATTACCTCCATTAATATTAAAGGCTGAAAAATCAGCAATTTTTTTAGCTGAATTACGTATAATCTTAGAGTTATTGACTTTGTTAACAGGATATATGGTACATAGGCAACTGCCATTGTCATCAAATAAGGCCTTATCGAGGGAAGTTGGATCATATCGTACCTTGATGTGTTCGCCAATATATTTAGTAGGTACCTCCTATAAAAAATATCATTTAAACTATTGGCTGAAGGTACCAAAAATAAACATATGTACCTGGTAAAAGGCTCTGTAGGATGATATTTGGTGAAGCAAAGTCTTCTGGAAGAGCGATATTAAGGTTAAAGAAAGTGCACTTTTAGTAAAAATAGTGTTAATAGCAAATAAAATAGGTTAGCAATTACCAAAAAATTAAAAAATGGGCATAGAAATGCCCGAGAAAAATACAGGACTATGATGAAAGAAAGTATTTTGTCATATTTTTAAAATATTCATAGTTAAAGCATTTACTGTTGTTAAAATTTAATATTTTAGTCAATAAAATAGCTGCCGTCTTATCATTTGATAAAATAGATAGATTTGAATCGTAATGAAATGAATCAATGGCAGAAGAAACTGTTTATCAAATTAATTTTTGATAGAAATCTCGCTTTAAAAAAGCTAATTGATTGAATGCTTATGTAACATTTCGTGTTGCAATCATGAAGAATACTGCATACATAATTTGATCTTTTCTGTAGATTGAATATGCAATAAAGACAAAATACGACTACATCAAATGTGTATATATAATATGGGATAAGAAAGAATGGAATAAGGGAATAAGTTTTACCACAGTGTGGGCATTTGAATCGCTGGATACTTATCATAAAATGCTGTGTAAGTGTAATAACATTCCTATTGTAGTGTCCATGGTGATGAAGCATACCTTTATAACCACAATTAGAGCATCCATATAAATGTCGAATATTTTTTTCTTCTAAAAACAGTAGATTGGTTATATTTTCTGAAATATTGTCAATACTAATCATATAGACTTTGTTTTTAGAGGAAAGATTGGTTTGGTAGCCGCTTTCCTCTTCTCCTTTTTTTGAACTTTTTTAAAGTATTGACAGTTTTCTTAATTTACATTCTGAAAGAGCAGATTATTTAATCTTACACGAGCATTAAAGGTGGGCTTATTTTGATGTTTTTGAATAAAATCAGCATGATTTATTTTGACGTTTAACAATTACTGTATATTTTGAAAAATTACCTCATTTTAAGCTAACACTATACTATATAAGTGGTAAAAGTTAATTTAAAATGAGGTAATTTCTTTGATAAGATGTATAGATGTATAGAAGTAAAATTAAAATATGTCATTAAGGAATTGAACCTATAAAAAATATTTAAAATAATATTTGCATTATAATATTAATGTTTACTTATTATATAGAGGAATTGGCTTATGAATGTAGAATAATTAATAAAATAAGAGTTTTAAAGAGGGGAAAGCTATGAGGGCATATATAACACTTGAATTTAAAAATTTGCTGGTACTTCCTATTCACTATAATCATATAGTACAAGCTGTAATTTTAAAATGGATTGGTGATGAGAATTACAGCAAATTCATTCATGATGGAGGCTATACATACAATAAAAGAAATTATAAGATGTATACATTTTCAAGGCTCCAAGGGAAATTCTCATTTGATAGAATAAACAAAACAATTTCATATTTGAGTCCAGCAAATTTAGTTTTATCAACAGCGGATGATAAATTTTTAGAGTATGTTGTTAATAATGTTATTTCAAAGGATAGTTTTAGGATTGGAAATAATGAAGTTTATGTGAAGGAAATAAGGTGTGTTTCAAATGATATTGAAGGTAAAAATGTCGTTTACACAAAATCGCCTATTGTAGTTTATAGTACTGTAGAAATAAATGGGAGAAAGAAAACCTATTATTACAATCCGAAGGAAAAAGAGTTTGAGGAGCTTATAAGAAACAATTTAATAAATAAATATAATGCCCTTTATAATGAAAAACCATTGGACGATGAATTCCATATTAAAGCAATTGATAATTTCAGATTAAAAGAAAATATTGATTTATATAAAGGTATTGTTATAAAAGGGTGGACAGGAGAATTTGAAATTGATGGAGCTAAGAAACTTCTTAATTTAGCCTATGATACAGGGCTTGGATCTAAAAATTCACAAGGATTTGGATGCATTGAAATAAAAGCTCAATAAATAAAATACAAAAGAAAGGGGTGTAATATATTGCTTGAAGGAATAATTCAAATAGGTGAGGCATACCTAAGTGAAGGGGACTTGCTTTCTGGATTGGTTCAAAAGCTGAATACAACAAAGAAAAATAAACAACTTTATATACTTAAAATTGATTTTGACACAAAAGATGACAAAATAAATGTTGATGTAAATGAAGAAATGAAAGGAAATTCAGCTTATGAATACTTTTTTGTTGGTTCTGCTGATGGAGCAAATGCTCCTCAGTGGTATGCTTCAGCAACATCAATTAATTATTTTATTACAGAGACAATTTATAACCTTACTAATATTGATTTAGGGAATGAGCTTAATGAAAAAATAAAAGAAGTATTTGAAAAGTTCTTTGTTGACCTTGGAAAGGAACTTAAAAATAAAAACCGATATGTAATAGATATGAAAAAGTATGGGATAAGCAGCAGGGACGTTTTAGAAGTATATGAAGAGCTTAAATCTGAAGGAAAAGAAAAATTTAAGCCGGCAAATTTAACAAAAGAATATATAAAAATTTTCGAAGAATATTTAAAAGAAAACTATGGTATTAAGTTAAATGAAATTGGCTTATTTACTCTTTTAATTGATGGGAAAGCTTTAGCTAAAGATGATTTATATAAGCAGGCTGTACTAAATTTTAAGACAGGTGGAAGTAAAACAGAAAGCAAGAAGAAAGAAAAGATATCAAATAAATATTGCAGCATATGCATGAAACCTTATGAACATACTACTGATCTTACAAAAATGAAAATTAAATATTTTACAACTAATCAGGTTATATTTGCAAGTGGTGTAAATACCAAAAAAAATTATGACAAAAACATGATAATATGTGATGAATGCTTTAAAAAGTATTTAGCTGGCGAAACTTATGTAATGAACAATTTAAATACATTTCTTTCGGGTTTTACAGTTTATTTAATACCGCATTTTATTTATGAGAATTCTATGACTAAGGCTGACCTTGATGTTTTGTCAGAAAAAATTAAAAACTCATTTAATACTGTAAAAAACTTTAATTCTGCTGCAAAACTTAGAGAAGAAGTTGAAAATACACTTTTATTTAATGATTCAGATGATTATTTTCTTTTGAACCTTGTTTTTTATAAAAAAGTACAAAAGTCTTATAAAATTCAAAGGCTTATAAAAGATGTCAACCCATCTATTTTCAATAAAATAAATGAAGCATTTAATTACATAAATAATCTTTCAAAGAAAATATACAGCTCTAAAAGGGGTCATATTATGACTCTTGAAACAATATATTATCTTACTCCTATAAGACTTAATAATAAGGGAGAGTATCAAGAATATAATAATTTACTTGATATTTATGATGCTGTTTTTACAGGAAGAAAGCTTGATATTAGGACTATAATTGATAATATTCTTGACGTTATTAATATTAAATATTATGAAAAAGGAGGTTTTAATGTAAGCGGAAAAGGCGGCATCGAAATGACTATTAAAGATGGAATATTTTATATTAAATTCCTCGAATATATGAGATGTTTGGAAGGGGGAAAGGCTATGGATACAGATGAGCTTAATTTAAAAGACGATATTAAAAACTACATAAATTCAATGGGCTATGATGAACAGAAAACAGCAATGTTCTTATTAGGATATCTTATAGGACAAATAGGAAATAGTCAGTATAAGAATAATCCTGAAGGAAAAAAGCCTATATTAAATAAACTTAATTTTAGCGGAGTAGATAAGAGTAAAATTATTAGGCTTACTGGAGATATTTTTAATAAGTTAAGACAGGAAAAAATATTACGTTTCAATGAAATGATATTTAATGAATATAAAAAGCTTATTGACAAGAACTTAGACAGCTGGAAGCTTAATAAGCATGAAAATCTTTTCTATATATTATCAGGTTATGGTTATGCCACAACAAAACCAATGCTAAGTAAAGAAAATAAGGGTAGTGAAGAAAATGGAGGTAGTGAAAATGAATAATAGTGAAATACTGTATCTTTATGATGCAAGTTTAACAAATCCCAATGGAGATCCTGACGAAGAAAATCGACCAAGAATGGACTATGAAAGGGACATAAATCTTGTTTCAGATTTAAGGCTTAAAAGATATGTAAGGGATTATTTGACAAGCAGAGGCAAAAAAATATTTGTAACAACTTTAAATGATGTTCCTGTAAAACCTGAGGAAATAATAAAAACATTAGGCGCTAATGATGTGGACACTATTTTAGATAATTTAATTGATGTTAGAATGTTTGGGGCTACTATGCCAATTAAAGGAGAAACAAAAACATTTATAGGGCCTATACAGTTTAACTGGGGCTATTCATTAAATAAAGTAGAACTTTTAGAAACAAGTATAACTTCTCATTTTGCAACAGGTGAAGGAAAAACTCAGGGGGCAATTGGAAAAGATTACAGAGTTAAATATTCATTTATTGCATTTTCAGGTGTTGTAAGCGGTAAGAGAGCAGTAAAGACAAAGCTTACAGAGGAAGATGTACTACTTCTTGACAAGGCAATGAAGTATGCTATTCCTGAGCTTGCAACAAGAAGTAAAATAGGACAATATCCAAGGCTTTATATGAGAGTTGAATATAATGATGATGAAACTATTCTTGGGGATTTTAGAAGCTTAATTAAGCTTGAAGAAAAAGTTGAAAATATTAGAAACATTAATGAGGTAAGCTTAGATTTAACTGATCTATATAAATATCTTTTAAAGAATAAGGATAAAATTCACTGTATTAATTATTTTGCAGATGAAAATCTTGAAACTAAGATTAATGGAGAGGTAAAGACATTTAAGGAGGCATTTAGTGAATTTAAACTTCAAGAAGTAAAGTAAGGTGAAGATAATGGATATATTGATTTTAGACTTTAAAGGAAGGCTTGCACATTTTAGAAAGTTTTATACTAATTCCTCTTCACTATCTTATTCTGTGCCCCCAAGGACTACTGCAGTTGGAATGATAGCTGCAATACTTGGAATGGGAAGAGACTCTTATTATAATCTTTTTTCAAAGGAAAATTTACATGTAGGAGTAAGAAAACTTTGTGAAACAAGAAGAATAATTCAAAGCTTGAATTATATGAAGGCTACAAGTTCAGCAGAACTTATATCGCCAAAGGAACATACACAGATACCTTTTGAAGTTATAACAGGTAATAAGGAAATAGGGTACAGATTTTATATAAGTTCTGAGGATAAAAACATATTAGATGAGCTTCAAAAAAGGGCAAAAGAGAATAGACCATATTATCCGCCATATTTTGGAGCAGCTCCTTTTAATTGCCTTATGGAGTATGTTGATAGAGTTGATGGAAAAACCAATGAAAGCGAGGATTATGTTAATATTTCAACGGTAATAAATCAAAAATATATTAAGCCAAGAGGGATTAACATAAAAGGTAAGGATTTGTTTTTAGTTAGAGAAAAAATGCCTTCAGATTTTTTCGATGAAAGGATTATAAAGGAGTGCAGTTCTTATTTATTTGATGAAAATGGAGGGAAACTTGAAGTAAAATTAAACTGTGAGTATGTAAATATAAATTACAATGGAGCTACGGAAAACATTCTATTTATGTAGAGGTGAAGCCATGGAGTTTTATTCGCATAAAAATAAAAAACTTATTGAACATTTAAATGAAGTTTATGAGCTTTCAAAGGATGAAATTTATCCTGAATATACTGATGCCTATAAGATAATAAGTTACTGTCATGATTTTGGGAAGCATACAACGTATTTTCAGGAACATTTATTTAAGGGGAGTAAATCTCCTTATGCAAACCATGGATTTATTTCAGCTTTATTTGGAGCATATATATCTTTTGATCTTGGGGGAGAGCAAGAATTTCTCCCTCTTATAATTTATAGTGTAATTTTACATCATCATGGAAGTATTGAGAATATAGCTCATAACTTACCAAGGAGTTTAAAAGGATATAATGACAAAAGCGATGATTCAAACTTAGTGGAAAAGGTTGATATTGCTAAGATACAGTTAGAAGATATGAGAAAAAATAAATCCTATATTGAAAAGGATTATGAAAGTATTGGTTTTGAAGGATATGTTGATAAATTTATAAATTGTGATATTGAGGCAATATTAAACAAGTTAAGAAAGATTCACTTTGCGTTTGAAAGAACTAATACTGATGAAAAGGCTTATATGATTCATCAGATCCTTTATTCAGCACTCATATCTGCCGATAAATTAAGTGCCTCAGATACTAAATTACCTGAGATTAAGTTTGCTGATTTTGACATTTTAAATAGAGCAAGAATTGAAAAGTTTAAGGAGAAAGATAGCCCAATTAATTTATTGAGGACTGAAATATTTAATAAAGTCCAGAAAAGCTTAATTAAGAATTATGATAAAAGTAGGTTTTTTTCAATTACAGCTCCTACAGGAACAGGGAAGACATTTACTGGATATTTTGCTGCATTAAAATTAAATGAACTTTTAGGAGGAAAAAGGAGAATAATATATTCACTTCCCTTTACTTCAATAATAGATCAGAACTTTTCTTCTATTTATAGTTTGTATAATAATATGGATGATTTTTCAAAGGGTGATAGTTCATATTTAATAAAGCATCATAATCTTGCTAATGTTGATTATAATGATGAGGAAAATGATTACAGTAAGTGTCAGGCTGAAATATTAATTGAGAACTGGAACAGTGGAGCAGTTGTTACAACTTTTGTGCAGCTCTTTGAAACGCTCGTGGGTAATAGAAATAGGATGCTTAAAAAGCTTTTAAGCTTTAAAGGTGGGATAATTCTTTTAGATGAAGTTCAAGCTATTCCTATTGAATACTATGGTTTAGTTGATTATATGCTGAAAAGTGCAGCTGAATTTCTTGATTTAAGAATTATTACGATGACAGCTACAAAACCGATTCTTTTAGCTGAAAGTGTTGAACTTCTTGAAGATTCTAAGGAGTATTTTAAAAAGTTCAATAGAACAAGAATAATTAAGGATTTCAGAAAAGTAAAGGTAAGTGAATTTACAGATGAATTTTTGGATGAATTTGAAGAAAAATCTTATTTAATTATATGCAATACTATAAAACAATCCCTTGAAGTATATAATGATTTGAAGAATTGTGGTAGAAAAATATACTATCTTTCTACAAACTTGATTCCAATACATAGAAGGGAAAGAATAGCTGAAATAAAAAATGCACTGGATAATAGAGAAAAAATAATTGTTGTTTCAACTCAAGTAGTTGAAGCAGGAGTAGATTTTGATTTTGATGAAGTTATAAGGGATATTGGACCTCTCGATTCTATTATTCAGGCAGCAGGAAGATGTAATAGAAATAATAGTGGAGAAATTAAAGATGTTCGTGTGATAACTATGGTGGATGATGGTGGGAAATATTATGGGAATTATGTATATGGTAATACAATTATAAATATAACAATGGATATATTGTCTAAGCATGAGAATATTGAGGAAAAAATGTTTTATGAAATTATCATGGAGTATTTTAAAAAGGTTAGAAGTAACAAGAACATGGATATATCAGATAAGTATTTAAATTCTATTAAAAAATTGCATTTTTATGATAAGGATGATGAATTTTCTATAGGCAACTTTTCACTAATAACAGGGCATCCTGGATATATAGATGTATATATGCAGATAGATGATGAGGCAGAAGAAGTTTATAATGATTTTTTAGATGCTTTATCTGAAAAGGATTTTATTAGAAAGAGGGAAAAGTATCTTCAAATTAAAAATAGGATAAAAGATTACACAATTTCAATACCTATAAATTTTAAGGATATTTTAAACATAAATGATTATGGTATGCCCAACATTACAAGAGAAGCTTGTGAAGATTATTATAGTTTTGAAACTGGCTTTAAGAGAAAAGATGATGAGGATTATTTTATAATATAGCATATATAATGTCGTCGACCTCCAGTAGTGTAAAAACCCCCAGGGATCGATGACATAGAGATTATAGAAGTTTCAAGGGTTTATGGATTCCGTTAACATTTTATTTACAAATTGACATTTCCATAAACCCTGTTATAATGTGAATTAAATGGGGATTTTATCTTACCTATGAGGAATTGAAACTTTTACATACAATTCAGAAACTGTAAGCAATATGAAGATTTTATCTTACCTATGAGGAATTGAAACATTTTAACTTTGGATCGCTGTAAGCATTGCTATTACTGATTTTATCTTACCTATGAGGAATTGAAACCTGGGGAGGAATTATAAAATGAAATGGCATAAAGATTTTATCTTACCTATGAGGAATTGAAACTTGCTCATAACTTCTATAAATTTATCTGCATCTATCAGGATTTTATCTTACCTATGAGGAATTGAAACACAGGTAACGCTGAAGGTAAAGATATAGTCTGAACGATTTTATCTTACCTATGAGGAATTGAAACGCGCAGCACATCTACAAAGTGTTGGGTGGGCTAAATGGATTTTATCTTACCTATGAGGAATTGAAACTATTGAAACAAGTTGGAATATAAAATTTGAAATAGGGGATTTTATCTTACCTATGAGGAATTGAAACTCTCTCAAAGGTCCTAAAGGTGATAAAGGAGAGCAGGGGATTTTATCTTACCTATGAGGAATTGAAACTCTCTCAAAGGTCCTAAAGGTGATAAAGGAGAGCAGGGATTTTATCTTACCTATGAGGAATTGAAACTTGTTAAAGAAGTCAGCGGGTCAAGTACAACTTACTTGGATTTTATCTTACCTATGAGGAATTGAAACTAAAATTTAATATGGGCAACCAAATTGAAGTTATCAAGGATTTTATCTTACCTATGAGGAATTGAAACTTTGTTTCGCATATTTCCAACCCTAAATATTTTTTGATTTTATCTTACCTATGAGGAATTGAAACCTGCAATAGTATTGCATTATACACAGTAGTATTTTAGGATTTTATCTTACCTATGAGGAATTGAAACAATAAAATGGATCTAAAAGCATTCGCTACTCTTAGAAGATTTTATCTTACCTATGAGGAATTGAAACCCCAATCATCAAAAGGTTCTCCGTATTCATCTCTTCCGATTTTATCTTACCTATGAGGAATTGAAACCTACCTTATTTATACTGGGACACAAAACGTCCCATAGATTTTATCTTACCTATGAGGAATTGAAACAGCATTGATACAGCTACATTTGTAAAATTGCTTATGGGATTTTATCTTACCTATGAGGAATTGAAACAGCATTGATACAGCTACATTTGTAAAATTGCTTATGCGGATTTTATCTTACCTATGAGGAATTGAAACCTACTATGTATCACAATATAAATAAATAAAGTCTGAGGATTTTATCTTACCTATGAGGAATTGAAACAAAGTAAAAATAGCCTATAACAGAAACCTTAAAAGGATTTTATCTTACCTATGAGGAATTGAAACAACTTAAAAAGGAAATGTTTATAAATAGAATTAAGGGATTTTATCTTACCTATGAGGAATTGAAACTAAGTATATACTATAAGTGATACAATTAAAATATAGATTTTATCTTACCTATGAGGAATTGAAACTTGAATACACATTATAACTTGTGTTATACTCCGTTATGGATTTTATCTTACCTATGAGGAATTGAAACAAGGATAAGGTTTATTTGCATAACAGGATAAAAGAGGATTTTATCTTACCTATGAGGAATTGAAACATTGGTTTATAGCAGAGAAAGCTTCTAGAATGACAAATGATTTTATCTTACCTATGAGGAATTGAAACAAAGGTTATATTATAGAATGTGGATTAGATCCACAAAGATTTTATCTTACCTATGAGGAATTGAAACTATGTTCATTAAATGGTATCCCAGATACATCTTTAAGGATTTTATCTTACCTATGAGGAATTGAAACTCAAAACCTTTTAAATTAGAAATACCAAAAGAAAACGGATTTTATCTTACCTATGAGGAATTGAAACAAGGAAAGAAGGTTGCATGAACATGAAGGATATGGGATTTTATCTTACCTATGAGGAATTGAAACCAGTAGAATCAGACATATTAGTTACGGAAATTTATAGATTTTATCTTACCTATGAGGAATTGAAACCCGGATCCAAGTACAAATCTGCAGGTGCTTGTAAGGGATTTTATCTTACCTATGAGGAATTGAAACTAAATAGTGCTTGTAAATCTATAGCAAAAGCTACAGATTTTATCTTACCTATGAGGAATTGAAACGATGTTGATGTAGATACTATGATAAAATTCAATAGAAAGGATTTTATCTTACCTATGAGGAATTGAAACAATAGTAAAGAAATATTAGGTTTGTTGCCAAACAAAGATTTTATCTTACCTATGAGGAATTGAAACATAGGTATGAGCTATACGTGGATGCTAGGGATATGGGATTTTATCTTACCTATGAGGAATTGAAACTTTGTCCTGTTTTAAGAATGTGATCCCAGCTGCAAAAAGGATTTTATCTTACCTATGAGGAATTGAAACCTCACATAAATATTTAATGTCTGTCCGATTTTCTCGATTTTATCTTACCTATGAGGAATTGAAACTAAAGAAGTGCAGATGGTTGATTCTGATGAAGAATACGATTTTATCTTACCTATGAGGAATTGAAACTATAAAATTGGGAACGGGTTTCATCCACATGTTACCGATTTTATCTTACCTATGAGGAATTGAAACCTAATCCATCTAGCCAATAATAATAGTTGCCCCAAAGGATTTTATCTTACCTATGAGGAATTGAAACTAGAAATTTGCTTGATATAAAAAATAGAAAAGTTTGGATTTTATCTTACCTATGAGGAATTGAAACACGGATTAGAGTTGTTCATATCTATTCTTACACCATGATTTTATCTTACCTATGAGGAATTGAAACGTAGGTGATGGTGCAACTGGTCATTTTGTAGGCATAGATTTTATCTTACCTATGAGGAATTGAAACTATATGAGGAGGTGAGCTGATGGCAGAGAAAAAAACAGGATTTTATCTTACCTATGAGGAATTGAAACGTTGTATCATTTGCCATTATCTCACCTTGCTTTCTAGATTTTATCTTACCTATGAGGAATTGAAACATAAAATAGGGTAGAGCTTTAATCTACCCTTATAATGGATTTTATCTTACCTATGAGGAATTGAAACCATTTGTACTACCAGTTAAAATACCCGCACTATTACGATTTTATCTTACCTATGAGGAATTGAAACATGAAGGGGCATGGGTATTTAGAACGCTTGTGTGTTGATTTTATCTTACCTATGAGGAATTGAAACTAAATAGTGCTTGTGAATCTATAGCAAAAGCTACAGGGATTTTATCTTACCTATGAGGAATTGAAACATTTCTTCCTTAGTAGCTATACAGTAGCAGAAGCTGCATATGATTCGGATTTTATCTTACCTATGAGGAATTGAAACATTTCTTCCTTAGGCTCTTCCTTGGTAGTGCTTTTGGATTTTATCTTACCTATGAGGAATTGAAACTTTTATCTAATTTAATTGGATAATAACTCATTTATGGATTTTATCTTACCTATGAGGAATTGAAACAAGGAAAGTGAATGTACAAGAGAGATTGGAAACGAGGATTTTATCTTACCTATGAGGAATTGAAACATAGGTATGAGCTATACGTGGATGCTAGGGATATGGATTTTATCTTACCTATGAGGAATTGAAACCAACAAAATTTGGCTGATGCCGGAGCAGGTGGAGGAGATTTTATCTTACCTATGAGGAATTGAAACTAATAATCATCCCACATAGGCTCATCGAAGCCATTTTCGGATTTTATCTTACCTATGAGGAATTGAAACATCCAGAAGGATTCTATCGGTTTCT
>ENA-UOOE01002436-UOOE01002436.1-fermentation-metagenome-genome-assembly--contig:-NODE-2436-length-13339-cov-3.833484_pt1 | contig 13339 bp, 14 predicted proteins | sample MGYA00245776_ERZ724021 | MGnify/ENA primary metagenome ERZ724021 (study PRJEB28704, sample SAMN03018321) | fermentation metagenome | biome: anthropogenic terrestrial biome; feature: soil; material...
GTGCCCGTAGTTACAGCGGCTGGCATGGGATGTATTGCAGATAAAATAATAGAAAAGGCTGAAGATAATAATGTACCTATAGTTTATGATGATGAATTAGCAAATCTTTTAACAAGTGTAGATGTAGGCAGTGAAATACCCTATGATTTATACGAAGCTGTAGCTAAGGTTATAGCCTATGTAATGGATATAGATGAACTAATAGACAGAGGGTGAATATATGGCAATTTACGCAATATCAGATTTTCATTTGGCTTTTACTACAGATAAACCCATGGATGTATTCGGAGCTAACTGGTATAAGCATGAAGAAAAAATAAAAGAAAATTGGTTAAATACCATAAACAAAGAAGATACAGTATTGATAGCAGGAGATGTATCTTGGTCCATGAGAATGGAAGAAGGGATGATGGATTTAGAATGGATTCATAATTTACCAGGAAGAAAAATACTAGTTAAGGGAAATCATGATTACTGGTGGACTAGTATCACTAAGCTGAATAATTTATATGGAGATATGAAATTTATTCAAAATAATCATTTTTCCTATGATGACTATGCTATATGCGGTACTCGAGGATGGATATGTCCTGGAGGAGAAAAGTTTACAGTACAGGATGAAAAGATATATAATAGGGAACTAATAAGGTTAAGATTATCTCTAGAAACTGCTGTTAAAGAGGGCTTTGATAAATTTATAATTATGCTTCATTACCCGCCAGTAAATGATAAATGTAAGGAATCTGGATTTATAGAAATATTTAAAGAATATAATATAGAAAAGGTAGTATATGGTCATTTGCATGGTATAAGTAAAGACAAAGTATTTGAAGGAAAAGTAGACGGAATAGAATATATTTTAACTTCTTGCGATTATTTGGATTTTAAACCTACAAGGATTCTTTAATCTTTGTAGGTTAAATTATTGACAGCTATATTCAAAAATTGTAATATATAAATATAACGATGGAGGTAAATGAATTATGGATAATTACAATATAAATGATTTTAATGAAAAAGCAGAAATTTTAAAAGTTCTAGCACATCCAGTTAGATTATGTATAGTTAAGGGACTCGCAGATAAAGGACAATGCAATGTTAGTCATATGCACAACTGTCTTAATATGCCTCAGTCTACAATATCTCAACATTTACAGAAATTAAGAGCCGCAGGAATAATTAAAGGAGAGAGAAATGGATTAGAGATAAATTACAGTATTTGTGATAAAAGAATATACAATTTGATAAAGATTTTGTTTGAAGAATAAAACTTTTATATTAATGTGTGGAGGTAATAAATGTATGAATAAAAAGATTTTAATAGTAGGAGGGGTAGCGGGAGGAGCTTCTGCTGCGGCAAGAATTAGAAGGTTAGACGAAGATGTTCAAATAATTATGTTTGAAAAAGGAGAATTTATTTCTTTTGCTAATTGCGGTTTGCCATACCATATAGGAGAAACTATAAAGGAAAGGGAAAGGCTTATAGTTCAAACTCCAGAAGCTATGGAAGGTAAATTTAATATAGACGTAAGAATAAATAGTGAGGTAACAGAAGTAGATGAAAAAAATAAAAAGGTAAAGGTAAATAGTAAAGAAAAAGGTATTTATGAAGAAAGTTATGATTACCTTATACTTTCACCAGGAGCAAAACCAATTAAGCCTCCTATTCAAGGTATAGACAGTGATAAAATATTTACTTTAAGAAATATACCAGATACAGATGCCATTAAAGCATTGGTGGATAGTAAAAAAGTAAAAAGCGCTGTAGTAATTGGCGGAGGTTATATTGGTGTTGAAATGGCTGAAAATTTAACTCACAGGGGTATAAAAGTAGCCTTGGTAGAAGCAGCACCTCATATTCTAGCACCCTTTGATTCAGATATGGTTACCTATGCTGAAAGTGAGCTTCAGGATAATGGAGTAGGTGTAATCTTAAAAGATGGGGTAAAGGCATTTAAAGATTATGAAAATAGAATAGGGGTAATATTAAATAGCGGAAAAATATTAGAAACAGATATGGTTATACTAGCTATTGGAGTTAAACCAGATACAGATTTTATAAAGAACACTGGAATAAAGCTAGGCTCTAAAGGTCATATCCTAGTAAATGAATATATGCAGACAAATATACCTAACATTTATGCAGTAGGGGATGCTATAGAGGTAGTAGATTTTATAAATAAAACTAATACCACAATACCACTTGCAGGACCGGCAAATAAACAGGGAAGAATAGCAGCAGACAATATATGCGGATTAAATTCTAAATATAAAGGGACCCAGGGAACCTCTATAATAAAGGTGTTTGATTTAACCGCTGCAAATACGGGCAATAATGAAAGAACATTGGAAAGACTAAATATACCATATAAAGTTATATATGTTCACCCTCAATCTCATGCTGCATATTACCCTGGTTCAATACCTATGAGCATAAAATTAATATTCAATGAAGAAGGTAAGATTTTAGGGGCTCAGGCCTGTGGATATGATGGAATAGATAAGAGAATAGATGATATAGCTACAGTTATGAGACTGAATGGAACAGTATATGATTTAGAGGAGTTAGAACTATCTTATGCACCACCATATTCTTCAGCAAAGGATCCTGTAAATATGGCTGGCTTCGTAGCAGAAAATGTATTAGCTAATAGGGTAGAAATGATTTTACCTAAGGATATAGATAATAGGGACAAGGATAATACCATACTGCTAGATGTAAGAAGCACATTAGAAAGTGCGGCAGGTTATATAGAGGGTACTATAAATATACCTTTGGAGGTTCTAAGAAATAGATTAAATGAACTAGACAAAAGTAAAGAAATATTAATTTACTGCAAAATAGGACTAAGGGGATATATAGCCTATAGAATACTAAAATCCAAGGGATTTAAAGTTAAAAATTTGACAGGTGGATACAGCACATATATTATGAGTAAGTTTACACCAGATGAAGTGGATGCAGATGAATTTAAAGGGAATAACCATAAAAATCAGGGCTGCTGTCATTGTTCCAAAGAAGATATAAATTCGCAGGTTTCTAATAGTAATGACATAAAAAATGTGGATAAAATGGACAAAGAGTTAGATATATGTGGATTAAGCTGCCCAGGACCATTAATGCAGGTGAATTCCACAATAGGATATATGGAAGAAGGAGAAATACTAAAGGTAAAGGCTTCAGATCCAGGATTTTTTCCAGATGTAAAAGCTTGGTGCAGGAGAACTAACAATGAACTTTTGGAAATTAAAAAGGACAAAGGTTTAATTATAGCTGTGATAAAAAAGGGCTGTAAGAAAGTAAATAATGTTTCTGTAGGGATTAGCGATATATCTGAAAAGGACAACAAAACCATTGTAGTATTTAGTGGAGATTTTGATAAGGCTATAGCTTCTTTTATAATTGCTAATGGAGCAGCAGCTATGGGGAAAAAGGTTACTATGTTCTTTACCTTCTGGGGATTAAATATTTTAAGAAAACCAGAAAAGGTTAGTGTAAGTAAAGGATTTATGGATAAGATGTTTGGTGCCATGATGCCAAGGGGAAGCAAAAAATTAAAGCTTTCTAATATGAATATGCTTGGTATGGGTACAAAGATGATGAGAAAAGTAATGAAAGATAAAAATATAAGTTCCCTGGAAGATCTTATAAAATCTGCTGTTGATAGCGGAATAAATATTGTGGCTTGTCAAATGTCTATGGATGTTATGGGGCTTAAAGAAGAAGAACTTATAGATGGAGTAAAAATAGGAGGAGTCGGCTATTACCTAGGAGAAGCTGAAGATTCAAATGTAAATCTATTTATTTAATGCAAAAAGCATATGGTGCACAACGGTTGAGCACCATATGCTTTTTCCTTGTATTGTATTATAATTGTAGATAAAGTATTATTAAGATAATAATAACTAGCGAGGGGGCATAGGCTATGGCTATAATAGAATGGAAAACTTTTTTAATACCCTATGAGCAGGCTGTGGAAGAATTGAAAGTAAAGTTTAGAAGCATAAGAAGAGAATATAGGAGAAAGAATGAATACTCACCTATAGAGTTTGTAACCGGCAGGGTTAAGGAAATATCCAGCATGCTTGAAAAAGCTAATAAGTTTGACATACCTCTAGATAGAATAGAATATGAAATGGAGGACATAGCAGGAATTAGAGTAATGTGTCAATTTGTAGATGATATCGAGAAGGTAGTTAATTTAATGAGACAAAGAACGGATATGCAGATTATATATGAAAAAGATTATATTACTGACGTAAAAACTAGTGGATATAGGAGCTATCATGTAATAATAAGGTATCCAGTTAATATGGCAGATGGAAGAAAGGATATACTTGCAGAATTCCAAATAAGAACTTTAGCTATGAATTTTTGGGCTACTATAGAGCATTCTTTAAATTATAAATATAAGCATGATATACCACAGGAAATAAAATATAAGCTTAAATCTGCTGCTGATGCTGCCTTTCAGTTAGATCAAATGATGCTTGAAATAAAGGATGAGATAAAAGATGCACAAAAATTATTTGAGGTTAAATCTAATATAATATCGAATATAATGGATAATATAATTACTTTATCTTCCATAGGGAAATCTGCAGAATCCATGAGATATCAAACTCAACTAAATAAATTGATTGAAGAGGGGGAAGTGTTTGAACTTAACAATCTGTTAATGGCTACGGAAAAAACTCTAGAAATGTATAAGTAAAAGGCATGTAGTGCACCCACTACATACCTTTTACTTATTTTACAACTATATTTACAAGCCTTCCCTTTATAACAATTACTTTTACAATGTTTTTGCCTTCAGTATGTTTTTTTATATCCTCACTATTTAAAGCCGCTTCTTTGATAGCAGTTTCTGAAAAGTCTGATGGAATATTTATTCTTCCCTTAACTTTACCATTAATTTGAATAGCTATTTCAATTTCATCTTTAATTAATGCATCAGGATTGAATTCTGGCCATTTTGTATTAAATATTGAGAATGGCATTCCTAAAAGTTCCCATTGTTCTTCTGCAAAATGAGGAGCAAAAGGAGAAATTAATTTTATAAAATCAACTAAACATTCATTTAAGAATGAAGCATTCTTTGTTTTCTCATTTATATATTTAGATAGACCATTAGTGTATTCCATAAGTCTTGCAATACAAGTATTAAACTGCATTTTATCAGCATCTTCTGTAATGGATTTTATAGTAAAGTGTCTAATATAATTTAATTCTTTTTCTGTCTTATCCAAGGTGGTTTTATCATTAACAGGAGTATTTATATAATCCCTACAGGATTCTAACGTTCTCTCTACCCTATCTATAAATCTTCCCATAGATTTTATACCGTCATCGCTCCATGCTCCACCTTCAGTGTAGTCAAATCCAAACATTAAATACATTCTAAATACATCTGCACCAAATTCTTTAATGTAATCATCTGGTGAAATAGTATTTCCTTTTGATTTACTCATTTTCTGTCCATCTGGCCCAAGTATTAATCCCTGATGGGTTAAGGAAGTAAATGGTTCATCAAAATTTAGATAGCCCATATCTCTTAATGCTTTAGTAATAAACCTTGCATATAAAAGGTGCATACAAGCATGTTCTGGTCCACCTACATATTTGTCTACTGGAAGCATCTCGTTTATCAAATCTGTATCAAAAGCTTTTCCGCTATTTTTGCTATCAGGATATCTTAAATAATACCAGGAAGAGCATACAAAGGTATCTAGGGTATCTGCATCTCTCTTTGCTGGCCTACCACAAACTGGGCAAGTAGTGTTTATAAACTCATCACATTTTGCTAGAGGAGATTTTCCATCAGGAGCAAATTCCACATTATATGGAAGTTTAACAGGCAACTGATCCTCTGGAACAGGTACTGAGCCACATTTATCACAGTGTATTATTGGAATGGGAGCTCCCCAATATCTTTGCCTTGATACCAGCCAATCCCTTAGTCTATAGTTAACTTTTTTAGAACCCAAGTTTTCTTTTGAAAGCTTTTCTATTATAGCTTTTCTTCCTTCTTCTGAATTCATTCCGTTAAACTCATGGCTATTTACCATTGTACCGGATTCTGTATAAGGGAGAGATTCTCCACCTTCTATAACTCTTTCTATTGGTAAATTGTATTTAGAAGCAAAAGCAAAGTCCCTTTCATCATGTGCAGGAACTGCCATTACAGCACCTGTACCATAAGTGCTTAATACATAGTCTGCAACCCATACAGGAACCTTTCTTCCGTTAACAGGATTTACTGCATAAGCACCTGTAAATACCCCAGTTTTTTCTCTTGTAATGGATTGCCTTTCTATATCAGATTGTTTTTTAGTCTGTTCTTTGTATGCATTAACTGCTTCTTTATATTCTTTTGTAGTAATTTTATCTACTAATGGACTTTCAGGTGCTAGAACAACATAAGTTACACCAAATAATGTATCAGCTCTAGTAGTAAATACATTAAAGGAGACATCTGAATTTACAATTTTAAAAGTAACTTCTGCTCCTGTGGATTTTCCAATCCAATGCCTTTGCATAGCTTTTGTTTTTTCAGGCCAATCCAATCCATCAAGTTTTTCTAATAACTCCTCTGCATAATCTGTTATTTTTAGGAACCATTGAGTTAAATTCTTTTTTGTAACCTCAGTGCCGCATCTTTCACAACATCCATCTAAAACCTGCTCATTGGCAAGAACAGTATTACAACTTGGGCACCAGTTTACAGGAGCTTTTTTCCTATATGCTAAACCTTTTTTATATAACTGTAAAAATAACCATTGAGTCCATTTATAATAATCAGGTTTACAGGTAATAACTTCATTTTCCCAGTTAAACATAGCACCCATAGCTTTTAGTTGTTGTTCCATGGTTTCTATATTTTTAAAGGTTGAATCTTTTGGGTGAATTCCTGTTTTTATAGCAAAATTTTCAGCAGGGAGACCAAAAGCATCAAAACCCATAGGCTGGAATACATTATAACCTTGCATTCTTTTAACCCTTGCCCAAGAATCTACTGGAGCATAGTTAAACCAGTGACCAGCATGAAGTTTACTTCCAGAAGGGTAGGAGAACATTTCAAGTACATATAATTTCTTACCTTTCTTATTTTTATCAAATCTATAAAGCTTTGATTCATCCCAGATTCGCTGCCATTTTTTATCGATATCAGTGCTATATTTAGCCATATCCATCGCTCCTTTAATAAGTATATTTTATGATTAATTTATATTTTACAAATAAAAAAACTTCCTCTCTTTTTTAAGAGACGAAGTTAAAAATCCGCGGTACCACTCTAATTAAAACCTATGGCAGGCTTTCCCTTGAAATTATAACGGAATAACCGTATCTGCTTTTAGCAGATAAACTCCTAGGTGAGTTCATATTCTATTACTACTGTTTTGCACCTTCCAACAGCTCTCTTAAAGTAAAGAAAATACTACTACTCCTATTCATAGTTTTAATTATAAATTTATATTAAATTCTATATCATTAGTGAAATGTTGTCAAGGATATAAAATAAAAACTCTTGATAAATCAAGAGTTTTTATGGCTGCCCATGCTGGACTCGAACCAACACATACCTGCTCCAGAGGCAGGCGCCTTACCATTTGGCTAATGGGCATCATTTAAAATTTGTGGTTTTTTAGTTACCAACATTTATTATTATATCAAATTATGAAATAGTGTCAATACTTTTTTTGAAAAAACTTTTTTTCAATTTCACATATAAAAAGTGTTAAGGCATAGTCATACAAAAAGAACACAACTTCAGCAGCTAATATCAATATAGGTATAGGAATAAAAAACTTATTTAAATCTATATTAGGAAGAAAGTTTTTATAAATAAAAAATGAAACTAGGAGAGAAAAATTGAAAAAAGCAAATTTCAAAATTAGCTCTAGGGGTATTTTTCTTAGTTTTTCTATATATAATTTAACAATGCCATATAATCCAAAAAAAATTATATATAGTAAAACCGAGCCTTTAAATCCTATAATAAATAGGCTTAGTAAGCAAGTGCCTATATAATTTATAATCCCTACTTTTAAATTAGTACTTATTATACCTATAGGTATTAAGGAAGAGGCAATAATCAATAAAAATAATTTATTAGTGGGAACTAAAGTACTTAAATATATAAATATTAATCCTAAAGCAGTTAATAGACCTCCTCGGGCTAGATAAGAAGTTTTCAAAATTATCATCTCCTATTTCTTTAACAGCAACTTATAAAATCTCCTCCACAACATTCACAACAGCAGTCTAAGAAATATAGAGTAGTACACATCTGACAAAGACCTTTATCGTTACCATTTCTATTATTGTAGTAAGGCTGTCTATAAGATCTATTCATATTATTTATACGATTAAAGGCATCTCTATATTCCATATTATTAGGATCCATATTACAAGCTGTTCTTATGTAATTATTGGCAGCATCATACCAACCTTTGTTTAAACTAATCACGCCCATAAGAAAATTCCATTCTGCATTTCTTGTAGAAGTCCTGCTCAATTTTTCCTCAGCAGTAGATAAATTGCCATTTTGAATATCCATTCTTATAGATTGATAGTCCATATAATTGTTAGAATCATTGTATGAATCGGAATTATAAGAAGTTGAGCTATATGAGCTGCTGCTATTATCTGCATTCTTCATAAGATAATCATAGGCTTCGTTTAACTCTCTCATTTTTTCTCCTGCTAAATCTTTTAGTGGATTATTTTCATATTGATCTGGATGATATTTTTTGGCTAGTTTCCTATAAGCTTTTTTTATTTCTTCTTTAGAGGATCCTTCTTTTACACCAAGTACTTCATATGGATTTGTCATAATTAAAATCACTCCTTTTAAATACTTTGTCCATTTTCTCCATGAGACCATACTGTAATATATTATACAAAAGCTCTTCATTTTTCTTTATGTGTAGCTTGCTTAAGCAATCTAAACAGTGTCTTCCACACATTGTCAAAATGAAATCTATTCTTTCTTCTATCTCTCTACTAAAATCTTTATAATTTTTATTATCTTTATTCAATATAAAATTAATAGGATTATATTTTTCCTCATTCATATCTTTTTCAAGATCATCCCAAGCATCTATTATGTATATCCACTTCCCTAAGTTATATCCTAGATTATAGAGAATTTCACTATTAATATTATCTTTTTCTATATAAGAAGATAATATATAACCAGTAAGTTCTCCAAATGGATGGCTTATTTCATCTATACTTATGGAATCTTTATTTTTTTCAAAAGAGTACAATTCATCTAACTTTTTTTCTATATATTCTATATTATTTGCAAATTTAACACAAGTTTTTTTTGTGCAAACTTTTAAAAGAATAGATAAAAGCTTACTTTTAATAGACTTGTCATCATTAACATTGTCTAAAAGTTTAAAATAAGCTAAAGTTATATTACAAAAGGCTGCATATTCTAAAGGAGGGTTTGATACCATAATTATCTTTTTTCTCATAGGATGAACTATACAATGTTTTTTAATATAGGAAGGGCTATCATCGTCCAATGAGTGAAGCAGAATGGCAAGAAACGTCATATCATAATTTAAAACAACCCTAGGCAAGTTTCCATAATTAGATTTTATTGTTTTGCAGAGACCACAATAGTAGGCCTTAAATTTTTCATAATCTTTTATTTTCAATTCCATTTTACAAGGAGTTACATATCCAAACATATATTAAAATCCTTTACTTTTAAAAATTTCTATAAGCTCGTATATATTTTTTGAAGTAGTATCATTCATAGTGTACCCTAATTTTTTAACTACTTCTTCTAATTCTTCTTCATTTATAGATTCAATCTCTATGTATGGAAATGGGCAGAAAGATTTTTCATTTACATCTATTTCTATAAGGGTATTTTTATACTTATAGCTTTCCCTATATTTTTTTATAGACTGAATAAGCTCTAAACCTAAAGCTTTAAATATTTTTTCCCCTTCTATGGCATCAGATATTTCTACTTCATTTTCATCCATTATTTTAAATTTATCCTGACTCAATATTTTTTTTGTTGTCATATAGTATTTTATGGAATCATGCAAAAGATCCTGAACAATTCGTATTCTTGCATATCCTTGCTGTTTTAACAGATCCTTTGTTTTAAAATCAAATAGATTATTTATTTGATTTTCTTCCTTTACTTTTACACAGTTTAACTCCGTCGCTTTTTTTCTTATATTTTCAATATCTATATTTAGTATTTTTACCTCTAATTCTTTCAAAATTCTCACTCCCTATTATATTGAGATTATAACATACTTATTTATTTTATAGATAGGTAATCATAAATTTCTTAATGAAAAAATAAATATTTGTTTTTAAGTTGGGGATAATAAATAACGTTAGAAGTTAAAAATAAAATTATTGGAGGTAGGAAAATGAATGCAGGAAATAAACAAATAGAAAGCAATAACCTGAAAGTTATATCTGATCAATTGACTCATGAGTGTTTAATGAATAAAAAATTTAATTTATATGCACAGTATTGTACAGATCAGCAATTAAAGGATTTATGCAATTCATCTGCTAATGTCCATAAACAAAACTTTAATGATTTAAAATGCTATTTAGAATCGCATCAATAACTATAATTATTTTGAATTTTTAGGAGGGAAAATTATGAATACTTCACCAAATTTAAGTGAAAAAGATTTAATGCAGGATTTACTCACTACAGAAAAACAAGTTATATCAGCATATAGTACAGGGATCACAGAATCATCATGTCCAAATCTTAGAAATGTTTTATTAAATAATTTTAGGAATGCTGAAGACACACAATATAAGGTATTTGATGCTATGAAGCAAAAGGGCTGGTATCAAACTAAGGATGCAGCAAATAATGAGGTGCAACAAATAAAAACAAAATCAAATCAGATGCAGCAGGAATTAAAATAGTCCATGTAAAAAAGGATAGGTATTAAAGCCTATCCTTTTAAAAATCAATATTAAAGAGTATTTGAAGAACCTAATACATTTTTAATTTTATTTTCTACTAGTTCTTCTATAGCTTCTCTTGCAGCCCCTAGGTATTTTCTTGGATCTATTTCTTTTGGATTTTCACTTAGAACCTTTCTTACTAAAGCTGTCATAGCAAGTCTTAGATCTGTATCCATATTTATTTTACAAACAGCCATAGAAGCTGCTTTTCTTAACATTTCATTAGGAACTCCTTTAGCTCCATTAATATCTCCGCCAAATTCATTGCAAATAGATACAAATTTTGGTTCTACAGAAGAAGCACCATGTAAAACTATTGGAAAGTTTTTAAATCCAGCAGCTTCTAGTTTCTCAGTTATTGTACCTAATCTATCAAAGTCAAGTTTAGCTTCTCCTTTAAATTTATAAGCGCCATGGCTGGTTCCTATAGCTACAGCTAAAGAATCTACACCAGTTCTCTTTACAAAGTCTACAGCCTGATCAGGATCTGTATAGGTAGCTTCATGACCGGCAACTTTAATCTCATCTTCTACTCCGGCTAATTTTCCAAGCTCTGCTTCAACAACAACGCCTCTGCTATGAGCATATTCTACTACTTCCTTTGTTAATCTTATGTTTTCTTCGTAATCATAATGAGAACCATCAAACATAACAGAAGTAAAGCCTGATTCTATAGAAAGCTTCACCTGATCCATATTTGCACCATGATCCAAATGAAGAGCTATATCTATACCAGTCTCTTCTATAGCTGCATCTACCATATGTTTAAGGTATTTAGGGCCAGCATATTTTAAGGCGCTAGATGATACCTGAAGAATAACAGGTGACTTCTGTGCCTTTGCTGCATTTACTACAGCTTGAATTATTTCCATATTGTTAATGTTGAAAGCACCTATAGCATATTTTCCTTCATAAGCTTTTTTAAACATTTCCTTTGTGGTTACTAAAGCCATATATATTCCACCTTCCAACTATATTATTTATGTTAGTATATTTTACTCATAATTATATTATAAAACATATTAATGAAATTGGCTACATTTATTAAAAAATATTACAGAATAAAACTTGTATAAGTTTACAATAGTATATCATATATATGTTATTAATATAACATATATTTTAAAAAATATTCTCTGTATTAATTTTTTCTAGTTTAAGTGTATGTTCAAAGAAGAATTTTACAGCATAAAGACTAGCCATAGCTTCTTCTTTGTTATGGTATTTCACATATTGTGTTAATTTACTAAATTCAGTATTAATATTATCTATTTCTGCATGATTTACAAAGATAGATACTTTACTAGAATTAGATTCCATCTCATTGGACATTTCCTTAAGTAACATATCTGATTTGCTCCAATCTTCCTTTTCTATAGATTGTTCTAATTGTATATTCAATTTTTCTATAGAAGCATATGTCTTATCTAGATAATTAATGGAAAAAATTATTGCGAGTATCATGCATATAAAAATACCAACAGAAATTAATTCATTTTTCATATTAACCACCTTTTTCATATTAATTCTATTTATTTTTTTGGTAATAAAATTTTCCTTGAGAATCTAACAAGGCTATAAATACGTCATTAATATCATTTATATTATTTTTATTAAGATTTTTCTTTAACCAATTCATATCTTGTTTAATAAGTTTTAGATTTTCATAAATTACCTTACCATCTATTATCAAGGTAACTGGTAAGGTATCTTGAGTACATTTAACATTCATATCCTTTTTAGTTGCATAATCTAGTTCTGTTTTAGATATTATAGATATTTGACCGCTGGTTTCTAAAATAGCATATTCTATATCCTCTATGTTATAATATCCTTTGATTCTCAGTTCCTCCATTAAATCATTTATATTAAATTTTTGGGATTTTAGTTCCTTAATATCTAACTGACCATTTTTAATCAATACACTTGGTGTGCCATTTATTAAAGCCCTCATCTTTATACTTTTAAGTTGAAGTAAGGAAACTATGGTTTGTAATAGCAATAAAGTTAGTATAGGTATAACACCATGAATCAACGGTATGCGTGTATCCTGCATTGGCAAAGCAGCTAGTTCAGATATCATTATGGTTATGGCAAGTTCAAAAGGTTCTAATTGACCAATTTGTTTTTTTCCCATTAATCTCATGGTAATTATGACTAGAAGATATAGTATTGCAGTTCTAATTAATACAGTAAACAAAAAAATCACTCCTTCTATAGAGTATATTTTTTTCAAAAATCAAAAAATTATTAGTGATATAGGCTAATTTTTTAAAATTAAAGTATAATAGTATTAGACTTACTAAAATATGGGGGATGATAACATGAAAAAATTAAAACTTATACTAAAGGACGGAAAAAGTATTT
>ENA-UOOE01002439-UOOE01002439.1-fermentation-metagenome-genome-assembly--contig:-NODE-2439-length-13328-cov-3.888571_pt1 | contig 13328 bp, 21 predicted proteins | sample MGYA00245776_ERZ724021 | MGnify/ENA primary metagenome ERZ724021 (study PRJEB28704, sample SAMN03018321) | fermentation metagenome | biome: anthropogenic terrestrial biome; feature: soil; material...
ATATAATAGTTGCTAGCGTTAAAAGTGCAACACCAGGCGGTGTTGTTAAAAAAGGCGATGTTGTTAAAGCAGTAGTTGTAAGATCTGTAAAAGGTTTAAGAAGAGCAGATGGTTCATACATCAGATTTGATGAAAATGCCGCTGTTATAATAAAAGATGATAAACAGCCCAAAGGGACTCGTATCTTCGGACCTGTTGCAAGGGAGCTAAGAGATAAAGATTTTACAAAAATATTATCACTAGCACCTGAAGTTCTATAAGATAGGGAGGTGGCTTAAATGCAGAATAAAATACATGTAAGAAAAAAGGACACAGTAATGGTTATATCCGGAAAAGATAAGGGAAAAATAGGTGAAGTTTTAAGCGTATTCCCTAAGCATAATAAGGTATTGGTTAAAGGTGTTAACGTAGTTACAAAACACCAGAAACCAAATAAAGGAAATATGCAAGGTGGAATAGTTCATAAAGAAGCATCTATATATAGCTCAAAAGTTATGTTATACTGTACAAAATGCAAATCAGTAACAAGAATTAGTCATAAAATATTAGATGATGGAACAAAAGTAAGAGTATGTAAAAAGTGCGGAGAAACATTCTAATCTTGAAAGGAGGTCCAATAAATGATTCCAAGATTACAGGAAAAATACGAAAAAGAAGTAATTCCAGCTTTAATGGAAAAGTTCGAATATAAAAATATAATGGAAGCACCAAAACTTGAGAAAATAGTTGTTAATATGGGTGTTGGAGAAGCTAAAGAAAATCAAAAAATATTAGAGTCAGCAGTAAGTGATTTGACAATTATTACAGGACAAAAGCCTGTATTAACAAGAGCTAGAAAATCAATAGCTAACTTTAAGATCAGAGAGAATATGCCAATCGGATGTAAGGTCACTTTAAGAAAACAAAAAATGTATGAGTTTGCAGATAAATTAATGAATGTTGCGCTACCAAGGGTAAGAGACTTCAGAGGAATTTCAGATAAATCCTTTGATGGTAGAGGAAATTATTCATTAGGAATTAAAGAACAACTTATATTCCCTGAAATTGAATATGATAAGATTGATAAAGTAAGAGGTATGGATATAATATTTGTTACTACTGCAAAGACTGACGAGGAAGCAAGAGAGTTATTAAGATTCCTTGGCATGCCATTTGCTCAACAATAAGGAGGGAAGATTGTGGCACGTAAGGCTTTAATAGAAAAGTGGAAAAAAGAACCAAAATACACAACAAGAGCTTATACAAGATGCAGAATTTGTGGAAGACCACATTCCGTTTTAAAGAAGTTCGGTATATGTCGTATTTGTTTTAGAGAACTTGCATACAAAGGTGAAATACCTGGATGTAAGAAAGCAAGTTGGTAATTTGTTATAGGAAAGGAGGCACATTAAATATGGTTATGACTGACCCAATCGCGGATTTACTAACACGTATTAGGAATGCTAATATAGTTAGGCATGAAACAGTAGAAGTTCCTTCTTCAAATATAAAGAAGGCTGTTGCAAATATAATGCTTCAAGAAGGATATATAAAAGACATTGAGGAATATAATGATGGTTCAGTTCCAATGTTGAAATTAACAATGAAATATGGTCAGAATAAAGAAAGAGTTATAACTGGATTAAAAAGAATATCAAAACCAGGTTTAAGAGTATATTGCAGAACAGAAGAAATTCCTAAGGTTTTAAATGGTCTAGGAGTTGCAATTATATCCACCTCAAAGGGAATAGTAACGGATAAAGATGCAAGAAAATTATCAGTTGGTGGAGAAGTACTTTGTTATATTTGGTAATGAATGAACAGGAGGTGTAATCATGTCAAGAATAGGAAGACTTCCAATAGCTATACCAAATGGCGTAACAGTTACAGTAACACCAGACAACGTTGTTACTGTAAAAGGACCAAAAGGTCAACTTACAAAGAGTATGCATCCTGCTATTAATATAGCTGTTGAAAGTAATTCAGTAATAGTTACAAGAAATAATGATCAAAAAGAAAACAGAGCTCTTCATGGATTAACAAGATCATTAATAAATAATATGGTTGTAGGGGTAACTGAAGGATATAAGAAAACACTAGAATTAGTTGGAGTGGGTTATAGAGCTCAGCTACAAGGGAAAAAATTAGTATTAAATCTTGGATTCTCACATCCAGTTGAAATAAATCCAGTTGAAGGTATAGACTTCCAACTTGAAGGCGCTAATAAAATCCACGTTATGGGTATTGATAAAGAAGTAGTAGGAGATGTAGCAGCCGATATAAGAACATGGAGAAAACCTGAGCCTTACAAAGGAAAAGGTATTAAATATGATAATGAAGTTATTAGACGTAAGGAAGGTAAAACTGGTAAGAAATAATAATTGAGAAAGGAGTGAGTCTCTATGTTTAATAAAGAGGACAGAAAAAAATCAAGAATTAAACGTCACTTAAGAGTTCGTAAAAAGGTTTTTGGAACTCCAGAGATGCCAAGACTTGCAGTATATAGAAGTGAAAAGAATATATATGCTCAGATAATAGATGATATTAATGGTATAACTTTAGTTGCTTCATCAAGTTTAGACAAAGAGTTTAGTGGCATCGGAAGCAATAAAGAAGGTGCTAAATTGGTAGGAGCATCAGTAGCTAAAAAAGCATTAGAAAAAGGCATTAATGCAGTTATCTTTGATAGAGGCGGATATATATATCATGGAAGAGTAAAAGAACTTGCAGACGGTGCAAGAGAAGCAGGTTTACAGTTCTAAAAAAGGAGGGAAATAAATGAGAATAGATCCTAGCACTTTGGATTTGAAAGAAAAAGTTGTATTTATAAATAGAGTTGCTAAGGTTGTAAAAGGTGGTAGAAACTTTAGATTCAGCGCCCTCGTAGTTGTTGGAGATGAGAACGGTCATGTAGGCGTTGGCATGGGAAAATCTATAGAAATACCTGAAGCTATAAGAAAAGGTATAGAAGACGCAAAGAAAAACTTAATAGAAGTATCAATGGTAGGAAAAACAATACCACATGATTTGCAAGGAGAATTTGGAACAGGAAAAGTTCTTCTTATGACTGCTAGTGAAGGTACAGGAGTTATAGCTGGTGGTCCAGTAAGAGCTGTACTTGAACTTGCAGGATTAAAAGATGTTAGAGCTAAATCTTTAGGTTCTAATAATCCAAGAAACATGGTTAATGCTACAATTAACGGTTTATCAAGACTAAGAACAGCTGAACAGATAGCTAAGCTTAGAGGTAAAACTGTTGAAGAGATTTTAGGTTAGGAGGGATAGCCTTGGCTAAACTTAAAATAACTTTAAAAAAGAGTATAATTGGTAGAAAGAAAGATCATATAGCTACTGTTAATGCTCTTGGATTAAAGAAAATAGGAAAGTCAGTTGAGCAAAATGATACTCCTCAAATCAGAGGTATGATAAATAAAGTAAGCTATCTTTTAGAAATAGAAGAATTACAGTAAAAGAGGAGGTGTAATATATGAAACTTCACGAATTAAGACCAGCAGAAGGTTCAAGAAAAGCTCCAAAGAGAGTAGGTAGAGGTACTGGTTCAGGACTTGGAAGAAATGCAGGAAAAGGCGAAAAAGGACAGAAATCTAGATCCGGTGGCGGAGTAAGACTTGGCTTTGAAGGTGGACAGATGCCATTATATAGAAGATTACCTAAAAGAGGATTTACAAATATTTTTGCAAAAAAATTTGTAGCTATCAATATTGATAGATTAAATATGTTTGAAAATGGAACAGTTGTAACTCCAGAATTATTAATGGAAAAGGGAGTTATAGGAAAAGTATATGATGGAGTTAAAATTTTGGGAAACGGCGACTTAGAAAAGAACTTAACAGTTAAAGCAGCAAAGTTCTCTAAAGCAGCAGCTGAAAAGATAGAAGCAGCTGGAGGAAAAGTTGAGGTGATATAAGGTGTTATCAACCCTACGTAATGCCTGGAAAGTTCCTGATTTAAAGAAAAGGTTAATCTTTACTTTTTTAATGTTAGTACTATTTAGGATGGGAAACTTTATTCTTGTCCCAGGGATTGATCAGATGAAGTTAAAGTCACTAACAGAAGCAGGAAACGGAAACCTATTTAGCTTTTATGATTTAATATCCGGTGGTGCGTTTAGTAAATTTAGCATTTTTGCTATGGGTGTAGTTCCATATATTAATTCATCCATTATATTTCAGCTTTTGACTATTGCTATACCTTCTCTAGAGCAGTTATCTAAAGAAGGGGAGGAAGGCAGAAAGAAAATTCAGCAATATACTAGATATTGGGCTGTAGTTTTCGCTGTTCTTCAAGGGCTTAGTACATATGTTATAATATCGAGAGCTGGAGCATTACAAGATACATCGAAGCTTAATATGGTATTAATAATACTTACTTTAACCACAGCCTCAACTTTCTTAATGTGGTTCGGAGATAAGATAACAGAACATGGAATAGGGAATGGTATTTCACTTATTATATTTGTAAATATTATTTCAAGATTTCCAAGTACAGTATATGGAATTTCTTCTCTTCAAAAGGCAGAAGAAGTTAATTCTGTTCAAGTTATAATGTTTGTTGCTTTAGCATTGGCATTATTTTTATCAGCAGTTGTGATGAGCCTTGCAGAAAGAAGAATCCCTGTTCAATATGCAGGCAAAAACGTTGGCGGGAAAATGTATAAGGGACAATCAACACATATTCCTATCAATTTGAGTTCTTCAGGAGTTATTGGAATTATATTTGCTATGTCCGTTATGCTTTTTCCAGCAACCATAGGTGCGTTTTGGCCCAATTCTAAGTTTTATTTGTTTGTAACAGGAAGTAAGTATAGTATTTTTAAAGAAGGAAGTTGGCAGTATATTGTAGTTTATTTTTTACTAATAATATTCTTTACATGGTTTTATACAGAAGTTACATTTAAACCTGATGAAATGGCTGAAAATATGCATAAATCATCTGGATTTATACCTGGAATAAGACCAGGGGAATCTACTGCTAATTATATTGAAAAGGTACTGGCAAGAATAGCAGTATTTGGGGGTATTTTTGCTGGAATAATAGCAATTATTCCTATAATAGTGGCAGCAAGTACACCGTTTAAGGGAATATCCTTTGGAGGTACTAGTTTACTAATTATTGTAGGAGTTTCACTTGAATCTGTGAGACAAATAGAATCTCAGCTAGTCATGAGACATTATCAGGGATTCTTAAAGTAATAAGATATTTGGAGATGGTTTAGTTGAAGATAATTTTACTAGGTCCTCCGGGAGCTGGAAAAGGAACACAGGCTAAGTTAATTAGCCAAAAGTATTCCATACCACATATATCAACAGGAGATATATTTAGAAAAAATATATCAGAACAGACGCCCCTTGGAATTAAAGCAAAAAGTTATATGGATAAAGGTCAATTAGTACCTGATGAATTGACTATTGATATAGTTAATGATAGATTAGCCAATGACGATTGCAAAAAAGGCTTCTTATTAGATGGATTTCCTAGAACTGTAAAGCAAGCAGAAGCACTGGATAAATTTTTAGATAGTAAAGATTCAAAAATTGACAATGCCTTATTGATAGAAGTTCCTCGAGAATTTATTCTAGAGAGAATGACTGGAAGAAGAGTATGTAAAGATTGTGGAGCTAGTTATCATATTAAATTTAATCCTCCAAAAATTGAGGGAAAATGTGATTTATGCTGTGGAAAGATTATACAAAGGAAAGATGACACTGAAGAAACAGTTAAGGAAAGATTAGATGTGTATTCAAAACAGACTGCGCCACTAATTCAGTATTATAAAAATAAAGATTCACTTTGTGTAGTTGACGGAACTAGTGAGATTAACGAAGTATTTCAGAAGGTTTGTAATATCCTAGGGAGCGATAAATAAATGATAACTATAAAAAATGATATAGAAATTGAATATATGAGGCAAGCAGGTAAAGTTGTAGGAGAAACCCTTGCAAAACTTGAAGAGGCAGTAAAACCCGGAATAACTACTGCAAAATTGGATAGAATAGCAGAAGAGTTTATTGCAAAATGTGGTGCTAAACCATCTTTTAAGGGATATTATGGATTCCCAGCTTCTATATGTACATCTAGGAATAGTGAAGTAGTTCATGGCATTCCATCAGAAGATATTATTCTACAGGATGGTGACATTATAAGCATCGATTGTGGAGCGATTCTTAATGGATATCATGGAGATGCAGCTAGGACTTTTCCTGTAGGAAAGGTATCTGAAGAAGCCAAAAAGCTTATTCAGGTAACTAAAAAAAGTTTCTTTACAGGAGTAGAAAAAGCTATAGTTGGGAATAGGTTGACTGATATTTCTTCTGCAATTCAGCAGTATGCTGAAGGCTTTGACTATTCTGTTGTTAGAGACTACGTTGGTCATGGTATCGGTAAAGAAATGCATGAAGATCCTGAGGTTCCTAATTTTGGCAGACCTGGTAGAGGCCCTAAATTAATAAAAGGCATGGTTCTAGCCATAGAGCCTATGGTTAATGTTGGAGATTATCATGTTGAAGTTAAACCAAATGGATGGACAGTTGTAACTAAAGATAATAGTTTGTCAGCTCATTATGAAAACACAGTTGCTATTTTAGATAACGGCCCAGAAATACTAACATTGATTTAATAGAGGTGAAAATCTTGAAGGATAATGGCCAAATAGGTAGAGTAGTCTATTCTAAAGCAGGAAGAGATAAAGGTAGATTCTTCATGGTTATAGGCGTTTTAAATGAAGAATATGTTTATATTTCAGATGGCAGTTTGAGGTTTGTAGAGAAACCTAAGAAAAAGAAGGTTAAGCATTTAGTTTTTACTAATGAAGTAGCTGATGAAGTAAGAATTGAATTACTAGCAGGTAATGAAGTTAGCAATTTAATTATCAGGAAATTTTTGCAGTCTCACGACATGAATAAGGAGGTTTGAGACCTTATGTCAAAAGAGGATGTTATAGAAATGCAGGGTACTGTTTTGGAAGCTTTACCTAATGCTATATTTGAAGTAGAATTGGAAAGCGGGCATAAAATATTAGCTCATATTTCTGGTAAATTAAGAATGAATTTTATAAGAATATTACCAGGTGATAAAGTCACTGTGGAGCTTTCTCCATATGATTTAACACGTGGAAGAATAACTTGGAGAGCAAAGTAATAAGGGAGGGTTAGCTATGAAAGTAAGACCATCAGTTAAGCCTATGTGTGAAAAATGTAAAGTTATAAAAAGAAAAGGAAGAGTAATGGTTATCTGTGAAAATCCAAAGCATAAGCAAAAACAAGGTTAATAATGTTTTAGGTACGGCTGACATTAGGCTCACAATATATCCTAATGACCTAAAACTTTATATATATATTTAATAAATTTTAATAAATCCTTTATCTATAAGTAAGATATTCAGGAGGTGTAATATTAATGGCAAGAATAGCAGGAGTTGACCTACCAAAAGAAAAAAGAGTAGAAATAGGTCTAACCTACATTTTCGGTATAGGATTACCAACTTCACATAAAATTCTTAAAGAAACAGGAGTTAATCCTGATATAAGAGTTAAAGATCTATCCGAAGAAGAAGTTAACGCATTAAGAGACTATGTAAATAAAAACCTCACAGTTGAAGGCGATCTAAGAAGAGATATAGCTCTTGATATTAAGAGATTAATAGAAATTGGTTGTTATAGAGGTATTAGACATAGAAGAGGACTTCCAGTAAGGGGTCAGAAAACTAAGACTAATGCTAGAACTAGAAAAGGACCTAAGAAATTAGTTGGTTCAAAGAAAAAGAAATAAGTGTAAGAGACTACATTAAGGAGGGAAAAAGATGGCAGCTGGATCAAAAGTTAAAAAGACAAGAAGAAGAAAAGAAAGAAAAAATATTGAGCACGGAAGTGCACATATAAAGTCAACTTTTAATAATTCTATTGTTACATTAACTGATACTGCTGGTAATACATTGTCATGGGCAAGTGCCGGCGGATTAGGATTTAGAGGATCAAGAAAGAGTACTCCATTTGCAGCTCAGATGGCAGCTGAAACTGCAGCCAAAGCAGCAATGGAACATGGTTTAAAGAGCGTAGAAGTATATGTAAAGGGACCAGGAGCTGGTAGAGAAGCTGCAATAAGATCTTTACAGGCTGCTGGATTAGAAGTAACTTTAATAAAAGATGTCACTCCAATACCACATAATGGTTGTAGACCACCAAAGAGAAGAAGAGTGTAATATTTTAGCAATAGGAGGTGTAATATTAAATGGCAAGATACACTGGAGCAACTTGCAGACTTTGCAGAAGAGAAGGATTAAAACTATTTCTTAAAGGAGATAGATGTTATACAGACAAATGTGCATTCTCAAGAAGAGGATATGCACCTGGACAACACGGACAGGGTAGAAAGAAAATTTCTAACTACGGATTACAGTTAAGAGAAAAACAGAAAGCTAAGAGAATATACGGAGTGCTAGAAAGCCAATTCAGAACATATTATGAAAAGGCTGATAAAATGAGAGGAATAACTGGTGAAAACTTATTAAGACTTCTTGAATTAAGACTTGATAACGCAGTATATAGATTAGGATATGGCAATTCAAGGAAGGAAGCTAGACAGTTAGTAACTCATGGACATTTCTTAGTAAATGGACACAAAGTTGATATTCCATCATATATATTATCAGTAAATGATGTAATTACTGTTTGTGAAAAGAGTAAAGCTACAGAAAAATTCAAGACATTTGCTGAAAATCCAAAGACATTACCAAATTGGTTAACAGGAAACCCAGAGAATTTTGAAGGAAAAGTTGTTAGCGAACCAGCTAGAACTGATATTGATGTTCCTGTAAATGAAACATTAATAGTTGAGTTATACAGTAAGTAATAACTAACAATTAAAAAGAATCAGTTGCCCTCAATGTAAACTAATAGATAATTGAAAAGGAGGGTTCCTAATGTTAGAAATTGAAAAGCCAAAAATAGAATGTGCAGAGATGGCTGAAGATGGTTCCTATGGCAAGTTTGTGGTAGAACCTTTAGAAAGAGGATATGGAATTACTCTAGGCAATGCATTAAGGAGAATACTCCTTTCTTCATTACCTGGAGTTGCTGTTAATTCTATAAAGATTGAGAATGTATTGCATGAATTCTCTACTGTTAAAGGTGTAAAAGAAGATGTTACTGAATTAATATTAAATATTAAATCACTAGCTTTAAAGATGAGCGGAGAAGGCCCTAAAACTATATATATAGATGCAAAAGGACCAGGTGAGGTAACAGCAGGTGATATAAAAACTGACGGCGATGTAGAAGTAATTAGTAAAGACCTACATATAGCTACATTAGATGAAGATGGAAGACTTTATATGGAATTGGTGGTTAATAGAGGTAGAGGCTATGTATCACAAAATCGAAATAAAGTTGAAGGTTTACCAATAGGAACTATCCCTGTAGATTCAATTTATACTCCTGTAAAAAGGGTTAACTTTACTGTAGAAAATACAAGAGTAGGCCAAATTACCGATTATGATAAACTAACTCTTGAAGTATGGACTAATGGAACAATAATGCCTGATGAAGCAGTAAGCTTATCAGCTAAGATATTAATAGAGCATTTCAAATTATTTATGACTTTAACAGATCATGCAAATAATGTTGAAATCATGGTAGAAAAAGAAGAAGATAAGAAAGAAAAAGTCTTAGAAATGACTATAGAAGAACTAGATCTTTCAGTTAGGAGTTATAATTGCTTAAAGAGGGCTGGTATAAATACAGTACAAGAATTAACTGAAAGAACAATGGATGATATGATGAAGGTTAGAAACCTAGGTAAAAAATCTCTTGAAGAGGTTGAGCAGAAACTTGCTGCTTTAGGATTAAGTTTAAAACAGAGTGAAGAGTAGTTTATAAGCTATAATACTACACGGAACGTAAGGAGGTATAGAGATGGCAGGATATCGTAAATTAGGTCGTCCAACTGACCAAAGAAGAGCAATGCTTAGAAGTCTAGTTACTAGTTTCTTAAAGAATGGTAAAATAGAAACCACTGCAACAAGAGCAAAAGAAGCTAAAAATTTAGCTGAAAAAATGATAACTCTTGGAAAAAGAGGAGACTTACATGCAAGAAGACAGGTGCTTGCATTTGTAACTGAGGAAGAAGTAGTTAAAGATTTATTTGAAAATATAGCTCCTAAATACGCTGAAAGAAATGGTGGATATACTAGAATGTATAAAGTTGGTCCAAGAAGAGGCGATGGAGCAGAAATGGTTATACTAGAATTAGTTTAGTAGCTTAGGGGATTAAGTAGAGACATAGCTTAGTCCCCATTTTAATATACTATCAATCATTATGAGGTGTTTATAAATGAATAAAAAAATGATTGAATGTAAGAATGTAGTGTACAAATATGAGGATGGCGGTGAAGGTAACTATAGATTAGCCATAGATGATGTGTCAATGGATGTGGGAAAAGGTGAATTTGTTGTAATACTAGGAAGAAATGGTTCTGGAAAATCTACAATAGCTAAGCATATGAATGCACTGATAATTCCTACTGAAGGAAAAGTTTACGTAGATGGAATGGATACTTCACTTATGGAGAATGTATGGAATATTAGAAGTAATGCAGGGATGGTGTTTCAAAATCCAGATAACCAAATTGTAGCTACAATTGTAGAGGAAGATGTTGCATTCGGCCCAGAGAATCTTGGAATAGAACCAGCTGAGATCAGAAGAAGAGTTGATGAATCTTTAAAGAGAGTAAATATGCAGGAATACAAAAAACATGCACCTCATTTATTGTCTGGTGGTCAAAAACAAAGAGTTGCTATAGCTGGAGTTTTAGCTATGAGACCAGAATGTATTATTTTTGATGAACCAACAGCTATGTTAGATCCGTCAGGAAGAAAAGAAGTAATAAAAACAATAAAAGAATTAAATAAAAAATTTGGTATTACTATAGTACTGATTACTCATTATATGGAAGAAGCTGTCGAGGCAGACAGAATTATCGTAATGGATTCAGGTAAGGTAATTATGGAAGGATCACCAAGAAAGATATTTAGTAATGTAGCAGCTATGAAAAAAATTGGTCTTGATGTACCTCAGGTAACGGAATTAGCTTACGAACTTCGAAAAGAAGGATTAGATATAGATTCAGATATATTGACTATTGATGAGATGGTGGATGCATTATGTCGATTAAAATAGAAAATTTAACCCATATTTATATGAAGGGAACCCCTTTTGAAAAAAAAGCAATAGATAATGTTACATTAGAAATAAAGGACGGGGAATTTATTGCGTTAATAGGTCATACTGGTTCAGGAAAATCTACCCTTATACAGCATATAAACGGTTTACTTAAGCCTGATTCAGGTAAAATTATAATTGATAATGTGGATATAACTAGTAAAAACATAAAGTTATCAAACATAAGAAAAAAAGTGGGTTTGGTATTTCAATATCCAGAATATCAACTTTTTGAGGAAACTGTTGAGAAGGATATTGCTTTTGGACCTAAAAATTTAGGATTAGGTGAAGAGGAAATAAACTCTAAAGTAAGAAGAGCCATGAATATCGTAGGTCTAGATTATAAAAAGTATAAGGATAAATCCCCATTTGAATTGAGTGGTGGACAAAAGAGAAGAGTTGCTATTGCTGGTGTAGTAGCAATGGAACCTAAGGTTCTTATATTAGATGAACCTACTGCTGGGTTAGACCCAAAAGGTAGGGATGATATATTAAGCAATATAGTAGATCTTCATAGAGAGTATAATATGACTATTATACTTGTTTCTCATAGCATGGAGGATGTAGCTAAGGTAGCTTCTAGGATACTTGTAATGCATAATGGGAAATGTATATTGGATGGAGAACCTGCAAAAGTATTCAAGGAAATAGATACCTTGGAGAGTGTAGGATTAGCTGTGCCCCAAGTAACTTATTTAGTAAAAAGATTAAGAGATAAAGGTTTTAATATATCTGAGGATATATTTACTGTAGAGCAAGCTAAAAAAGAGTTACTTAAGGTGTTAAAGAAATGAGATTGTTTATAATTATAAAAATCAAAGATAATTGTTAGGAGAGCATATAGATGATTAAAGATATTACATTAGGACAATATATACCTGGTGATTCCTTTGTACATAAACTTGACCCAAGAATTAAAATATTAATATCTTTAATATTCATTATAGATTTATTTATCATTAATAATTTTATAGGATATATATTTATAATACTATTTACAGCAACTGCCATAATAGTATCTAAAGTTCCTTTAAAATTCATCTATAAAGGTCTTAAACCTATTTTTGTATTGATAATTATTACAGCTATATTAAATATCTTCATGACAAGTGGAGGCAGAATAATATATCAGGGGAAATTTATTACTATATATGAAGAGGGATTAAGACTAGCAATATTTATGGTTATAAGATTAGTTTTTTTGATTATTGGTACATCACTTCTTACTTTAACTACGTCACCCATAGAACTTACAGATGGTATAGAGAAACTCTTAAACCCTTTAAGGAGAATAGGAGTACCAGCCCATGAACTAGCCATGATGATGACTATTGCTTTAAGGTTTATTCCTACGCTTATGGATGAGACAGATAAAATTATGAAAGCTCAAATGGCAAGGGGAGCCGATTTTGAATCTGGAAATATCATTCAAAGAGCTAAGAGTTTAATACCACTTCTTGTACCATTGTTTATAAGCTCATTTAGAAGAGCTGACGAATTAGCTATGGCTATGGAGGCAAGGTGTTATAGAGGGGGAGAAGGCAGAACTAGAATGAAACAGCTAAAACTAACCAGTAGAGATCTTATAGCTTCATTAGTTGTATTAGTTTTAATAATTTTATCAGTATGGAGTAGGTACTTATAATGAAGAATATAAAATTGTTAATAGAATATGATGGAACAAACTATTCTGGCTGGCAAAAGCAAATTAACAATAACGTAAGTACAATACAGGGAACCATAGAGCAATGTTTAAGCAAAGTTACCGGGGAGAAAGTGGAGGTAATAGGTTGCAGTAGAACAGATGCAGGAGTACACGCAAAGGGATTTGTAGCAAACTTTATTACTGAAAGCAGGATACCTAGTGATAAGTTTAAATATGCTATTAATAGAGTATTACCAGAGGATATAGTAATAATAGACTCTAAGGAAGAAAATATAAATTTTCATGCTCGATATTGTTGTATAGGTAAAAGATATATATATAAAATCTTAAATAGGCAATGGAAATCGCCAATATTGCGAAATTATGCCTATCATTTTAAAGATAAACTAGATGTAGAAAGTATGAATAAAGCTGCACAATATCTAATAGGAAAACATGATTTTACTTC
>ENA-UOOE01002440-UOOE01002440.1-fermentation-metagenome-genome-assembly--contig:-NODE-2440-length-13319-cov-4.609846_pt1 | contig 13319 bp, 7 predicted proteins | sample MGYA00245776_ERZ724021 | MGnify/ENA primary metagenome ERZ724021 (study PRJEB28704, sample SAMN03018321) | fermentation metagenome | biome: anthropogenic terrestrial biome; feature: soil; material...
GTTCTTTTTTTAGCAAGTCTTGGGTTTATTCCTCTTCTCTGATAACCGGATTTTTTAGGAGAATTTTCAGAGAGAATCTGTGAAAATTTCTTTTTATCCATTAGAGGAAGCTCCAGATCTTCCATCAGGTAATCTAAAACATCTTCTATGGTAACTTCTATTTCATACATATCTTCTCCTTCTTGATTACCTGCACCTTGATTACCCTTTCCATCTCTGTCTTTTATGGCTTTTCCAATTCTATCCCCTTTTTTTTGGGAGCCATCTCCGCTGCCTACTCCGGAATTATTGTCTCCATATATAAATTGGTATTCTTTTATACCTTTTATGGGAATTTTAACTTTTTTGTTTTTACTTTGACCTATGATGCTTTCTTCAGATATTATGTCCGCCAAATTATCTTTAATAGATTTTTCTACCAATTGTCTATGGCGTCTTCTATCTTCTAAAGATCTGTCATGATGATCATTAACATCAAATTCTCTGAAAATAGCCATAAGATCAATCCTTCCACAAATTGTTGGCAGCATATTTTAAGATAACATCGCAGCAGTGATCGCAGTAACCTGTTGCCTTTAGTTCTTCTACCATGGAATTGTATTTTACATCTTGGTCTTTATCTCTAACTCTGGATTTAGTTATAATTCTAGATAATTCTTTTACTGATGCCGTAAGCTTTTTTTCAATAGCCTCTTTAAGTGGTTCATAGGAAGTATATTCAATTTTACCCCCATTTCTTATAATGTAGAACATATATGAGGTGACATCTGTTCTAAAACCTTTGGAGGAGCTTTCAGAAACTCCTATATGCTGTTCTATAGATCTCATAAAGGTTTCGTCAGGCTCAAGTTCTTCTCCAGTGGAATGATCTTTGATTTTATTTTTATTTACATAAGCTTCGGCATGATCCAGATAATTATCAAAAAGACTTTCTGCCTGTTCTTTAAAACTGTGTATAAAGGCTCTAGTCACTTCCTTTTCAAGCAGTTTATTATATTCTTTTCTTATGGTATCTTTTAAAAATGTTAGATATTTCTTTTTGTCGTCTTCTGCAATATCTAAATCCTTAACTGATTTTATTAAACTTTCCATTACACTTAGGGGATTTATACAATTATATTCTGAATTAGAAAGTGCCTGATCTAAAGCTTTTATAATGAATCTTGTGGATATTCCTGTCATACCTTCTCGCATGCCAGCTTCTTCCTTTAATTCTGAAAAATCAATTTTTTTAGTACTTCCCTTTTCTACTATATCTTCTCCATTATAAATTTTTAATTTTGTCATAGGATCCACCTTGTTCGAAGGCGAAAGCCTGGATAAAATGGCAAACATTGCTGCAATTTCCATAGTATGTGGTGCTATATGGGCGTTAAATTGACTTTTACCAAGTATTTTTTTATATATTTTAACTTCTTCGTTTAATTCCATACAATATGGAACTTCTATTTTTACTATTCTGTCAAGAATTGCTTCATTGGTATGATCCGATTTAAATTTATTCCATTCTGATTCATTAGAATGTGCTAAAATAATTCCGTCAAAATAAATCATTGATCCTTTTCCAGGAGATGGAACAGATTTTTCCTGGGTAGCTGTAATTATAGTGTGAAGATATTCAACGTCATTTTTGAATACCTCTATAAATTCTACCAATCCTCGATTTCCTACGTTGAATGCACCATTAAGAGAAAATATTCTAGGGTCATCTTCAGGGTAAATGTCCATCTTTGATATATCAATAGAACCTGTGAGTACAGAAGTATCCTGATTATTAGGATCCACAGGAGGTACTACGCCGATTCCTTTTCTGGAACGAATAGAAAAATCAGTAGTTATTACAGGAAATTTTTCATATTGCCCATTATAGTCATGTTTAAGTCTGTATTTACAAATAGGGCATAGATCTCCCTCGATTTCAACATTCAAAATTTTTTCAAAATCATGTTTTAAATGATTGGGTATTAAATGAAGAGGTTCTTCTCTCATAGGACAACCTTTAAGTGCATATATTGGTTCTGATGTTTCAAGGGCTTTTTTTATGGATTCAACTAAAGAAGATTTTCCAGCACCTACAGGTCCTACTAGGTAGAGTACTTGTCTTGATTCTTCTCCTTTCATTGCAGCTGAATGGAAGTAATTAACCAATTTCATTATCACTTTATCAATACCAAAAAAATCATTTTTAAAAAAGTTATATCTTCTTATAGGTTCATTTCCATGCAATTTTTTAATTTTAGGGTTTTCTTCAGGGTTTAATACCTCGTATTTTTTATCTATTATAATATCATACATTCTCTTATGAGCTAATTTTACTATTTGAGGATTATCCTTCACGATTTGTAGATATTCTAAAAAAGTGCCTTCAAATTCATGTTTTTTTCTTAGCTCTCTATCTTTTTCAATTATATCTTTAAAGTTCATATTCTCCTCTCCTTTTTACTTTATCTATTACATACTACGCATGATGAATATTTATTATGTATGATTATGATAATAGATAACTGTACAATTCAAATTAATTAAGTAAATATGTTCAAATCATCCTTTACGTAGTTGTTATGTTAAAAAGGAGTATATATTATTAGATTTTCAAAGAGTTGATTTAAAGTAGAATAAAAATAGTTATTTTTATATAATTGCAATTAGATAAATTTATACTTTAATAATTTAAGTATTTAATTTATTATAATGAGGGGTTTATTGCAACTATTATATGGTTTTCCGTTATTATTGTCAATATATTTGTCATAGGTAAATTTTAACTGAGTATTATTTTCGTAATAAAGGTTTACTAAATTATATGAAGATTAAATTTTTTTGGCACTTATAATTAAATATTTAAAAATAAAAATATAACTGGAAAATTTAATTCCCAGTTATATAAAAAGTTAGATAATGTAGATTAATTACAATTCTCTTCATTTAATAATAAAATAAAACTTTCTAATGCATGAATAATTTTTTCTACGCTGGTTGGATCTATATTCTTTATAGTATTAGATATGCAGTAGGTAATAAAATGTTCTTTCATTCTGACTATATCATTATTTCTTTTAAAATCCTCAGAAACAGAGAGTTTTACGATTCTTCTGTTGTTTTCAGGTATTTCTCTTATTACTACACCCTGGCTGACCAATCGGTTCACTATACCTGAAACTGTGCTTTTAGTGAGCATTAGACGGTCACTTAATTCATTAAGAGTTATATCCGGTGTTTTATATAAATGAAATATAACAGTAAGCTGAGGGGCTGTGAATCCATATTGTTGTGCTATCTTTTTAAATTTGCACCTAAAAGTTCTATGGATAGTTTTAAAAAGATTAATTATTTCATCAGATTGTTTGGTTATTAATTCATCATTCCAACATGACGGTTCTTCCTTCATTATGGTTCTGCTCACCTTCCTTATTTTGTTTTTTAGGTATTTTTTTGTTTCTCATCATTAAAGTTAAAATTATAGCTAAAACTAATACAATAGAAATTATGGCCAGGGAATAGGCCATGGCATCTATTGTAGCTTGACCTTGAAGCATTTTTGCTAATGTGGATATTGCAGAAGACTTAGCTGTTTTTAAAGATTCTCCCTCATACATATAGGCTTGTGTTAATGTGCTTATAGTATTATTAGAAGTTGCATTATAAACATTTATTTGTTCAGATAGTTTCAAGTAATTATAATTGGTTTTACTCTGTATTATTGTCGACATTATAGTTACGCTGAGTGAACCTGATATTTGACGTATAGTATTGGAAAGAGCGGATGCCCTTCCAATTAAATTTTTTGGCACTGCATTCATTCCAACAGTATTAATTGGCATCATAGCCAGCCCTATTCCAACTGCTCTCAAGCATAAAACAAGAGTTATCATTTCTCTACTGGAATTCATGTTTATTAAAGTTGAAATATGATAGGAACTTAGTCCTAATATTATTATACCAGGTATTACAAGTGGTTTTACACCAACTCTGTCAAATAAATTACCGCTTATGGGCATTAAAAGTCCCGTGACTAGGGCGGCTGGCAGCATAATTATGCCTGTTTCCATAGCAGTATAACCTCTTATATTTTGTAAAAATAGAGGCAATACATATACTCCCCCCATTAATGCCAGTGTTAAAATGCAAGTTATAATTTGACTTGCACTAAAATCAAATAGTTTAAAAACCCGCAAATCAAGCAGTGGATCCGGATGAGTAAGTTCATTTACTACAAATAATACAATGCTTAAACATCCCAGAGTCAAAAGTATAGGATATTTTACTTCTCCCCAATCAATGGAGGTCCATTCACCTAGTACATATAGTAGACTGACTACACCTATTGTAGAAGATAAGAACCCTATTATATCAAAGGATTTCAATTGTTTTCTTTTTGAATCTTTTAATAAAATGGCAGCCAATAATACACCTATTATGCCTATAGGTACATTTATATTAAAAATAAGTCTCCAATCCATTTTTTCAATAATATATCCACCTAGTGTTGGTCCTATGGAAGGGGCTGCCATAGCGGCTATTCCCCAGATGCCAAGGGCCAGGCCTATTTTTTCTCTTGGGAATATTTCATATATCATGGCCATCCCAACAGGCATTATCATGCCTCCACCAATGGCCTGAATAATACGGAAACATATCATTGATGTGTTGTTCCAGGCAAATCCACACAACATAGAGCCTAAAGTAAACACTGCCAGTGCAAACATATATATTTTTTTAGAGCCAAAAACATCTTGAAGATATCCAGTAAGAGGTATAATTGCTCCCAGTGCCAGGGTATATGCTGTAAGTATCCATTTTGAATCATCCATTGATACTCCAAAAACAGCCATCATCTTGGGAATTGCAATATTAACTATACTACTATCTAGTATAGACATAAATGTACCAATTACAACTACAATTAATGCCAGCCAGCTGTATAGAGAATCATGATTATTTTCTTCCATTATGTATCACCTCATTACTTAACATGGACTTTCACAACAGCATTGGTGCCTGGAAGTATTTTATTATTAAATTTATTAATGGAGATTTTTACAGGTATTCTTTGAACTACTTTTGTAAATGTACCACTAGTTGAGGAAGGTAGTATAGATAAGGCAGATTGTGATGCTTCCCCTACAGACTTTACTTTCCCTGTAAATTTCTTTGAGCCATATTGGTCTATGGTAATGGTAACAGATTGTCCAATTCTTACTTTGCCCAGTTTTGTTTCCTCGATATTAGCAGTTATGTAAAGCTTATCTGGATCTATTAATGTAGCCAAGGTTTGACCCGATGACCAAATTTCACCGATGGTTCCCTGCTTTTTAATGACTATACCGTCAATAGGAGATCTTATTAAAGATTCATCTACACTTGAATCAGGAAGATTAACCATTTCCTGGCGTGCCAGTATTTGATTTTTTATAACAGTATCTCCTTCTTCTACATTAAGTTCTAATAATTTTCCACTAATTTGTGGAGTTACATTAACTAAATCTGCACTTACTGTTGCATCGTCAGTGGAAACGTAATAGGTATTTTGATACCAATAGTAGCATCCAATACTACCAAGTGCTGCTACAATTACTATTAATATTCCTATAATCAATATTTTCCGTTTTTCTTTCATAATTAAGGTACCCTCTTTCTTGATTTATTTATCCAGACCAATTTCTGCAAACATTCCAGGTTTTAGATTTGGATCTTTGTCTGTTAAAGTTACTTTCACCAGAATGTCTCTACTCTGGGAATTTAAGGTGGAATTTATAACAGCTATCTTACCATGGAATTTTTTGTCAGGTACTTCGGATACTTTAATAATTACATTTTGTCCTTCAGAAATTTTACTTATTATATCTGCTGGTGCATAGGCATTTACATACAGATTGCTGACATTAGTTATAGAAACAAGTACTTTATCTGCAGAGGCTACGTCTCCTACATTGATATTTCTTGTATTTACTATCCCTGAAATAGGTGCAGTAATAATAGCATTATTAAGTGATGTCTGAGCAGTTTTTAAGGCTACTTCAGCTTGAGTTACTTGAGCCTGATAAACATCTATAGAAGATTTGGTAGGGCCATTATTTAACATAATAAGTTGTTCCTGGGCAGTTTTGTATTGTGCCTCAGCTGCAGACAACTGTTGATTAGCTGTATCTAGTTCTTGTTGAGTTGCTGCTCCTTCATTAAGCAAAGCTTGCACGCGATTATAATTCTTTTTAACTGTTTCATAGGATTGGGATGCACTGTCTAGGGTAGCTTGTGCTTGTGCTATTTGTTCAGGGCGTGTACTATTTTGTGCATTTGTTAAGTTAGCTTTTGCAGTATTGAGGGCAGCTTCTGCCTGGTCAACCTGACCTTGTAGGTCTGTTGTGTCTAACTTAATAATAATATCTCCTTCATTTACCTTTGAACCTAAATCTACTGATATTTCGGAAACTTTTGCTGACACCTTTGCAGTTACATCTGCTTCTTCATTTGTCGCAATTTTACCACCCATTAAAAATTGGGTACTGGTACTTTGTTTAACAATTTTATTGGTAATGGTGCTTGTACTAGTAACAGAACTACAACCACTTAAAAGTATTGCTGCAACTAGACAAGATAAAATAGAGTATTTCACTCTTATCCCTCCTCATATATTGTTTGTATAGATACTGTTCGTATATTAACAATATTTATTATATGATCATTTAGTTACATATTCAACAAAATTATTCTAAATTATCTACTATGAAATTTTTTGATTATTTTGCAGTAATCAGTAGTTTTGGAAGATAAAAAAATAATTTATTTAAAAAAATAGTAAAAGGTAAGAATTATTTTTAATTTTAAAGATATTAAGAGGAAAGTTATATATTTTAAATTTGGTTCCTCTAAGGTTTAAATGAAAAGTATTATTTATGTGCAAACTCTAACTAAGCCTAGGATGATTTGATGTAAATAGAATAGAAAATAAAAACATTGATAGGAAATAATATAAAAGTTTCTATTAAGCAGAAACTGCTTGTCTATTTTGCAGTTTCTGCAATATGTAGCCATGTCAGTTTTTTTATTTACCCATAATTTCAACTGAGGAAGTATTTTTTACAGATTTTACTTTGGTAACACCAAACACATAGTAGCAAACTATTAAGATAGCAAACCAAATAGGTGCAACTATAAGGGCAATTAGTGTATCTTTATTAAAAAACATCATTATAACTACAAAGGCTAAAAATGCTAAAGTAATCCAGTTCAAATATGGGTAACCAAATACAGGAAAATGCAATTTTTTTACTTCTTCAGGACTAAGCCTTTTTCTAAATTTAATTTGAGCCACTAAAATTATTCCCCATACCCAGATTGCTCCAAATGTTGCAACACTAGTAACATAAGTAAATACCTTACCAGGGACAAGATAGTTAAGGGCAACTCCTATTAATAGGAAAAATGCTGAAACTACAATTCCTGTTATTGGAACATGTGATTTACTAAGTTTGCTAAATACTTTTGGTGCTGATCCCTGCAGAGAAAGATTGTAAAGCATACGTCCTGTGCTAAATATACCGCTGTTGCAGGAAGATAGTGCTGCGGTTAATACTACAAAGTTTATAATACCTGCTGCTGCTGAAATACCAAGTTTATTAAAAGTGAGTACAAAAGGGCTTCCTATTGTACCAAGGCTATTCCAGGGATAGAGACACATTATTACGAAAAGTGCTCCTACATAAAATATAAGTATTCTCCAAAACACCTTGTTGATTGCAGCTGGTATAGTCTTTTCAGGATTTTTTGCTTCACCGGCTGTAACACCTATAAGCTCTGTGCCAAGATATGCAAACATAACCATTACTATTGAAAGCATTGGTCCCCACAAACCTTTAGGCCAAAAGCCTCCATGAGACCATAGGTTTGAAATACCAATAGGTTTTCCACCATTACCTATGCCAAATATAATCATAAGCAAACCTAAGCCTATCATTACAATAATTGTAACTACTTTAATAAGTGCAAACCAAAATTCAAATTCTCCATAAGCTTTTACGGCAATTAAATTAACACAAGTCATAATAACTAGTGCTGCCAAGGCTGGTATCCATTGAGGCATATTTGGAATCCAAAACTTTACATATACACCTACTGCAGTAATTTCAGCCATACAGGTTACAACCCACATAAGCCAATAAGTCCATCCAGTCAAGTATCCTGCTAGAGGTCCAATAAATTCATTGGCATAAGCACTAAAGGAACCAGAAACTGGATATGAAGTTGCAAGTTCACCTAAAGCTCTCATAATAATAAACATGGCAAATCCAGCTATACTATATACTAATAAAATTGCTGGCCCAGCTGCTTGAATAGCAGTAGCTGATCCTAAGAATAATCCTACTCCAATTGCTCCACCTAGAGCAATCAATTGGATGTGACGTTCTTCCAGACCACGTTCTAAGTTTTCATTTTTTAATGCATCTTGTTTACTCATCGTACTCTCCTTACTAGCCAAACAATTTTTGCAAGTATTAATTCAAAATTATTCAGCTTAAATTTTATTCATTCAAATTTCGTATTTATTATGCATTATTAAGAACATTTTTAAATAAATACTAGCATATTTTTTTCTTTTTAACAACTATTATTTAAATACATGTTGAATTAATAGATTTTATATTTAAAATTTATAATATTTAAATATCATTTTACAAGTAATTAGATATATTAATAAAATACTAGTATTTTTCTTGATTTTGGAGATGTTTTCTCGTATTTCAAATGAAATTTATTATGTAAATATTTATTTGATATTAAATTTATAATTAATATATTTATGTCATTTTATTTATTTAATTAATATTTTTAAGTCTTAATAATATATCAAGGTATATTTTTTTGCAAGCTAATATTCTGATATAATTTTAATAAATTAATAATATAATGAAAATTAACTTGCAGTTATTCTTAAAAGTATAAAAATTTTTTAGTATATTAATAATATAAGAGTGAATTTATAGTTTTAAAATATATTTTAAAAACTATATTTTAAAAAGTTGATAAGTACTTGACATGGAAATGTATTTTAATTAGAATAAAACGTAAGAATCAAGTAAAAAATACACTTTAAATTGGTCCTGTGAGGCCAGAAAGGGGTATATATCTATAATGTATGGGTGTTATTATTTGTTAAAAAAAGTGAAATGTTTTATATTAAAAAATTAGATGTAGGTAATAGAAAAATAATTTTCAAGTGAGATTTTTCTATTACCTTTTTTGTGTATTAATTTAGGTTCAGTTAAGTGTATTTTTACAGGTAAAAATACAGGAGGTATATTTTATGAAAGCAAAACTTATATTAGAAAATGGGCATATATTCCGAGGAGAAGCCTTTGGCTATTTAAATGATAGTATAGGTGAAGTAGTTTTTAATACGGGTATGACAGGATATCAAGAAATACTTACTGATCCATCTTATTATGGACAAATTGTTACTATGACTTATCCTCTTATAGGAAATTACGGAGTAAATTTAGAAGATGTGGAATCTGATAGTCCCAAGGTAAAAGGTTTTATAGTAAAAGAAAGTTGTAATTATTCCAGTAATTTTAGAGCTGAATTAGAACTTGAGGATTATCTTAAGATAAATAAAATCGTAGGGCTTTCGGGGATTGATACAAGGGCACTAACAAAGATGTTAAGGGTAAATGGTACCATGAGAGGAATTATAACTGTGAAAAATGTAAATTTTTCTACAGTAAAGGATACAATACAGTGTTTTTCCAATGAGGATGCAGTGAAGAGGGTAAGTACAAAGAAAAATTATACATTAGGTAAAGGTAAAAAGCATGTAGCTATACTGGATTTTGGCATAAAAAAAAGCATAATAGGGGAATTTTTAGATAGAGATTATAAAGTAACGGTATTTCCTTCAACTTATAAGGCAGAAGATATTCTTAAACAAAATCCTGATTTAATATTTTTGTCTAATGGACCAGGAGATCCTTGTGATTTAAATTGGGAAATAGAAAATATAAAAAAAATTATAGGAAAAAAGCCTATTACAGGTATATGTTTGGGCCATCAGCTTTTAGCTCTGGCACTTGGGGGAAGTACGGCAAAGCTTAAATTTGGTCACAGGGGCTGTAACCATCCTGTAAGGGATTTAGGCAGTGGCAAAGTGCACATAACTTCTCAAAATCATGGTTATTATGTGGATAAATTACCTGACGAGATGGAAGTAACTCATATAAGCTTAAATGATGGAACTATTGAGGGGATGAGGCATAAAAAGTTACCTATATTTTCAATACAGTTTCATCCAGAAGCATGTCCAGGACCTTCGGATAATAACTATATATTTGATGAATTTAGTAAATATTCACTTTAAAAACTATAAATTGTACATTGTGAATTGAAAAGAAGGGAGCAAGATTATATGCCTTTAAATAAAAATATTAAAAAAGTTTTGGTAATAGGTTCAGGACCTATAATAATAGGACAGGCAGCAGAATTTGATTATTCAGGAACTCAGGCCTGTGAATCACTACGGGAGGAAGGAGTGGAAGTTGTACTTGTAAATAGTAATCCTGCCACTATAATGACAGATAGGGAAGTGGCAGATAAAGTCTATATAGAACCGCTTACAGTAGAGTTCATAGAAAAAGTTATAAAAAAGGAAAGACCGGATAGCCTTTTAGCAGGAATGGGCGGGCAGACAGCACTAAATCTTACTGTTGAATTATACGATAATAAAATACTTGAAAAATATAATGTAAAAATAATAGGTACTTCTATAAAGTCTATAAAAAAAGGTGAGGATAGAGAACTTTTTAGAGATACCATGAATAAAATAAATCAACCAGTTGTAGAAAGTGATATAGTTACAGATATGGAAAGTGGCATAAGATTTGCAGAAAAAATAGGTTATCCTGTTATAGTAAGACCTGCCTATACCCTTGGAGGTACAGGAGGGGGAATAGCAGACAATGAAGAGGAGCTTAAAAGCATACTGGAATCTGGATTAGAACTTAGTTCAATAGGCCAGGTATTACTTGAAAAGAGCATAAAAGGGTGGAAAGAAATAGAATATGAAGTTATGAGAGATAGTTTTGGGAATTGCATAACAGTATGTAATATGGAAAATATAGATCCTGTGGGGATTCATACAGGGGACAGTATAGTTGTAGCACCAAGTCAGACTTTATCAGATAAAGAATATCAAATGCTTAGAACTGCATCTATTGACATAATAAATGAAGTTGAAATAGAAGGTGGATGTAATGTTCAGCTGGCCTTGAATCCGCATTCCTTTGAATATGTAGTTATAGAGATAAATCCTAGGGTTAGCCGTTCATCAGCTCTTGCATCAAAAGCCACAGGATATCCTATTGCAAAAGTGGCAGCTAAAATAGCTCTTGGTTATGGTTTGGATGAAATAAAAAATGCAGTTACCCAGAAAACCTATGCTTGTTTTGAGCCTTCTCTGGATTATGTGGTAATAAAAATTCCTAAATGGCCTTTTGATAAATTTCAAGGAGCTGAAAGGGAACTTGGAACCAAAATGATGGCTACAGGGGAAATAATGGCCATAGGAAGTAATTTTGAAGCTGCATTTTTAAAGGGAATAAGATCTCTTGAAATAGGAACTTATTCTTTAGATTACAAAAAGTTTAAAGATTTAAGTATGGACGAACTCAAAAATAGAATAGCATATCCAGATGACGAAAGAATATTTGCCCTGTCAGAACTATTAAGGCGAAAGTACAAAATTGAAAAATTATCTGAAATCACCGGTATAGATAAATTTTTTATAAATAAATTTAAAGGGATTATAGATGAAGAGGAAAAATTGAAAAACAGCAGTATAAGTGATATTAATAAAGAATGGTTTGTCCTGCTGAAGAAAAAAGGATTCTCTGATAAGGGAATAGCAGACATGCTTAAGGTTTCACCAGATGAGGTTTATAGACTCAGAAAAATATGGAATATAAATCCCTCTTATAAAATGGTAGATACCTGTGCAGGGGAATTTGAAGCACTTTCTCCTTATTATTATTCTACCTACGAAGAATATGATGAGGTGGAAGTTTCAAACAATAAAAAAGTTATAGTGATAGGATCGGGGCCTATCAGAATAGGACAGGGTATAGAATTTGATTATGCTTCCGTACACTGCATAAAAATACTTAGAAAGCTCGGTATAGAGACTATAATAATAAATAATAACCCGGAAACTGTAAGCACAGATTTTGATATTTCAGATAAACTGTATTTTGAACCTATAACGGAAGAAGATGTTCTAAGTATATTGGATAAGGAAAAGCCCTACGGTGTTATATTGCAATTTGGGGGAGAAACTGCTATAAAACTGGCAGAATTCTTAAAAGAAAAAAATATAGTTACATTAGGTACCACTGCGGACCAGATAGATATGGCAGAAGATCGGGAAAAATTTGATGATCTTCTTGAAAAATTAAACATTAAAAGACCTAAAGGAAAAGGAGTATGGACTATAGACGAGGGACTTGAAGAAGGAAGAAAGCTGGGATTTCCTGTGCTTGTAAGACCTTCTTATGTACTTGGAGGACAAGGCATGGAAATAACTTACACGGAAAAAGAACTTGCATATTATCTTTCTGTGGCTTTTAATAAAGATAAGAAAAATCCTATATTAATAGATAAATATTTAATGGGCAGGGAAATAGAAGTAGATGCCATATGTGACGGTGAGGATGTACTTATACCTGGAATCATGGAACATTTAGAGAGGGCAGGTGTACACTCTGGAGATAGCATAACTATGTATCCTGCTCAAAACGTAAATGATGATATAAGAGAAAAAGTTTTAGAGTATACTGTGAAATTATCCTTAGGTATAGGAATAAAAGGTATGATAAATATTCAGTTTATAGAATATGAAAGCAATCTTTATGTTATAGAAGTAAATCCTAGGGCTTCAAGGACTGTTCCTTATATAAGCAAGGTAAGTAATGTACCTATAGTTGATATTGCTACCAGGGTAATGCTGGGGGAAAAATTAAAAGATATTGGATATGGAATTGGAATATGCAGAGAACCTAATATAGTAGCAGTAAAGGTTCCAGTGTTTTCTACAGAAAAACTTCCTAATGTAGAAGTTTCCTTGGGACCTGAAATGAGATCCACAGGGGAGGTTTTAGGAGTATCTAGTAACCTTGAAGGTGCACTTTATAAAGGACTTTTGGCTGCAGATATGGTTTTTAATATGAAAAATGGAGTAATACTTGCAACTATAGGAGATCATGATAAACAGGAGTTTTTGCCTATAGCAAGAGAAATACATAAACTAGGTATTAAATTTATAGCTACGGAAAATA
>ENA-UOOE01002441-UOOE01002441.1-fermentation-metagenome-genome-assembly--contig:-NODE-2441-length-13315-cov-15.580317_pt1 | contig 13315 bp, 14 predicted proteins | sample MGYA00245776_ERZ724021 | MGnify/ENA primary metagenome ERZ724021 (study PRJEB28704, sample SAMN03018321) | fermentation metagenome | biome: anthropogenic terrestrial biome; feature: soil...
CAAACGGTGCGCCGTTTTTCTGCTACTATGTGATGAACCCGGAAACGAAAATGGGTGAAATGGATTTATGCGTACCAACTGAGGAAACTCCCATTGATAATGGGATTGAAGTAAAGGAAGTACCTTCTGTCAAGGCTGTATGCACGACGCATACCGGCTCGTATGAAACCTTATATCATGCTTATGAAGCAATCAGCCGATATGCCGCAGATCATAAGCTGCAATTGCAGCCGCCGTTCCGTGAGGTTTACGTCAAAGACCCCGGAATGTTTTTGAAAGGGAACCCAAATAAGTACATTACAGAAATTCAGTTCCCAATCAGGGAGGATTAAGATGACCGCTATCTGTGTCAAGAATTTAGTTAAAAAGTATAAGAACGGGGTACAAGCGTTAGACAGTCTTACCCTAACGGTAAACGAAGGCGAAATTTTTTCTCTGCTGGGGCCAAACGGCGCGGGGAAGTCAACTCTCATCAACGTGCTGACCACTTTCCTGCGTCCCACATCCGGCAGCGTGATTCTATTTGGAAAAGACGCGGCCCATGAGGCGGCTGCAATCCGCACGGAAATTTCCTGTGTAGCGCAGCGCACTTCCATTGATTCACACCTGTCTCTTACGGAAAACATGATGTTTCAAAGCAGGCTTTATCGGGTGCCGAAGCCGGAAGCACAAAAACGCATGAAATCGTTAATTTCCTGCTTTGGTTTGGAACGATATTTGAAATATCCGGTTTCGTCTTATTCCGGCGGGGTAAAACGGCGGCTTGACATTGCTCTCAATATGATGTCGAAGCCAAAAGTCCTATTTTTGGACGAGCCAACCGTCGGCATGGATATTCAATCCCGCATGGCAATGTGGAATATGGTAAAGAAAATAAGAAACGATTTTGGCACTACGATATTTTTAACAACTCACTATCTGGAAGAAGCCGATCAGCTAAGCGATACCATCTGCATCATGAAAAACGGGAAAGAGGTACTTCAGGGTTCCCCAAATGGTCTCCGGGAATACTTGCGTCAGGATATGTTGAAAATCAACTTTCCATCGAAAGAAGAAGCCAGAAACTGTTTTGAGCCGTTAAAAAGCGTTATCGAATTGAAAGAATCGGACTTGCGTCATGATAAGATTATCACCAGCCTGAAAAACGGTCATACCGATTTGGAAAAAGCAAACCGCTGGCTGTTGGAACATGATATTCCTTTCTTGGGCATCGAAATTATGCAGCCCACTCTGGAAGACGTTTTTATCAGGTTAACCGGTGAAGATGCAAAGGAGGCCAGTTGATGGGCGTTTTAACTTTACTTCAACGAGACATAAAGTGGCGTTTCCACAACGCTTTCACGATCGTGATTACCATTTTACAGCCTATGCTCTGGCTGGTTTTATACAGCGCCGTCGCCGGACAAGCGATGCAGGGCATTGGAATCGAAAACTATACGGCTTTTATTCTTCCCGGACTGATTGTATTGGTATGCTTCGGAACTTGCAGCAGCAGCGGTATTATGAATTATCTGATGAAAACGGACGGCAGCTTCTACCGGATATTGATTGCCCCAGTTCAGAGAAGCTCCATTGTTCTCGGTCAGGTATTGGAAGCGGTATTATGCACCTTTATTGAAGTCGCCATTATGTGCGTTGTCAGCCTGTTTTTCTCGGTAAAAATCGCTTCGGGATTTTTTGGGCTGCTTGTAATCATTTTGCTTGTATTCATGACATCTTTCTTTATGGCAGGATTAACTTATGCAATCAGTCTTTGCCTTCCCAATGAAGTCCTTTACGAAACTGTGATGAATGCGATTGTCCTGCCGATCTTTTTCCTCAGCACAGCGTTATTTCCAGAAGATAAATTATCCGGGGGACTTAAAATTGCTGTCAATCTCAACCCGTTTACTCATGTAATCAATGTTTTACGAAATTTGATCTTGCAGGGAAACATTGTTACCCATGATGTAATCTTGGCCATCCTTCTACTCGCCGTTCTATGCCTGATCAGCTTTTCGTGGGCATTGCACAGATTAAAAAAGGAGACAAGTTTATAGAACAATCTTTCCATCAGAAACGAACCGTTGTTATGGCGGCAAAGTTGTTATGCTCAAATCGGGATAATTGCCAAACGGCGGTTTTGAAACAAAAAGTCAAAGTTGCTGCTTTTTATCCATGTTGGGCCCCCACCTTACCGTGACGACCGGATGTAGCCCCCCTTCTACAAAGTCTGAAAAAAGCTATATCAGTTTATAGGGCAATTTAAGTCGTTTTATTTTATCATATGTCCCATTTGCGAAATATCAATGTAGATATGCCATACTTGACGTAAAGAGTTCGGTTACCCCCAAAATTCACGGACAGGGACACGTTCAATCGGACTTTGAAAATGCAAGTCCACAGATTTTACTCAATCCGAAATATTCGCACCACGGAAACTGGATTGAATTATTTCTATAAATTCTCCTAAACAAGGGTTACCGTAATTTTGGCGAGCTAAAAGCTGAATATCTACCGTACCGATATCATCCGATTGGACAACTTGAAGGTTATGCTTTTCAGCGTTTGGTAATACACTTACGGGCAATAAAGATATGCCAATCCCCAAAGAGACCGCTTGTATAATACTTTCTACGGTATCGAATTGAATGATGTTGGGTTTTTGTGGCGTCCTTTTAGAAATCCAATTTTGAAGAATATCTGAAAGGGGACATCCGGGTACGTTGGATGAAACAATGGGCTGAAAGGCAATATCATCTGATTTCAATTTTGGGGGAGCAATTATAGCTAATTTCTCAGAGTACAAAAAAGCAGGTGTAAGCTTCGGGTGACTGAATTGTGTATAAACAAAGGCACAATCCAAATTCCCTTCAACTACATTTTTTATCAAATCTGGTTGCAATTGCGTCAAAATCGAAAAATCAACGTCTGGAAATTGGCGCTTATACTCTGAAAGCCAAACGGGAAGTCTGTAAGCAGCAATGGTTTGTGTTGCTCCAATTTTAATGGAAGGCTTATTCATTTGGAATTGATTTTTTGCAGTATCAAGCAATGCAACCACTTGATCGGCATAATCAAGTAATTTCTTCCCGCTGTCCGTTAGCGTTACCCCTTTGCTGTGTCGTATGAAAAGGACCGCACCAAGTTCGGTTTCAAGATTACGTATGTGGCTGGATATGTTTGATTGTACATATCCCATTTTCTCTGCTGCCTTTGAAATGGATTTTTCAAAAGCAACCTCTCTAAAAATACGCAATTCCAGACTTTCCATGTTAAGGCCTCCCATCACTTAAAGTGATAGCTCACATCATTATGAACTATTATACAACGATGAGGACAGAATGTATAATGGAATTGCGATAAAGAAACAAGAGATAATGTTAAAAATGTTCTTGCATTCTGGAAAGGTGGAATTTAAATGTCTGTAAAAGTAGCAATCAATGGATTTGGCCGCATCGGACGCTTAGCGTTTCGGCAAATGTTTGGAGCTGAAGGGTTTAATATTGTAGCTATTAACGATTTGACCAGCGCAAAGATGTTGCGGTATTTGCTGAAATACGATTCCTCTCAAGGACCTTATGAGAAAACGGTCGAGTATGGGGACGACACCCTGATTGTGGACGGAAAGCAAATCAAAATCTATGCTGAAAAAGAGCCACAAAATTTGCCTTGGGGACAGCTTGGAATAGATGTAGTGCTGGAATGCACTGGCTTTTTCGCTTCCAAAGCAAAGTCAATGGCCCATATAAAAGCCGGGGCAAAAAAGGTCGTTATTTCAGCTCCGGCAGGTGATGATCTGCCGACGATTGTTTTCGGTGTAAATGAAGGTACTCTTAAAAGTACAGATACGGTAATTTCAGCGGCGTCCTGTACGACAAATTGTCTGGCGTTAATGGCGAACACTTTGAACAATTTAGTACCAATTAAAAATGGATATATGACAACAATTCATGCCTACACAAATGATCAAAATACGCAGGATTCACCACATAGGAAGGGAGATTTGAGAAGGGCAAGGGCGGCAGCTCTCAACATTGTGCCAACATCATCCGGTGCTGCTAAGGCGATTGGCTTAGTAATTCCAAGTTTGTCTGGAAAACTTGACGGCGTGTCACAGCGAGTTCCCGTAAGTGCCGGATCTCTGACTGATCTGGTTGCGGTTGTAGAAGGCAAAATCACAAAGGAAAATATTGATGCGGCCATGAAACAGGCCGCAACTGAATCGTTTGGATATACGGATGAACAAATCGTTTCATCGGATATCATTGGAATGAAATACGGTTCTCTGTATGACGCAACGCAAACGAAAGTTATGAACATGGGAGAAGAAACTCTCGTGAAAGTGGATGCCTGGTACGATAATGAGAACTCGTATGTCAGTCAAATGGTTCGTACAATTATGTATTTTGCAAAACTCTAATTAACAGCATGATGGTTACTGACCGAGAATTATAATCGATGAGGTCAGGACTTGCAAGTTCTGGCCTCTTTTATTATTGATAATATGCTCAGGGCATTTAATCAAGTCTTTTGGTATACGCGCTCTATTTCAGACTGATAAAAAGCAATCTTGTCATCCAGCTTTTGTAGATGCTCTTGAGACTTGGAAATTTGTTCGTTCAAATTTGTTCTATGCTTTTTTAGCATTGTCATACGTTCACGAAGCGTAGAATTGCCCACCGCTCGCAACGCAGCATATTTCTTGATTTCCTTTATAGGCATGCCGGTGTCTTTCAAGCGCTTGATAAATTCAACCCATTTTACATCGTTTTCCGAGTACATACGTCTACCATTTTCTTTACGGTCTGGCGTAATCAAAACCTCTTTCTCATAATAACGCAAAGTATATATACCAATATCTGTTAATCTTGAAAACTCACCAATCGAATAATTCATAAAATATACCTCCTAAATCCTTGACATCGAGTTAGCTCTAGATTGTATAGTGTGAGTATAGCAAATTTAAGGAGGATTTTCAAATGCAAGATTCACAGGGAAAGTATACGGTAATCACAGGGGCCAGTTCTGGCATTGGATATGCAACAGCAAAAGCGTTTGCAAAACGGGGCGAAAATCTAATTGTCATTGCACGACGCACAAAGAATCTTGAACGGCTTAAGCACGAAATAACAGACGAAAATTCTGCATTAAAGGTGATAATAAAAACTGTTGATTTATCCGTAAGCGAAAATGTTCATAGGTTGTATCAGGAATTGAATGAATATGAGATTAAAACATGGATTAACAACGCCGGATTTGGAAATTACGATAGCGTAGCTCATCAGGACTTAAAAAAGATTGAAGCCATGCTCCGCTTAAACGTTGAAGCCATGACAATCTTTTCAACACTTTATGTTCACGATTATCAGAATGTTAGAGGAACGCAACTTATCAATATTTCATCTGCGGGTGGTTATACAATCGTTCCAACAGCAGTTACTTATTGTGCAGCAAAGTTTTACGTCAGCACATTTACTGAAGGTTTGGCAAGAGAGTTGCAGAAAGCAAATGCCGAATTGCAAGCAAAGGTTTTAGCACCTGCGGCAACGGAAACAGAATTTGGGAAAGTAGCCAACGGTGTAAATGAGTATGATTATGATAAATTATTCGGAACCTATCATACCAGCGAACAAATGGCAGGATTCCTGCTTCAACTGTATGATAGTGACAAAACAGTGGGAGCTATCGACAGAGAAACTTTTAAATTCTGCCTGTTAGAACCTCAGTTCCCTTATGCTGGTGGTTCTGCCCACAATCAAAAAATCTGAGAACATTGGAATACAAAAGCTGCGCCAACTTACAAAAAAAACCGTAAGTTTGGCCGACAGACAATTACGCTTTAAAATCCTTCAGGCTTACGGGCTTGGAGGACTTTTTCATGCTTAGCCGAATTGCCTTGGAATTTCACTGGCCGCTTCAAAGCGGTCGGGCGTGACCGGCGGACAACAAACTTCATTGCACAGGCATTGATGCTTCAAAAAAAGCGCAAATCATTTAAAGGATAATTCTGACCTTTTTTCAACCTGTGTCAACAGAAAATACCAGCTACCACTTGCCCTTTGGCATACCCTCCCATCGGGCATTTTTTTATTTTCAGCCAGTTCTCCAATTCGCTGCCGTTCACCCCCTCCGCCCTTTCTGGATTTTCAAAACATTCAGAAAGGATGGAAAAATCATGAATGTACATATCAAAATCAACGGAAAAAACGTAGTCGTGGAAGTGTCCGTTGAAGTTGGAGAATATCTTGATCGGGCCAATCACAAAACCGAGAACCTGTTTCATGAACAGCGCCGCCATTGGGACGGGCGCGAGTTTGACGAATACATTGTCGCCCATGAATGCAGCCGGAGCTACTACGAAACGCCTGAAGATTGGCTTTGCCGAAAAGAAACTCTTCGGGAGATTACGGCAGCGTTGGAAAACTGCACGGCAAAACAGCGTTATCGCTTTCTGCTTTACGCTTTAGAAGGGCTCAGTTGTTCCCAGATTGGTAACATCTGCGGCTGTTCAAAGTCCGCTATTATGAGAAGCATCGAAGCGGTCAGAAAAAAAGTGAAATGCGCTTTGCAACCAGAGTGATCGGGAACGTATTTTCAGGCTACCCGGTGAAGGGCTTTTTGCTCTATCACACAAGCAAAAGGGACAGGCAGTTTCAATCTGTCTGCCCCTTTTGCTGTCTGGAGGTTAGCCGTATGCCCACCATCAATTTGCGTAAGTATTACCCGTTTCTTACAGAAGATCGTCTTGTCGAGGTCAGCGACGAAATTGCCGAAGCATTTTTGTTGGCAAAACGGCAGGAAGATAATTATCACCACCGGGCATGGTATCACAAAGCCTATTACTCTCTGGATTGTAACGACGGCATTGAAAACAGCATTCTTCACACGGAGCCATCGCCCGAAGAAATCCTCATGCAAAAGGTTTCGATGCAACAGCTTTATGAAGCTCTTGACCATCTGCCGCCCATTCAGGCGCGGCGTGTCTATGCGCATTACATCCTCAGCATGAAGAAAGTGGACATTGCCCGGGCCGAGGGCGTGAACAGCAGTGGCGTTTGCGATTCCGTGAGGAAGGGCGTGAAAAATCTCAGACGATATTTTGAGAAAAAGGAATGGATGGAGTGAATAAAATGAATATGTCGTCATCGCAAAATCCGGAAGCAGTGCGCGGAAAAATCCGCCAACTTGAAAACCGGCAGAAAATTTTACTGAACCGGAAAGCCGACGCAGGACGCAAAGCGCGGACTCATCGCCTCATTGCGCGTGGAGCAATTCTGGAAAGCGTTTTCCCCGAGATTGTCCCCATGACAGGCAAACAGGTCAAAGCATTTCTTCAAGGAAAACGAGATTCCCCCATCGGCAGCAGATAGTTCCCTTGGGACAAGGGCGCACTTATACACCCTGACGGGTGCCGTGCGCTCTGCGAGGCCGTTGCGTCCTTCGGACGTGATGGGGAGCTGCGCTCCCCAAACCTTTTGCATAACCTCATGCCACATCGAATTCTCTGTCGAAAATTCGACTCAGCGTGAGGTTTCGTTTATGCCCACCGTCGAAAGGATTTTTGCCTATGGCTATCTACCATTGCAGTATCAAGATTATTAAACGCAGTCAGGGACGAAGCGCCGTTGCTGCCGCCGCTTACCGCAGCGGGCAAAAGCTCACAAACGAATGGGACGGAATTACGCACGATTATACGAAAAAAGGTGGCGTGGTGCATTCGGAAATTCTTCTTCCAGCCCATGCTCCGTCGGAGTATTCCAACCGCTCCACCCTCTGGAACAGTGTGGAAAAAATCGAGAAAAGCCGCAATGCCCAGCTCGCCCGCGAAATCGAAATTGCCCTGCCAGCAGAGCTTGGCCGAAAAGATCAAATTACGCTTGTCCGCGCCTATGTTCTAAACACGTTTGTGGCCTCCGACATGTGCGCGGATTTTTCCATTCATGATAAGGGCGACGGCAATCCCCACGCTCATATCATGGTTACCCTTCGTCCACTGAGCGAAAGTGGAGAATGGGGCGCGAAGTGCCGGAAGGAATACGACCTAGACACGCGCAGCCAGCGCATCCGGCTCCCAAGCGGCGGCTTCAAAAGCCACCGGGTCAACACCACCGACTGGAATAATCCGGGCAAGGCCGAGGAATGGCGCGCACAGTGGGCCAGATACGCCAATGCCATGCTGGAATTTTGCAATTTACCGCAACGCGTCGATCACCGCAGTTATGTCCGACAAGGAATCGAACAAATCCCCAGTGTTCACATGGGCATCGCGGCCACGCAGATGGAGCTCCGGGGCGTTCCCACCGAAAAAGGTGCCGTCAACCGGAAAATTGCCGCGCAGAATAGGCTATTGAAAGAGATCAAGGCCCGGATCACCCGGCTTTACAACTGGTCGAAGGAACAGGCAGCACAGCCGGAGCAGAAGCAAAGCATTTGGGAACAGCTCCAACAGGCACAGACCGCAGCACAACCTACTACTCGATACGGTAAGGTTAAGGCCCTCAAAGAGAGCGCCGCCCTGTTCAACTTTTTGCAGGAAAACGGCGTTTCTTCCATGCAAGAGCTTCACGCAAAAGTGACCGACATGCAGACTGAATATTACGGATTGCGCGGCAAAATTGCCGCCACCGCCCGCCAGATCGGCCAGTTGAACAAGATGCTTTCCTTGTGGAATCAGTATGCCGACAACAAAGCTTTTCGTCAGCAGCTTACCGCTCTGAAGCCGAGAGCGCGGGAAAAGTTTCAGAACGCGCACAGCGTGGAACTTGCCTTGTATGATGCCGCCGCGCAGTATCTGAACGAGTTGAAGGACGGCGGAGAGAAGATTACACCAAAACATTGGCAGGCCGAAGCAGAGCGTCTCACCACTCATAACGGCGAGTTATACCAAAAAATGAAGGCCATGCGTATAGGTATTCAGACTGTTGAGAAAATCCGCAAGACCGCCGACGAGCTTGCCCGGTCGGAGAAGTCCAGAGATCGGGGGCGCGATTATGAACGATAAAATCCGCGCCGAAACGATACCGAGACATGACACTTTCCGTCTGCATGTCCCTCCATTACCCCGGATACACTCTCTTTCATGTGATGGGCTTACGGGGCCGATTCTCCCCGAAAATGGCACCGGGAAGCTACAGAAAATCCATCTATCTGTCGCAATATCGAAAGTAGAGGTTTTCATGCCGAGAATGAGTAAAAAGCGCAAACTGGAATGGCAGCTTTTCTTAAACCAACGAGACCGAATAACATACAACCTGCTTTGCCGCAAATGTGACCACAGTTGTAAGCAGAGTTTCCGGGTCGTCGTTATGGACTGCCCGCGTTATCTATCCAAACGGGCAAAAATGAAAGGCCATGATACGCTGTAAGCCTCTCATGTTGTAAATTAAGGCCTTTTCTTATGGAGAAGGAGGTTATTGATGAGCAATACAAAGATTGTTAACACTGCCGACAATGCGGTTTCGCTTACTGTTCAGGAGAATGAATGCCCTGTGCTTGTGAGGAAAATCGGCAAAACCACTTACAGGGTAACAATCCATTTCAGCGCCACAAGCCGGGAAACAATGAGCGATAAAATCAAGCGGATGCTCCGCAACGAAGTCAGCCAAGTGTGAAATTCGATTTTCAATAAAAAAGTCATCGATAATTTGTCAGACGCATGGCGTGACATTGGAAAATCATTGTGCTATTATAATAATATTAAATGGTAAAATAGGGTGAAATTTGTTCGAACAGCTGATGTTGTTTCCTATTTGGACAAATTTCTATAGGTGCAGATGATTCTATGTTTAGAAACAATCAGCATTGGAGGAAATAGAAATGCCAGATAAGTATTTTGATCCCTCGGAAATAGTGAGAGGAATACAACAGTTATTGGTATCAGATAAAAAGAAAATTGCTTTTTTATTTGGAGCCGGAACTTCACTTGCCAAAAAGGAATCAAGCTCACCATATATTCCTGCTATTGGAAGAATGACAGAGCTTGTTCTTGCACATTTAAAAGAAGATAGTGTTAATGGCGATAAATACGAAAAGGCTCTAGCTGAAATTGAAGAGGAATTGAAGCAACAGGGTCAACCACTTAATATAGAAACGCTTTTATCAAATGTTGAAGAAAAAATCATGATTATTGGTAATGGAACACTTAATAAACTTACTAAAGACGAGTTCATAACTATCAGAGAAAAAATCTGCGGGAAAATACGAGAAATTGTCAGCGTTCACAGAGATATTGACAGTAAAGAAGATTCCCTCATCCAGTATGATCTAGCCAAATGGATTTGTAATGCAGATAGAAAATTCGGAGTAGAGATTTTTACTACCAATTATGACTATTTGTTGGAAATAGGATTGGAAGCAAACGGGGTCCCATATTTTGACGGGTTTACAGGAAGTTATAAGCCATTCTTTAATGCGGATGCTTTGGAGAACGTTAACTATTTACCGAAGCAAACAAAGTTATGGAAAATTCATGGCTCACTTGGGTTGCATAAAGATGCAAGCAATGGTCGAATAATTCGAATGAGCTCCGATAAAGATGACTTACTTATTTATCCATCTTCTCTTAAATATAGTAATTCAAAGAAACTGCCATATTCAGCTTTTATGGATAGACTAAATTTGTTTTTAAAGCAAGATGACGCCGTGCTATTTGTATGTGGATACTCATTTGGTGACGAACATATCAATGAGAGGATTATGTCAGCTTTAAAAACTGATACCACGGCACATGTCTTTGTTTTGAATTACGATATCATATGGAAAAAGAATGATAAAGGCGAGAATGTAAAAGCATATACTTTTACTGAAGATAGTTACCTTGGCAAACTGGCAGCAAGAAACAGAAAAATTAGTGTATTGGCTACAAGAACCGCTGTTATTGGTGGACAATTTGGGGAATGGAAAATACGACCTGATTTAGACTCCACTGATTCGTTAAGTCCTACATCATATTTCTCGGAAGACGTCACATATGAAACAGATCCTAAAACAGGCACAAGCAGCAAAAAACCAATTAAGAATGGTAAAGGAGAGCTGCTCTTGCCCAGTTTTGTTTCGTTTGTAGGCCTGTTAAAAAATATGATACCAAAGGATGAGTGGGAGGATAGCTGCGGTGAGTAAAATACAAACAGAAATAGGAACAGTTTACAGTGTCAACGGAAACAGTGTATCTGTGTCTTTATCAGATTCTGTAAAGTCAAATTCACCTATTATTGATGGTATTGTATATCGGATTGGTCAGATTGGTTCTTTCTTGAAAATACCTTTGGGATACACAAGTTTATATGGTATTGTTACACAAATCGGAGCAGATGCGATACCAGATAAAATTTGTAATGCTATAAATGGGAACTTTAATCTTCTAGGTAACCAACAGTGGTTATCTATGACCTTAGTAGGGGAACAAATTGGGCAACGCTTTGAACGCGGAATTTGGCAATCTCCCACAACTGGCGATCCTGTACATATTGTAACTATGCAGGACTTAGAAATCGTCTATGGTGGGTATGATGAGCATTCGTCAATTAGCATTGGGCATATAAGTGTATCGGAAAGCTTAAATGCTTACTTAAACTTAGATAAATTGATTTCCCGGCATTTTGCTATCCTCGGTTCAACAGGTAGTGGTAAGTCGAATGCCGTAGGAATAATCCTGAAATCAATAATTCAAAAAAAATTTGGTAGAACCAGAATATTGCTACTCGACCCGCACGGCGAGTACAATAGTGTTTTCGGTGAAGATAGCGAAGTGTTTCGCGTAAATAATAACAAAAGCGGAAACCGCCTCTATATTCCATACTGGGCTTTATCGTTTCAAGAGCTCATTAAATTGTTCGATGGAAATATAAATGAACAGAACAAGGAATATCTCCGCACTAAAGTGCTTGAAGCAAAGCAAGAAGGTGCAGTTGCAAACAACATTAATATTGATCCGACTATGATTTCAGCAGATTCACCGATACCATTCAGTCTGAAAAAGCTATGGTTTGATCTGGACGATTTTGAGCGCCAAACGTATAAAGTAAAAGATGATTCCACCCAACTCGCATTGAAAAAAGAGGGAAATGCAGAAACTCTTGTTTCAAACCAGTATACACCTGCTGGAAATGGCAGTTCTCCTCCGTTCCTAAATAAGGGAGCAAAATATATTCTTCCTTTTCTAGATAGTATCCGTACTAAATTGCAAGATAGACGTTTTGACTTCCTTTTTCAGCCAGGAGACTATGCTCCTGACTTGTCAGGAAAGGTTAAAAAGGATTTATCTCAGCTGTTGCTTTCTTGGATTGGTGGCGAGAAGCCAATAACAATCCTTGATATATCGGATGTGCCTTCTGACATCATGATGTCAATCGCCGGGACCCTTCTGAACATCATTTATGAGGCACTATTCTGGGGACAGGAACTCAAAGTAGGAGGAAGAGAGCAACCGCTACTAATAGTTTTGGAAGAGGCACACAATTATTTGCGATACGGAGAAAATTCAATTGCGTCGAGAAACGTTCAACGTATTGCAAAAGAAGGGCGTAAATACGGTGTCGGGCTTATGTTAGTGACACAACGCCCTTCAGAACTGGACGAGACGGTTTTGAGCCAATGTGGTACGATAATCGCTTTAAGAATGAACAATTCGAAAGACAGAGGTTATGTATCAGCAGCAATACAAGATGAGCTACATTCAATTGTAGATTCACTTCCCAGTCTGCGTACTGGTGAAGCTATTATATCAGGCGAGGGCGTGAGTATTCCGTCACGAATTCAGTTTAATAAACTAGCTAACGCACCCAGAAGCGCAGATCCAAAAGCAAGTGAACAATGGAATCAGCCTCACTCTCATAGTGAAGATGATTATAAAAAGCTAGTTGATCTCTGGAGAAATAAAAAATTTGAAATGGAGGAAATTCCTGATGAATGAATATGGTGTTGAAATGATTCCTGTTAGTTCTTCAAATGTACAAGAAATTGGATATGACGAAACAAACCAAATTCTTTATGTAAGATTTCTTAACAACTCACTATATTGTTATCAAGGAGTACCAATAGCCGAGTTTTATGGATTGCAAAATGCGTCTTCTGTGGGTGGGTATCTGAGTCAAAATATTAAAAAGGGACCATATTCCTATCAGCGCTTAGAATAATGCTATTGACTAAAGTATATAGTTCAACACCCCTAATCCATTAAATTATATTGCTACCACTTATTTCAACAAATAGAGATATCCAAATAAAAAGCTCTGCAACGGAAATGATTTTGACCGTTGCAGGGCTTTTATTATTTTGATAAAAAAGTCCTTGACAATTCGTCTCTGGCAAGACAGCGAAATCCATCCTTATTTCC
>ENA-UOOE01002442-UOOE01002442.1-fermentation-metagenome-genome-assembly--contig:-NODE-2442-length-13309-cov-27.672853_pt1 | contig 13309 bp, 9 predicted proteins | sample MGYA00245776_ERZ724021 | MGnify/ENA primary metagenome ERZ724021 (study PRJEB28704, sample SAMN03018321) | fermentation metagenome | biome: anthropogenic terrestrial biome; feature: soil; material...
TAAGCAACAGGGCAGCATCAAGGATTTCAATCCACGCTCCCGCACGGGGAGCGACTCCGCAGAGCGTGATTTATCTTCCGGCATATAAAGATTTCAATCCACGCTCCCGCACGGGGAGCGACGTTGATTATGTACTCCGGACCAGTGATGTTATGATTTCAATCCACGCTCCCGCACGGGGAGCGACCCGTAAAAATTGCGCGCGGGTCGGCATATCAGGCATTTCAATCCACGCTCCCGCACGGGGAGCGACCCTTACTGCATGACCGGATTTACCGGGGATATGCAATTTCAATCCACGCTCCCGCACGGGGAGCGACAGTATCAACAACTTTTTGAAAACGGGAAAAGGAAATTTCAATCCACGCTCCCGCACGGGGAGCGACGTGCTGAAATGGATTTCTTCATCCAGCAGGCGCAGATTTCAATCCACGCTCCCGCACGGGGAGCGACTCAGACTTTGTGTGATCGCCGTCGTGCCGGCAGATTTCAATCCACGCTCCCGCACGGGGAGCGACATTACACGACACCGAACGACTGCCAAACGATGGAGGATTTCAATCCACGCTCCCGCACGGGGAGCGACGGCGGCCGGTATCCCCGCCGAGCATATCGACGGATTTCAATCCACGCTCCCGCACGGGGAGCGACATTTATATTAGTCTCTCCGCGCTGCAACTCTGAAATATTTCAATCCACGCTCCCGCACGGGGAGCGACGATAGCGACGCGCCAATGTCCGCGTTCGAATTCATTTCAATCCACGCTCCCGCACGGGGAGCGACTGGTATCCCATAAGTGCTTGATGCCAATGACAAATTTCAATCCACGCTCCCGCACGGGGAGCGACCAAAGTGAAACGTATGAAAGGTGTGATAAGGCGTATTTCAATCCACGCTCCCGCACGGGGAGCGACTTTTCCGCTATCTTGTCAGTGCTTCCATTTTTCAAATTTCAATCCACGCTCCCGCACGGGGAGCGACAAAAATGCACCCTCAACTGAGGATGCAAAAATACATTTCAATCCACGCTCCCGCACGGGGAGCGACAATGCTAGAAAACTGGCACTCATGCGGGTTATCTATTTCAATCCACGCTCCCGCACGGGGAGCGACTTTTTTTTGCTTCATCATCCTCATAATAATAGAATTTCAATCCACGCTCCCGCACGGGGAGCGACCTGTCTGGTTGAACCATTTGTAATACATCAATGATTTCAATCCACGCTCCCGCACGGGGAGCGACTGGGACAACCCGGAACTGCTGGGGGCGGGAAAATATTTCAATCCACGCTCCCGCACGGGGAGCGACGTTCGAATTCGAAGCTGTGCTCTCGTTCCAGTAATTTCAATCCACGCTCCCGCACGGGGAGCGACTTTTGCTTTTTCGGAGGGTGCCTTATGACGCAGATTTCAATCCACGCTCCCGCACGGGGAGCGACCTTATTTTGGTGTCTCCATTGATTGTCTTCTTGATTTCAATCCACGCTCCCGCACGGGGAGCGACACGCCCGCAAGCCTAAAGGAGAGTGACACAGATGATTTCAATCCACGCTCCCGCACGGGGAGCGACGACCGATATAAGGCGCCAGTGCTTGACATGGTAAATTTCAATCCACGCTCCCGCACGGGGAGCGACACAGTATCCAGAATGAGAATTTCATGCGGTATGTATTTCAATCCACGCTCCCGCACGGGGAGCGACACGCCTATACCAGCGGCGGCAGCGGAAACGGGCAATTTCAATCCACGCTCCCGCACGGGGAGCGACAGTGGATCTTACTGTTGATAATGTAGTTGGAAATATTTCAATCCACGCTCCCGCACGGGGAGCGACATATTCAAGGGTAAATACATACAAACATAAAAGATTTCAATCCACGCTCCCGCACGGGGAGCGACGTTACGGAGTTCTCAGCGTATCACTGGGACGATAAATTTCAATCCACGCTCCCGCACGGGGAGCGACATACTCAGAGTTCGCGTCGCCTGCGACGTAAGGATTTCAATCCACGCTCCCGCACGGGGAGCGACGCGACCGTTACTATTACGGGCGGCGAAACGCAGATTTCAATCCACGCTCCCGCACGGGGAGCGACCCAGAGGAACCCGACGAAGCGGATGATACAGTTATTTCAATCCACGCTCCCGCACGGGGAGCGACTAGCGGACATCTGAATATCACAAGGTTTTACTACATTTCAATCCACGCTCCCGCACGGGGAGCGACCAACGCAACGGCTAAATCTGATACGCATAAAGGCAATTTCAATCCACGCTCCCGCACGGGGAGCGACTCCATCAAAGACAATGCAAAGTACGCTGATGTAATTTCAATCCACGCTCCCGCACGGGGAGCGACAAATTCATCAATCTTTTATTACATGTTTTATTACATTTCAATCCACGCTCCCGCACGGGGAGCGACGGAGCAGGTACACCCGCAAAAGCCGGAAGGAAGCATTTCAATCCACGCTCCCGCACGGGGAGCGACGCGGTGCTTGTTTTCGTCGTCGTCACCCATGATATAATTTCAATCCACGCTCCCGCACGGGGAGCGACTTATTCGCTGCTTTAACTATTGGGGTCACTTGACAATTTCAATCCACGCTCCCGCACGGGGAGCGACACTTTCGATAGCTCGGCTACTCTGAATTCAATCATTTCAATCCACGCTCCCGCACGGGGAGCGACGGCAAAAAATGGAGGCCAGGATACACTTTACACAAATTTCAATCCACGCTCCCGCACGGGGAGCGACAATATCAGCGGTATTTGAACGGGTATTTCTCACAATTTCAATCCACGCTCCCGCACGGGGAGCGACGCAAAGACACGATTTTCTCGGCGACTGAGGCGGATTTCAATCCACGCTCCCGCACGGGGAGCGACGGGCAGAGAGTATTACTTTATTTGCCAGACAAGATTTCAATCCACGCTCCCGCACGGGGAGCGACTTACTCCGAGACTTTCCACGGTAAGAAAATTCCGATTTCAATCCACGCTCCCGCACGGGGAGCGACATCCATCCGATTCCTGCGACCAGCGGGCTTTATCATTTCAATCCACGCTCCCGCACGGGGAGCGACGGCAAAGGCATGATTTTCAATCACCTCACCATCGATTTCAATCCACGCTCCCGCACGGGGAGCGACCCGGTGTGACACACCATGAGGGCTCCATCGACAGCATTTCAATCCACGCTCCCGCACGGGGAGCGACGCTTTTCCGCTTTGGCAAGCTGTGAAATCCGGTCATATTTCAATCCACGCTCCCGCACGGGGAGCGACTTGGCAAACCACAAACACGGCGAAGATTAATCAATTTCAATCCACGCTCCCGCACGGGGAGCGACGGATCCGGAACCGGCAGCGGCGCAGCAGCATAATATTTCAATCCACGCTCCCGCACGGGGAGCGACAGAACGCGAACCGCGAATACGTGGAAACCGAAGCATTTCAATCCACGCTCCCGCACGGGGAGCGACCGTTTACAAGGGCCGCAAGCGCATAGCTAAGCCCATTTCAATCCACGCTCCCGCACGGGGAGCGACTAAAGCACAACGTATCAAGGCTTGACGTTGAAATATTTCAATCCACGCTCCCGCACGGGGAGCGACTTTATCATGGCGTTCAATTTAAAAATGCTTAATAATTTCAATCCACGCTCCCGCACGGGGAGCGACAGCAAAAACTGCTAAATATGTTTTATATGAAAGTCTATTCTTTGTGTGGAATCCCAATTGTAAGTGATGATGCAGTACTGTATGTGAAAGTTTATTTTCCAAATGACAAAAAGTTGATTGGATTTCGGTGCGAATGAAGCGGGTAATTCATGTGTGCTTCCGGTTCGCATTGAATTTCAGACAATCAATGTATCTTCCACATCAAAAGTAGGTTTAGCACCAAAATGTTCCACCTTAGTCTTATAATGATCACCAAGATAATAAAATCGCAGACTATCTTTTTTTAAGTCAATGGTCTGCTCCAACTTGTGTTTCACTTTACAACAAAGTGCGGCGTCCATGACGCATTCAAAAACTGAATTTTGTACGCGCTGACCGTAATTAACGCAGGTTTTTGCTACTTTTCGCAGTCGTTTTTTCCCGGCTGCCGTTTCCGTATTCACATCGTAAGTAATAAGAACCAACATAGAAATTCACCTATTTCCATAAAAAAGGCGGATATGCATCAAGATCCCCGCGCAAATAGCGCGCAAGCAATAATGCTTGCGAATATGGCACCAATCCCCACTCCATTTTTTCGCCAAGCATTGGATGCTTAATGGTGTCCTGCTTCTTTTTTTGCCAAGCGACAAGGATCTTTTTGCGCGTAACATCATCCATCCATACTGCTCCGTTTTCTTTCTGGACAAATCCATTACCATTCACCTGACGAGTATTGATCAGAGTCAGGACAAAACGATCTGCAAGAACGGGGCGGAATTCTTCCATCAAGTCTAATGCGAGAGATATACGGCCAGGTCGATCACGATGAAGAAATCCTACATAGGGATCCAGCCCAACCGTTTCCAGTGCAGAAGCGGTGTCGTGTGCAAGCAGAGTATAAACAAAAGAGATCAAGGCATTAAAATTGTCCGTCGGAGGACGGCGATTTCGATTCCGAAAGAAAAACTGCTCCTTTTGCTGTAAAATAAGATCATCTAACACAGAAAAATAGCAGGTGGCAGCTTCTCCCTCAATTCCACGGATTTCATCCAGCGTTTCAGCGGTTTGAAGACGTTTGACGGATTCGGCAATAAAACCAGAAGCACGTTTCAGCTTCACCGTATCCAACCGCATAGCATAATCGCGTACAGCGCGTTCAATAACCCACCGGGAATTGAAAAGTTTTCCTGTGATCATGCTCTTTGCTATAGCGGTACTTTTCTCCTCACTGTCGGATACACGGTACTGCTCTTTCCGCAACAACACGTTTCCCTGTTCGGTCCCGCATACTCTCGCAAGAAATCGCCCGTGCATTGTGAGAAAAGTCAGTGCTACGCCATGTTCAGCGCAGGCACCCATCAAAGTCGGGCTGGCACCGGTGTACCCGAATGCTACAATTCCATCCAGATTATGAAGCGGAATTCGCCGCAGTTCACTTCCACCTTTCTGAATAACTACATTTTCTCCATCCAGCGACAGGTAAGCATCCGGAGTTGTAATATACAATGTATTCCCAAGGGTTCTCATAAGGTTTCCTCCAATCGCTTCTGAATATATTGCGCCGCAGAACCAGTGCGGTACAGCTTTGGAAGACATAGATTTTTGAGGGAACAGGCATTGCAGCTTTTACTCGGTTTGACACGCGGGGTATATTTGCGGGTATAAAGGCTGTGCATTTCCATAAGCATGCTGGCTACTTTTTCACGCAGAGCACCATCCAGCGGCACCGCTGTTCTCCGTGCTGTTTCGCCATAGTACAAATACGCTTTGGGAATGCGGCTGCACAGCAGCATCTCTTCCAGACACATGGCTTGGCAGCATAACTGAAGGCAATCGGCGTCATTTTCTTTTGGAGCTCCGCGCTTATACTCTACAGGCACGGGAAGCCACTTTCCAGCCTGACCGAAAATTGGCACGCCTTTCGGTGAAGTATGGAATTCTACAACGTCGCAGACACCATTGACGCCCAATTTGCGGGAATAAACTGCTATCCCCCGGGAAATAATCCGATCGATGCGCCTTTCTGAACAAAAAGGATCGTGCGCGTTTTCATGCAGAATCCGTCCTTCCACCGTACGCAGATTTTCATTCCACTGCCGTTCAATATGGATTAGCGCCCACTGGCGTCGGCAAAAGGCAAAATGCTGCAGGCCGGCAAGATTTAAGAAATTTTCTTCGTTATATTCCATTTCAAATCATCCGGGAGCAGGTTACGCCGTCCGGAAGAGCTTCGGTGTGCACCGCCACCGTATAATCGGAATAACGCCTTGCGGGAGCGGATTTATCTTTGCGTTCAACTGTCACCGTATCAAAAAGCTTGTAGGCGGGCGCATTACCCAGCTCGCTGTCGTGGCGGAACACGATCAATTCGCGCACGGCCATCTTCCCGCGTGCAGCAGAGCGGTCATTTTCAAACATATTGATGATTGCTTCCCAGAGCAGGGCAAGATCTTCTTCTGAAAAGCCGGTGAAGCGGCGCGCCAGATTGGCTGAAACGAATCCCTCCGCCCGGTAAAGCGCATAAGGGACTATATGCTTGCGGCCCATTTCGGTACTCTTTTTCTGAGCGTCCGCTTCCGTCGAAATAGCAACGCGCGTAATCGTAACTTCCTGCGGCACAATAGGGTCGATGCTGCGGGCAAAGCCGATCTGCACCGGGCCGCGCACCTGCCCGCAGTTGAGCGCCGCCTTCACAAACGTTGTCATCACCGCACCGAAAGTCCGGATATCGTAATACTGGCTGCACATATAATCCCGGATTTTCCGGTCGATATCTGGATCACTCTTTTTACTGATTTTTTTCTCGTCGATTTTCAGCGCCTGAAGTGCGTTTCGGTCGCTGACATTTAGCGGAATATTGTCCTTGATGTAAATTCGGTAGCCGGGCTGGTCTTCCTTAACGGTTTCCACATAATTGCGGATTTTGCGTTTCAGACAGACGTCGGTGACGAGGCCGAGTCCGGTTTCCGGATCAATACGCGGCATATTGCCCGCATCTGGGTCACCATTCGGATTGCCGTTTTCCACATCAAACAGAATTACAAATTCATAGCGGTTTTTAATTGGTTCAGCCATTTGTTATATCCTCCTTCTGGGTTTGTCTTTTCTCTTTCGGGGTAAAAAAGCTTTGCACCTGATGGTAGTAACCAAGGACAAAAATGGATTGATCGTTCAGAAAAAGATGGGCGGGAAAAGGATTTTCATTGACATTCAGCTTGTCCATCAACCCTCCGGTCAATTTCTCATCGTGAATGCTTATAGCCTTGCCGTTTTCCATCTTGCGGATCTTCTCAATGTGGTTTTCATACAACTTGAAAAGGGTAGGAAATACGCTTCCGGGAGTCGCGCAGGCCGATGTAAAAAAGCGGTCCTTTATTGTAGAATTGATGCCGGGACTGGCGTCTTTCTGCGCCTTTTCAAGCGCCGCAAACAGGCGGCCCAGCACATAGGCGCGGTTATTGCTGCTTTCGTTTAAAGACACGGTTAAAACCTCCTTGTATTCTTCATTTTTCTGCATCCGCAGCAGGCAGGCTTTCAAAATGGCCGCACGGCCGCGGGTGATTTTTTGAATATGCCGGTCAGGGTCATCCTGCTCGGCGCGGATGCGGAGCATCACCGCGCTTTGTAAAGCCTGCGGGTAAGACAGACCCATTAGGATAGAACGCAGCACTTCTCCGCTTAGAAGAGGAGAAGAGGCTTTGCTGTTCGAGTTTGGGTTGACGGTTTCATGCAGAAACCAGTACAGCGTGAGATATGGAAAATCCTGCGGAGCATGGACGATTGCAAGATCGTCGTAGTGCGCTTTGATATGCCTGAGAAAATTACCGAAGCTGTCGTGCAGAAAAAAGCGCACGGAAATCCGAGCGGCATTCGGTGCAAGTCCCAGAATGAAAAACGGTGTCTGCATTTCAATGCCGGCGGCGACCGGCTTTCCTTGCGCGAGCCGTTTCATCACGCTGTCAAGCAACTTGTTGCCGTCCTCATTCTGTGGGCTAAGCACTGCAGTGAAAATATTCTGATAGACCGGTTTTGGGCTTTCCGCCCAATAGACCACCGTGGTATCGCCGACGCTCAGCCGGTGATTACGGTCTGCTAAAAGGTAATTCAGTGCAGCACCATAAGCAAAGGCCGCATATTTTCCCACCGGCGCATTCAGACCTTGATCTTTGAAATGTCCGTAGGACTCGTACGCTTCTGAATTAAAACTGACCAGATTAGCTCCGGCCGGCTGCGCCCCAGCTACACCTTTAATCTTTGCGTGCAAAATGGCTACCGGTTCTCTTTTGCCGGTCACGAGGCAGGGCATCTGCACTCCGCCGTCAAAAGCAGTGCAGTAGGAATCCCACGCGCGGCGGAGTTCCGGGTCATCCTGAGCAAATTCGCCACTGTCGATCTGAAAGACAAGATTTCCGCCGGAAAGAATTTGATCCTCATGCATTTTGAAAGCGTCATTCTCTGCTGCCTTACTGGGATCCCATGAATGAAAAAAGCCGAGCACAGCCTTTGCCGCAGGGGTATGTACATCCTGTAAAATTGTTTCGTGCAGTTTGCGGCTGGCGGCAAAACACTGAAGCGAACGCTCCGGTTTTCCTTTTTTGTCGAGCCCCAAAAAATAGGACGAATTGTCACAGAGAAAATTTGCAGAAATGTCTACGGAGCGGACTGCCTGCTCTGGGACTACTTTTTTCTGAGGGACTTCAATTGTTTTTTTGCCGCGCTGTTCTTCCTTTTTCAAAGGGAAAATTTCCAGCAGTTCACCCGATTCCGAGAGGTTCAGCGCAAACGAAACTTTCGCAGTGGAATAACCCGGCTTCGGGAGTCTGCCATCCGAAGCAAGAATTTCATAATACCGTGTAAGCGCTTGAAGAATCATGAAACCACCTCACTGCCTGCAACGTCGATGCGCCCGTCGCACATAACCGCGTGGAAAAATGTCGGGCGGATATTTTGAGAATCAGAATAATCCATGTCGTATAGCATATACCCTAAGTCCCTCTTCCCCATGTTCTCCGGTGCGGTCGGCACGGTCTCGCTTTCAAACAGACGGAATGACGCAGGAAACTCCCGGCATCCGAAGCACGGCTGATGAAAGCACTGGCCCTTTTTCAGTCTGCGCATTAAAATAGCATAATGCTTTTCTTCAGAATCACGTTCGCCGCCCTTGCCAGTCAACTCAAAATGAGCCTCAATCACATATCGCACATCGCGCAACAGCATGGCTGCGCGCTGCTGTATAAACGCTGGGGCGTACAGATAAGGTGCTTTTCCTCCATTCAGAGCGTCAAGCCCATCGCCGCAGTGCAGTTTCACGGAAACTTCATTCCTTCTGATATTAGTGAAACGAATGGGATTGCACACATAAATGCTGTCAATTTTATACCTGATTTCGGGCTTCCAGTAGATTGCCTCCAGAATTCCCCTTGCGGCGGAGGGAGTTGGCACATCATAGGAAACGCGTTCTGCCTTCATCTCCGGTCTGCAAAAAAGCGCCAGAGATCCCCACACTTCTATTTTTACTCCGTAGCCCACAAAATCACTCCTTTTGTTTGAATTCAGCTGAGTCCCACCGTCTGTTTTCATCACTGAGATAAAGGACGTGTGGGCTGAAACCGTTTCACCGAATATGCTCTGACATATTGAAAATACGGCGCGGAAATAGGAAAATTTCCCCTGTCTCTGCGCCGTTATACAAACCATACCGAGCCGGAATCCGCCGTAAGAGAAAGCCCGGTCTCCCTCGAGTACGCATCCAGATCTGTTAGAACGGCCACGCCGCAGTCAAGGTATTCCAGCTTTCCCGCATCATACAGTGCCTGAAAATGGGGCTGATAGGTGCTGACGCAGTACGGTCCAATTGCGCGGAAAATTTCACGGTTTATCTCTCCGGCACGAATCCTCCGCAGAAGCGCTTGGGCTTCTGACCATGCGGGAATCAGGATCGCTTTTGTGTCCGTCTCGATCAAACGGAATTCCTTTGCAACCTCGGCGAAAGGGAAACTGAAATTATTGGCGGCTCCCTCCTCCAGAGCGTCCACGATTTTTTTGCGGTCAAGCTGCTCACCGGAAACACGGTACGTCGTTTCAAAGTAACAGCGGATTGCGTCAGGCGACGAAAGATCCGCATATTTTCTGGCGACCGATTTTGTAATATCGGTCTGAAGCTGGACCGAAGGGAGCAAATGGCCACAGTATTGTTCTTCTGGACTAAAAATGATAACGCGGCTTTCTTCTTTGGGATGTTTTCCCTCCCGGTTGCAGCGCCCTGCCGCCTGTATTTCAGAATCAAGTCCCGCTTCTTCCCGAAACACAAGCGGAAAATCCACATCGACCCCCGCTTCGATCAGGCTTGTGGACACCACGCGGCACGGCTGTCCGCTTTTCAGCCGCTTCCTGATCTGATCCATCTTCTCACTGCGGTGAGCGGGGGCCATCAGGGTGGAAAGGTGAAAAGCTCCCTCTTTTTCTAATAACTTGAAAAGGTTCTGGGCATGCCGCCTTGTATTTACAATGCAGAGGATCTGACGTTTCGCATTCATGGCTTCCGCAAGAGCGTCGTCAGACATTATACCTGCCTGGACAATGGTTGTCCGGCGGAAATATTCGTAGGTTTCCGGAACATTGTTACAGATCTCGGTGCATTCAATTCCCGTCGGAAACAGCCCCTGCAACGCAGGCTGAGTAGCGCTGCAAAGGACGGCGGTGCATCCGTAGTTCCAAACCAGCTCCGAAATTGCCCGGATACAGGGAAACAGGTATTCCCGCGGAATCATCTGAGCCTCATCGAAGATAATAACGCTGTCTGCAATGTTATGCAGTTTCCGGCAGCGGGAAGATTTATTGGCAAACAGTGATTCAAAAAACTGCACATTGGTTGTTACAATCAGGGGAGCTTCCCAGTTTTCGGCAGCCAGCTTTAGTTTTTTCTGCTTTTTTGTCTCCTCTTCTTCTTTGCAGTCTGGAAATGTAAAATTGCTGTGATGCTCCAGTACGTTCCCGCTTCCCAGGATACTGCGGAAAACTGACGCATTCTGTTCAATGATGCTGGTGTAGGGGACGGCATATATCACCCGTTCCATTCCATGTTTTGCAGCGTGTTTCAGCGCAAATGCCAGCGACGAAAGAGTTTTTCCTCCGCCGGTTGGCACCGTCAGAGTATAAAGTCCCTTTGGCCCGGCTGCTTTCCGCAGGCAGGAATTCAGGATTTCATTGCGCTTAGCGTTGATGCTATTGGCCGGAGCGCCAAATTTTTCTAGATACTTCATCAGTTTTTTCAGAAGGACGGGAATGCTTTCCATTCCTCCCCGAGTGACTGTTCCGCCCGAAACGAATTTTTCTGTATCCAAGAAATCCGCGTCAACCAAGCAGGAAAACAGCATGCGAATCAAAAAGGCCGCAGTAAAACCGCCCTTTCCCAGCATACGAATCGGCGGTGCTGATTTAGGCAAAATCGCCGGAAGGCCTGCTGTGCTGCAAAAGTGCGCGTAATCCGGCACGGTGCGTTTCATGCGGGCAAAAAGTGTCGCTTCATCGGGTGAATCGGCGCTGCTTCCTCCGTTAGGTAGACCGGAATGGTGACCTGCAATACAATAAGCCATCATCAGACCGACACCTGTTTTGGATGCACTGAGAACCGCCTGAGCTCCCGCCGTCGAATGATCGACTTTCGGGCCTCCGCGCAGGATGTGATTTTGAAATTCCTGTGAATATTTACCGATGTCGTGCAACTTGCCAATGCAGAAACCGTATTCCCCAGCATGGAAAGAACCTGCAAACTTTTCCGCCAGTTCTGCCGTACCAGTTAGATGCTCTTCGACTGTCTGCATTCTGCCATCATCGCCAATGTGAGCGATATTCATGGAAATCATCTCGGCAAAAATAATAAATATATGATAAAGGAAAGTTAAATTTATGTTATCAGTTATAAAAAATATTTTTATAAAACATAATAACTAAATTATAATCCCATAGCAGCAAATATACAAGCGAAAATTAAAAAATTTGGAAACATCCGGTACGTTTTTTAAGGAACTGCTCTGATTATGGAACTATATCGCGACCCAGTTGTTTTGCGAAATTTGTTCAAAAAGAGTCCTATTTTTAAGATTTAGCATTCATCCAGACAATCATTTCACCGGGTTTGCGGTTACACCAATAGGCATACGCTTTCTCCGCTGATCTCGGTCTTTGTTTCATTCTGAATCCAAAGGTTTATGAACAGGCTGTCCTGATTGACCGAATAAATGTACTGTCCTAATGACGCCAAAGTGCGCGCTACGTTTGTAGGGCAGCAGGCAACATCAAACCACTTTTGCCTTTCTGACTTAACATGGCTCATGGACGTGTGGCCAAGACAGTTATCTGGCCAAACCTCCAGCGGATTTACATAAAAATACCGATTGCCTTTCAAAGAAATTCCGGAGCGCACGGTATTATACAGCGCACGTTCAACAATGTCGTAATAGGAGGCATCCCGCTCAATCTGGCCCATCCGCATCCCAAAAAGCGCCAAACCGATGGAAGCGCATGTTTCCGAGTAATTCCAGTCGTTCGGCAGATCATAATCGGCCGTAAAGCTTTCCAACGCCGCGGAAGACCCTATGCTGCCAGTAATATACATTCTCCGGCTGACCCGATTATTCCAGATCTTTTCGCAAGTCTGCAGCAGCCCGCGATCCTGATAAGCATCAGCTAAATCAGCCATAGCACAATACATGTATACCGCCCTTACCGCGTGGCCCTCCGCTTTCGTCTGTTCGCGCACAGGTTTGTCAGACTGAGAGTAAACCGGAGTATAATTTTCAAATTCATGGGAAATATGGTGAAAATCTTTTTGCTTCATTTCTTCCAAAAAATAGTTTGGATTTTTCCCTCTGGCGTCAATAAAATATTTTGCTGTGGCAAGGTATTCTTTTTTATCCGTGACCCGGTAAAGCTTAATCAGCGCAAGCTCAATTTCCTGATGTAGACGGAAAAGGCGGAGCTGGAGAAGTAAAAACGAAACAGATTAAAGAGCTGGCCGCCAAACTTCATTATATGCCGAACGCTCTGGAAAAAAATCTGAAACAAAAGCGTTCCAAAACGATTGGAATCATTACAGAAGATCTTACCGTATTCAATACACCGGATATTGTAGACGGAATTGATGCCTACTGTGAATCCCACGGATTTGATATAATTATTGGGAATATGCGCCTGTTCAAAAAATATAACAACGATTTTACCGAAACTGAAAAACATAAAAAGCTGCTGGACGAAGTCGTTTGTTCCATGGCGGCCAAGCAGGTGGAAGGCATCATTTATATTGGATATCACTGTCGTGAGATCGTTTATCTGCCCAATATCAAATCCATACCGTTTGTCTATGCTTATTGCTTTCCATCGGACCACTCCATCCCGTCTGTAATTTATGATGACGAGCAGGCGGCCTATGATATGACGTGCTTGATGATTCGCAGCGGCCATAACAAAATCGGCGTACTATGCGGGCCATTCAACAGCTTTCACACACAGGAACATCTGCGCGGATTTCAAAAAAGTTTGTTTGAAAACGGAATATTATATGACAACCGGCTCACTGTTTTTTGCAGCGGCGGTATCAGGGCCGTTCCAATCCATTATTTCTACGCTGATTCTGGCTGGAGTCA
>ENA-UOOE01002443-UOOE01002443.1-fermentation-metagenome-genome-assembly--contig:-NODE-2443-length-13306-cov-21.548336_pt1 | contig 13306 bp, 9 predicted proteins | sample MGYA00245776_ERZ724021 | MGnify/ENA primary metagenome ERZ724021 (study PRJEB28704, sample SAMN03018321) | fermentation metagenome | biome: anthropogenic terrestrial biome; feature: soil; material...
CGGAGCATCTGGTGTTGAAACAACAACTCAGCCGTTTGAGCGGAAACCGCTACGACTGGGGAAGGATCGGGTAGGAAAAAGGTTTGCTTAATCTAACCTTATCTCTAGTATAATTAACTGAGTAATAATTATAGCTCTCAATTAGTAATCCGGCGGTTCTGTTTTTTTTATTTTTCTTTAGTGATGTTTGTTCACTGCGATAATCCGCTCATCGAATCGCTAGTTCACTTCATTTAATTCAGTATGCCGACTATGATTCGACTAACGTTGTAATATTTAACGCCCTATTTAGATCGCCGGATTTGATGGGTGAATGTCGCTCAGAATCGAATACCAAGTCTCGATACAATAATGAATCGTTACTCTCAAAAAGCAATTTATTTCTTTTGTGTAGTTTTGTCTTTACTTCTGTTGGAAAACCAATAGAATATCGAGTAAACTTATTGATTTATAATATGTTATATTCTTTATCTATTATTCCCATACTTAATCCGTCGTGGACAAACAAATATTTCCTATAACCATAGCCGGATAACTGTCACAAATCCAACGTCCCAGTTTTGTGTTGTCTCTATATAATTCAAAATAAGGAATGCCTTCATTAACCGAAAATTAAATGTTTTTCATGGATGTATCGAATATTATCTTTCTATTGTAAATCTTCGTGATTCCCAAGAATAAAATCCAATAGTCCCCTGGCATCTTCCGCTTCCTTTTCCAATTTATAGAGCAACCAGGTAATTCCGTTGTCATCCCATCCGTAATCAAAGATATTTCCTATAAAAATCAGTTGGTTCTTTTCATGTATTCAGTTTAGGTTATCGTACACCACATTGTTTCCTTTCAACAGCCCAACAAAAGCTTCAAGATATCGGTGTCGGTTGGACTTAAGTTAAGATATAAGGTATGCTGCTGTTTGATAGAATATTAGCTAATACAAAAAGGTTTAGCCTTTCCAAATTTCCTGTTTTTCAACAAGAAAATTTGGAAAGGCTGTAGAATAAGCACGTTAAATGTGAATGTTCTCTGGTCAATAACCAACTGTAATTGTACTCATTCTTTCAAACTCGTAATCTTGCATTACGTTCCTCATTTCGGCAAGAAAAGCTTCTTTTATGGAATTTGGAACTTCTATTTGAGCAGGAAAATAACCTCCAAATAACCAAACTCCACCACCCGGTAAATAATCATAGAATATTACCGGCGACTCAGAACGTTCGAAGGTTACCGACTTTAATGCTGTGCAGCCGGCCAGGGTGTACTTGCCGATGTATTGCATTGACGGGGGAAAGGTTATCGACTCTAACGTGCTGGATGAGATTACAGGCTCGTTGCTTGGGGTTGATTTAATTCTTTCAAATGTGCTGCCTTCTGCAAAGGTGAAGCTTGTGAGCTTATCGCATCCTTGGAATGTAACTGTTTCTAGTTCTTTTACTTTTGGGGGTATAATGATTGATGTAATCCCTGCAAACTTGAATGCTCCTTCTCCAATCTTTTCTAACGATTGAGGCAGTATGAACTCTTCAATATTTTTACCTGTCGGGAATCCGGGCTTTCCGGGTTCATTTAATCCTGTGGCGAGTACAAACCATGCGGGTATCTCTTTTAGTCCTTCGGGGAACACTACTATTTTTGTACCTTCGGGTGGATTGCACGCGGTGAGTACTCCGTTTTCGTTTATTCCAAACCATGATGCAGGAGAAGGTTCTACCCATCTTGCATATAGCTTCTTATCGGCTGTTATGGTCGTGCTGAAGTTGAATATTTTCGTAAACAATACATCTTCATACCAGCCTACAAAGACATGTTCTTCGTAGGTTGGCTTGTCTAGTTGAATGCGTCGTCCTTCAATTACTTCCATATCAGGTTTTGAGGGTGCTCCATTCATCTCGAATGATACTTTAAACGTGTTGTAATACCATTTGGCATACAATGTCATATCGCCAGTTACGGGGGTGTTGAAGTCGAACTCTGTATCTAGTTCTAAGTTGGGGCTCCAATAGAGAAAGGTCCCTCCATCGTTTATTATTGGGGCGGGGTATAACTTGTTTTGTGGTATTAATTCTCCTGCCTTTACCTGTATTGGGGCATAGTTGGTTCCTCCATTGGAAATTATGGTTACTGTATAATAGAGGTCTACATTTTCGTCTTTACAAGAGAATGTTAGGACGGATAATAAAGCAAGTATAATATACATGCTTTGTTTAGTTATTGTCTTGTTCATATTAAAATTGATATTCATATTGTTTTTTAATTATTTACATAAAGAATTGAGATATTTGCGACCATATTCTATTTGCAATATTCCTCATTCCTTTATCGGAAGGGTGCCTGCCTACTCCCTCATGCTCAAAGAGGCCTATTGCTGTATTTGTTTTGTCGTCCATGTATAGATCGGCTAGCTTTACGAAGACGAGATTATTGTCTTTGGCATATTGCTCTATCATACCGTTTATCGGTGTTGGCCAGAAGCCTTCTACGATAATCTTTACTGTTGAGTCTGATGGAGCTATGTATTTTAGTAGCTTGTTGTAGCTACTTATGAATGTTTGCTCCATTCCTTTTTGATATGTTACATTCTCGGATATTTTGAGGATCAGCATATCGGGATTGAAATTACGATAGTCTATAAGTTGTTCAAGGTTATAGGTGTCGTAGTTGTTTTCGTATACCGAAAGGTTGCCGCTTAATACTATTACCGATGTATCCATCTCATGGATATTTGAACTCAGTATATGTACAAAGTCGCTGTCGCGTGATGAGGCTGCCATTCCCCAATCGTAATGCCACCCGATCTCTGGTGCGGGGTCGTGTGCTACTATGCTATTTCCCAAAATTAGTACTTTGCCAATTTTTGTGTTGTTGGTTTCTATATTATTCGTATTGCACGAATAGATAGAAGTTACAGCAATAAGCAGTATGCATATATAGTTGACTTTCATATTACCACCATGTATCTCTATCGGCCACCTCAATGGTCTTGGTCAACCAAACACGGTAGCGGGTTTTTTCGTCCCAGGTGTTTCCTGCAGAGCCAAAATCGGTGAAGTGGACTTTACGGAACGATTCCTTATCGCCATTATAGATGCTGGTTATCGCATTTACTGAGAATGCCATCCATCCAAATTGGGAGTTAGTTATTGGCTGGAGGTTTACATTTTTGTTCTTGTCGTGCTCTATTGCTATTGTTTCATCTACAAAGCCGTCGTTGAAGCGACTATCTCGGGCTAGGACAATGGGTCCACGAACTATTGCTTGAAAGTTGTTTAGTTCGATTAACTTTCCTTGTAAGTCGAGTTGTAGTGTTACTTTATCACCTTTCTTCCATTTGCGGGTTATAGTGAGGTAACTTCCTGATAGGATTGCATCGGTTTGTTCCATATCATTTATAAGTAGTTTGTTTTTACTGCTCCATAGCGGTATCCTAAATGCAAGTGAAAGTTCTTCTTCTTTCTTTGGATTGATGATGAAATGAATTTGATCGGCTGCCGGGTAGTTTGTGCTCTCTACGATTTCCACTTCATTTTTATTGTTAAGTACAACCAGTGCTTTTGTATCAGTATATAAATTTACTCTTATGATGTTTGACTCATCAACGTTTATTACTGTGTGGGGAATCATTGCAAAGCCACGTGGACCGTTTGCCTCACAGCAGTTGATATTTAGTCCGCACTGTCTTTCTCCTACTCTTCGGAATCCTTCTAGTGGTACGTACGAAGCGAAATGTTGGCCACCGCTTTTCATTGACGCATTTAGCGCATTGTACATTGTTTTCTCTATTTGATCTACATATTCAGCCTTTTTTGTTATCTGGTAGAGGTTGCTGCATAGCTGCATCCAGGTGTACGTTACACAAGTTTCGTTTGAGAGGAATGCAGGTGTGGTTTGCTGACTGTTGCCATGCCAGAAGCATTCAGTTGCGCTTGCACTGCCAACGATATTGATTTCGTCTTGGATGATACTGTTTGCAGTTTTTTCTACTGCCGATAGGTAGCTGGGGTCGCCGGTTATTTTATACAGTTCCAGCAGTCCAACATAGCACGACATCATCTCATAAGATTTATGGCCATTGAGTGTCCATTGCATAGCTTTTGGGATAGGAAGAAATCGCTCGGCAACAGGTATGTTGTTTAATGCTTTTGTTATTAACTGTGGGCCATATGCTGTTTCCCATTGTTGCACAATGTATTTTGCAAATTCAAGATACCTGTTGTTCGACGTGTTTTTATATAGATAAACAATAGGTTCGAGTATTGAGCCGGCAGCCATTCCCCTGTAATTGCCCGTGGTTGCGATGTCGGCAAGCTTCGGACCGATTTGTGTCATAAGATGATCGGCCAGTTTTACGCAAGCATCTAAAGCACGCTTATCTTTTGTTATGCTGTAGTAAGCTTGTAGTCCGAGCAGACTATATTTTCGTCCCCACACATCCCACTCTTTAAGATGAAACTCAAGTGCATAATTGCCTATGTATCCGTTGGGTAGCTGAGTTTTAAGAAGTTCGTCGACAGCATACTTTATCTTCTCCAGAAGCTGCGGGTCGCGATTGTATTTATATGCATCGCATGCCCCAAGCATCCATTTCCCCAAAAATTCACTCTGCCACAGTCTGGTTTCTTCTTTATTCTTAAAAGGTTCGATAATATGATCCAGATCTTGCGCCATTATCCTACCCGTAACACTTTCGTTGATACGGGTGCCCAGGTATCCGTTAATTTTAATGTCTCTAACATATGATGCACTATTCTGTGCTGTTGCAGCAACAGAAAGTAAACATGCCAGAGTAACTGTAAGTATTGAATTCATATTTATTCTTTTATTACTTTTTTTATTGCATCTAAACGTGCTGTACCCTCCGATTTAGTTGGAGTAAGCCATCCACCTTCGCCATTTTCGTTCCATGCATACATGATTAGCAAGTTGCCCAGCACATCATTCTTATTCTCTTTTGTCCACTTAATTGCCTCTCTCAATTGATTAGCAATTCGTTCGTGAGTTGCACCGGTGTACCAATAGTCGGATGCAGGAATAGTTGGATGATCGGCAGCCCATGGGCGCATATCGTAGCCTGTGCCCATTGTTGGTATATAGGGCAGATTAGTGTTGCTTGGTATCTCGGTCCACGCCTTACGATCGCCTGCATTCAGGTTTGCATAATCATTATCTCCCGGGTGCTTTCTGCCTTCGTCGGAGTTCTGATAAGTGGTTAGAAAATCAAAGCCACATGCTGTGTATTTATTTTGATACGAAGGTAAGGCCGCACGTGGGGCTGTTCGAGCACCTATTAAAATCTCATCCACACCTGCTGCTTTTGCCTTCTTGCGATATAGTTTTAATGCAACTTTAGTTCCTTCTATGCCACCCATACCCTCAATTACCTCATCGGCGTTGAAGAATACAATGATAGGTTTGCCATCTACAGTAAGATAGTTCTCCTCCTTAAACATCGGAATTGTTCTGTTGCACAGCTTTTCCCAGTTGACCGGTGATACGGGGTGACAGGAGAGCAAGAAGAAGTCGAGCCTTTTTCTGTTTGACGACTGCAAAAACATATCTAGTGCAATATTCAAATTGTCCATCAGATCGGGTTGCGCAACAAGAGTATTCTCGTACCAGCAGAACCCCCAGAACGAGAGTCCCGCATCGGCCGCATAGTTTATCTGCTCTGTCATAATCTCTTGCTTGTCTTCACGCCATCCCCACACAGGTTCGCGATTGGAGAACTGGGTAACCAGAGTTGGACTGATATGAAATGTGTGTCCGTTCTGGTCGGGTGGGAAGCTCCATCCTCCAAAATACCAGGCACCAACCTTCACCTTTTCGCCCTGATCTGTTTTCAGTTCCGTCTCCTCCTCCGAGCTTACACTGCACGAAATTGCGATTAAAAGAAGAGCTATAAATAGAGTTCGTAATCTCATAATTATAATAGTTTCTGAATTAAAACATTAATACCCCGGATTGTTTGGCTTGAGGTTAGGATTTGCTATTTCATCCTCCTCGGGAATTGGACTCCATATCTTACTGTCGGTAATATTCTCAACCAGCTGAAGAGCAGCGTTTCTGTTCCATACCCCGTATGTTGTGGACAATGATTTAATTGTAGATTCGTAGCGATTAAATCTTACCAGGTCGAATTTTCTGTATTGCTCAAAGCAAAGTTCGCGCGAACGCTCATCAAGCAACTCCTGTACAAAGTCGCCCCTCCTATACGAACCCTGCAGTTGCTCTGCATTTGCATTCGACTTGTTTGCGAGTGCTCTGTATCTTATACTTTTTAGTACTTCGCGACCGGCATCATCGCCATTTTTATGGGCTACTGCTTCAGCCTTTAAGAGGTAAATCTCGGCTAAGCGCATTAGCGGATATAAACCGCCGTAATAATCGTCGTGCTTAGATTCTGTTTTAAGTATTCTGAATTTAGTTATACTGTAATCGCCATCCCAAGCCTCGCCATTTTGCAGTTTCAGATCTTTAGGTCTGAAGTAGGCATTATTATCGATAATCTCAGTATCGCAATCAAAATCGGCTAGTCCCCCCACAACCCATGAGCCTCTTGCATCGTAGTTACGATTGTATCGCGACAAAACCTCTTGAGATGGGCGGCATGTGCCCCAGCCACCGCCTTGTGCACCCACTGGCAGAAGATAGGTCATAAGTCCAAATCCAATCTTCTTCTCGGGTGATGGGTTGAGTACAAAGAGACTCTCCTCTTTCTGTTTATTTTTAGAGCCTTCTACAAATAGATATCTATAGTCCGATACAAGTGTCAGTCCACTATTATCAATAATATTGTTTGATATTGTCAAGGCTTTATCGTAGAAATCGTCTACATTAACCCAATCGAAGCTGTTTAGAGCGAAGTTGAGTTGCTTGCCAACCTCATTTTTTTTGCTGCTTGCCAAATATGAGTATAGCCTTGCAAGATATCCGCCTGCCGCCCATTTAGAAGCCCTTCCAGGGTCGGTAATGTTTTTAGCGGGCAGATTGTCGTATGCAAACTGTAGGTCGCTCATGGCTTGCGTCATCACCTCCTCTAGACTATTTCGACCTTTATCTATTTCGTGAGGTACGGTTGTATATATAGGAACACCTCCAAATATCATTCCCAGGTGGTAGTAGTGCCAACCACGCAGAAACATAGCTTCGGCCTTCACCTCGTTTTTCCGCTCCTCTTCCATGATTATATTATCAATCTGATAAAGAAGTTCGTTTATAGCATATAAGCCACTGTACATCCTCTCCCAGATATCTCTGATATTCAAATTGTTTTTGGTTACCCTTCCAAAGATAAACTGATCCATGTTCGACTGAGCATCGGGAGTGGAGTAGGGGTTGCCAAGAACCTCGTCTGTGCCAACATTTCCTATCAGGAACATGCCGGTGCGATAGTTCACCGAATAACTCTGACCGAATAGTCCATAACATCCTGTGAGAGCAATCTCAACATCATTTGCATCTTTATAAAAATTGGCTGTTGCTGTAAATCCAAGCGGTTCGGTATCCAGTATATCGGAACAACCATATAGAACTACCGCAAGAAAAAATATTATTATATAATTTAACTTTTTCATAATTGTATAAGTTAGAATGTTACATTTATACCAAAAATATGAGATGTAGCACGAGGGTAACCGATTACATCAAACCCTGTAAGGAGAGCATTGCCCGAATCTACCTCAGGTGTGAAACCTTCATAATTAGAAAATGTAATAAGGTTGTTTGCAGAGTAGTAGAACTTTATATTTCTGACACCTATTTGTCTAGTTAATGATAACGGTAATGTATATCCAAAAGAGATGTTTTGCAGGCGCAGGTATGAAGCATCCTGAACATAGTAGCTATTGGGTACTGCCGAGAGCGAGTTGTAATAGCCCGCATCGGAATATGCCGGATATTCGTTAGTAGGATTGTCCGGTGTCCATCTGTTCTCCCAGAATCTCTTGGTTATATTGTAATACTCACCTGGGTAGGCACCTTCAAGTTCAAACTTTGTAGAGTTAAACACGTCACCACCAATGGAGTATGTGAAAAAGAAACCTAGGTCGAAGTTCTTCAAAGTAAAGTTGTTGCTCACACCACCATACATCTTGGGTTGACTCTTACCAATTATTGTTTTATCGTCTTCGGTTATCTTATTGTCTTCTGAGCCATCTAGATTTTTGAATTTAAATGTTCCCGGACGTGTAGCACCTAGGCCCCCAGTATCGGCTACGCCTTCTTTAAGTTGCCAATTTCTCTCCTGCCATGGTATATTAGGGTCGTTTGCTTCGAGGCGACCGGTTTTGTCGAGCCATCCATCGAAGTCTTCCATCTGATATATACCATCTAACTCGTAGCCATACATTATGCCAATTGGCTGATCTTTCATAATTCGTCCCACATCATTAATCTTGATGTATGATAAACTCCACGAACCGGCACCAATTGGAGCAATATCTAAACCGTTGCCGATATCAACCACCTTATTTCTATTGGCACTCATGGTAATTGCTGAGGTCCATGTGAAGTTTCTGTTGTAGATATTTCTTGTGTTGATGCCCAGCTCGATACCTTTATTGTTTATTATACCTAAGTTCTGCCATTGATTTTTAAATCCTGACTGAGCAGGTATAATTGCCTGATAAAGCATGTCGGTAGTGTTTTTATCGTAGAGGTCGACTGTTAAATCTAACACCCCTTTAAACACTGTAAGATCTAGTCCGATGTTATACTGAATAGTAGTTTCCCATTTCAGTTTAGGGTTTGGCATAGAAGCAGGAACCAATCCCAGTTGATCGCCATAAAATGTATTGCCCATTCTGGCCATATATCTGAATTCAGGTATATTTGAATTACCTGTTCTTCCGTAGCTCATACGTAATTTCAGATTGTCGAGAAATTCAATGTTTTTCATAAATGCCTCTTCCGACAATCTCCATGCAAATGCCAGTGATGGAAAATATCCCCATCGGTTGTCCTCACCAAATCTGTCCGACCCGTCAGCGCGTAAGCTGGAGGTAATTAGGTATCTGTCGAACATGTTGTAGTTTATGCGACTCAGATACGAAACTCTTTTCATTGGTCCCGCATTTGATGTTGCATTCTCTAGCGTAACACCCTTGCTGATATCGTGGATACCTGTAGTCTCTTCGGCAAAATTACTTTTGATAATAGAATTAGTTTCGTAGCGACTGCCATTTATCTCGAATGCAGCCAATGCGTTGAGTTTTGTATTATTCTTAAAAGCTTTATCGTAGCTTATTGAGTTGATATTTGCCCAGCCAATCCACTCTGAGTTAGTTATAGCACCACGACCCCTTAGATAAAATCCCCAAGGTGTTTCTTTGCCATAAAACTCATTTGTTTTAGACGGAACAATTGTACCACTTACGGTAGTGCCTAGATAAAGTCCCTCCATAATCTTATAGTTTATCGTTGCATTCGACGATATATTGGGAGTTGAAGTTACACGGTCTATATAATCGAGGTTTTTAGTAGGCTCTTTCCATCCACCCTGAGTCTGAACAGCCAAAGGGTTGTTGAAAGTGAGAGGCCGGGAGATAATTGCAGTTTGCAGGATACCCATATTGTTGTAACCGTCGCCAGATTGAGCCGCGCCACTGTATCGGGAGTAAGATGCATTTAGCGAATAAGAGAACGAAAATCTGTTTTGGTTATGATCTAATCTCAGACGGGTGTTGTATCGTGAGTAGTTGTTATTTCTGAGCAAGCCCTCCTCGTTGTTGTAACCAACGTTGCCCGAGAATTTAGTACTCTGTGTACCTCCCGATATTGAAAGGTTATGAGTAGTGGATAATGCAGTTCTGTACATCTCATCCTGCCAGTCGAACTCAGGCAAAGCATACACATTTCTCGGTTCCATTTTTCCGGGATTAGTTTCTCCTGCATTGAGGAAGAAGAGCCAATCGTTGAAAAAACCATAAGTTATTCTTTTTTTGTCGGGCATCAACGTCCAGTCCTTCCTGTAATCAATCCACTCTTCGCCGTTTAGCATACCAATCTTCTTTGAGCGGGAGGAAACACCAAAGTTACCATCATAAGTAACCATGGTGGCACCTTCCTGTCCCTGTCGCGTAGTAACAATTATTACCCCATTGGCTCCCTTGGATCCGTAAATAGCTGTAGATGAAGCGTCTTTTAAGACGTCGATGGAAACGATATCCGCCGGATTTATTGAACTCAATGGATTTCGTTTAGAATTACCACCAAAACGAGAAGAAGCTATAGGTGCATCACTTTCATTGATCTGAATTCCATCTATTACATAGAGAGGATCACTACTCCCTGTTAGTGTATTTGCTCCACGAATTACAACTTTTGCTCCTGATCCGGGTTCTCCCGAACCACTGGTAATGTGTACACCGGCTACCCGACCTTGCATGCTGTTTACAAATGAACTAGACCGGGTTTGTTCCAGCACATCCTTCCTCATTCCAGTAACAGCTCCGGTGAGATCTTTCTTTTCCATCGTGCCATAGCCTATTACTACAATCTCTTCTAATGCTTCCATATCTTCTTCTAAGACAATGTTAAGCACATTTTTACCAGCTACATCAATTTCTTGTGTAGTCATACCTATATAGGTTATTTTCAATATTCCATTGTTTTCTACTGGCAATGAAAAGTTGCCATCCATGTCAGTTACTGTACCATTAGTTGTTCCGGTTTCAATAATATTTGCTCCAATTATGGCTTCTCCTTGTGCATCTACGATTCTACCGGTTATTTGCTTTTTGGCCGGTTGTTGAATAATATTGATGTCCGGTTGTTCAACAACTACAGACGGAGCAGATTCTGTGGATTTATAGACAACAATTTGTTTATCCAATATTTTATACGTGAGCCCTGTGCTGGATAATACTGCATCCAGAACTTCTGTTACATTTTTTGAAGTAGCTTCAATGTTTACTTTCTTGTCAATCAGCTTCTCACAGTTATCTGAGAAAATGAAAAGATAATCACTTCCTTTTTCAATCTCTTTGCACACTTCTTTTATAGAAGCTGTTCTTGATTTGATGATAAGTTCTTGGGAAAAACTGTTTGATGCTGATGAAAACAGTATACAGAAAAACAAAAAGAATAGGGCTATTCTCATGATTTTTAGAACGCGTATTAAATTATTGAGGGGTTCTCTCCCCTCAATACAATGTTTATTCATATCTTTGTATGATTTTAATTATTAATAATCCAGGTAATTAATTTTAATCTGGCCGGACGGTATTCGTGGTATCGTTCGGCTTTTTTGTTTTTTGCTATTATCATCGGTCTCTTTTCATAGGCTTTAAAATTAATTCGGTTCATTAATTATATATACTTGATTGTTATCTTTTATGTATTTAGTTGAAGACAAGATCCCTACCGTGGTCATTACATTATCCATGTTTTCTGACAGATAAATTTTCCCGGTGCAGGTGCGCTTCTGTAGATTAACATCGTTGTCTAAGTCAAAAGAGAGGTTGTAGTATCTTCCGATCTGTTTCAGTACTTCTGTCATAGGGGTTTTATCGAATTCCAGGTAACCGTTTTTCCAGCTGATAAACTGATTTACATCTACTTTTTGCGTGTTGAAGGTTCCGTTATCTGAATAAACAGCTTGTTCGCTGGGCGATAAGAAAGTTTCCTTTTTATTTATGGGTTTCAGACTCACTTTGCCTTCCACCAACACTACCGATCGTGGGGAATCGGCATAAGCGGAGATATTGAACTTGGTGCCGTACACCTTTACGTTAAAATCGGAAGTGCTTACGTGAAACGGTTTTTGGCTGTCGGGTGCTACTTCAATATACATTTCTCCCGACGCCAGCCGGATCTCCCGTTTGTTTTCGGTAAATTGGGCCGGAAATTCAAGTACGGAACCGGAATTGAGCCACACTTTACTCCCGTCGGAAAGGGTAAGTGTGGAGCGTTTTCCGTATGGGACGATTAGTGTATTTTGTTTGCTTCCAGTTAATTCTGCAGTTTTTCCTCCATTGTTCCCCTGTGTAATTTTTGCTTTTCCGCTTTCATCGAACTCCATTTGCACATCGTTTTGGAACGATAGCGATTTCTCGTCCGTAATCAGTTGAATGTCTTCGTTGTTTAACAGATTTCCAACAATGAGTTCTTGTTCCGGTGAAAACAGGGTTCCCCTTTCTTGGAAAACAAAGTGGTTTAATCCAATAATAAGTAAGGTAATAGCTACGCAGGAAGCAACAGAGAGTTGAATAAGCCGGCGGCTTTTTATTCTTTTTAATGATCGTTCGACGGTGGATTGAATTTCATTCAACAAACGTATACGTTCATCCTCGTTTAAGGTGCTTTTGTTCAGTCCGGTTGTTTTAAGGTAGTCAATGGCTTGCTGTAAGGCAATTTTTAACTCCGGGTTTTGTTTGATAAAGCCTTCCCAATGCGCTTCCAGCTCTTCATCCGGCGCTAATTGCCAGCGGATGAACTGCTTGTCTTTTAGAAAATCGGTATGTCGTGTATAATTTGGCATCGTAAATTCATTTCATGCGACTTCAACCAGTTAGAAGCGCGTTCATTAAATAGACGACTACGGGAAAAATTTATCCCCTTGTTTTTGAAAAATCCTATAATTTTAACACTTTTGCGTTAAGAAAAGAGAAAAAGGAAAACGAGTGCACCGTACTTTTCACGTAGGTTTTGCATGGCTTTTGAGAGAAGTTTCCGGCATCCGTGGATACTGATGTTCAGCAATTCGGAGATTTGTGCATAATCGTATTCCTGAACGTAACGTAGGTAAACCACTTCACGTTGACGTTCGGTAAGGCTGTCAAGCATTTCCGAGAGCTGGTCTTTTATCTGTTGCTGCTCTTCTTTGTCGATAAGTTGTTCTTCGATGTTGACTTGGATGTTGAAAGGCACTTCCTGTTCGTCGATGGCCGATAACCTTATGTGTTTTTTTTGCATTTTATAAAGGTCATTCAACCTGTTTTTCAGTGATTTGAAAAGATAAAATTTTACATTTGAAACATCCTGCAACCGCTTCTCATCAGCCGCAAATTTACAAAACACATCGTGAATGGCATCCAGAATGATCCCTTTCTCAAAACCAAGATAGAGGGCATACGTGTACAAATCGTCCACGTAACGGTTATAGAGGGATGCGATGTTTTCTGTTTTCATTTATTTTGAAAAGTTCACAAATAAAAGCACAAAAGTAGCGAAAAAAGTAAGTGAAATCAATTTGAAGTATTAGAAAGCCCAAAATAAATTCTCAGATAGTTGCCCTGCAAAACGATAGGAGGAAGTATGTAATGAAATCCTTGTGGTTTACGTCTAATAATAAATTATTGCGTACTTTTAC
>ENA-UOOE01002444-UOOE01002444.1-fermentation-metagenome-genome-assembly--contig:-NODE-2444-length-13304-cov-348.838403_pt1 | contig 13304 bp, 11 predicted proteins | sample MGYA00245776_ERZ724021 | MGnify/ENA primary metagenome ERZ724021 (study PRJEB28704, sample SAMN03018321) | fermentation metagenome | biome: anthropogenic terrestrial biome; feature: soil...
CAAAATGGCTACTTTTTAAGTAAAAAGTTAAAATGGAAACATTTAAAATGTATCCATGAACAAATTATTAAATCAAGAAACAGGTTTTAAATTCAATATAAGATAAGTAAAACCTTAAAAAATCTTTTAATCCCAATCATTAATGCTTCAAATCATAAAAGAGTTTACTCTTAAAAAAAAGCAAGTATTAACGAATGTTTTTGAGTATTGATGAGTTATTAAGTGTCAATAAACATTTTCCTGAAATTAATATTATTGGATATTTATCAAATTTTTATCCATTAGGATAAATCTTTAAAAAAAATGAAGAGGGAATTAAATGGGTTGTATCACAATATGCATATCAGATGAGCTGGAAATAGCATTTAGAAGAATTGCAAGACTTAAATATGGTGATAAGCAGGGTAAAATTTCAAGAGGAGCTACAGAAGCTATATTTGATTGGTGTCAAAGGGAGATGCTTAAATTACCCGAGGGAGAAAATGTTCTTGATGATTAGGGGGTGTTTATATGGTGGCTGAAAATTCGGGCAATGTTAAAGGTGAAAAATCATTTAATAAGAATTCAGATAGTGATATCTTCATGGAAGTTGATAAATTTCTTGAAGAAAAACGACGTTACATAACAGAATCCATAATTGGACTCCGTACACTTGAAGAACTTGATGATTATACCCTGGATGTTGGTATTAAAAAAACCTACCTCTGCATTAAAGTGGAATCTGAACAGACCTATGAAACCCTTGCAAAAATCGTTGAAATGTTCATAAAAGCCTACGGTGGAACAGTAACCATCTATCCCAAGGGTGAAAGAGTATGTCTTGAACTTATAACACCTAAAAGAGGATTATAGCACATCAAAGGTGTTGACATGTCAAAAACTAAAATAATGATAGTGGAAGACGAGAAAATCCTTGCAATGGGTTTGAAACGTAAATTAGAAAAATTAGGATATTTAATAACTGACACAGCATCTTCTGGACAGGAAGCTCTTGAAAAAGTAGCTAAAAATCTTCCAGATCTTGTACTGATGGACATAGTTTTAAAGGGAGATATGGATGGCATAGAAACAGCAGAAGAACTGGTTAAACTCTACAATTTACCAATAATATACACAACTGCCTATGCAGATGATGATATAATTCAAAGAGCTGCACTTACAAGACCTTACGGATACTTACTCAAACCATTCAAGGAAAGAGAAGTTAAAGCTAACATAGAAATGGCCATCCACAAAAAACTATCAGAAAAAGAGGAAATACAGGATTTTGAAGATATTTACAGGGATGTTACCAGTTTCCTTCAGGATAAGGATGAACTTTTCAAGAAAATACTGCTGGATATTGATGCAGATCTAGAGGGAACAGATTTTTCCGTGGATATTGGCACCAATAACATTTATGTTTCAACAGAACGAGTAAAAAACCTGGAAACTTCAGCAAAAATCCTCAGTAAACTGGCCCTGAAATTCATAAAGAATTATGGTGGAGATGCTGTTTTATATCCTAAGGGTGATGTTATCTGTTTGGAATTAACAAAGCCTGAACTGAACGAAGTATAAATCTTTGCTGAAAGAAGTATACTTTACGGAAAGAAGTATAAAATCAGTATAAAATCCTTATCTTTACTTATAATTATTTTTCTATTTTTATCAAATCTTCTTTTATTAAATTATTCATTTTACTGTTTTTATTGCCATAAAACAGGTAAACTGCAAGTCCAACAAAAACGCTGAGGATGAAGTACTTTATGGTCAGGGTTGATAGCTGAATTATGAGTAAAAAACAGAATATTATGGATAAAACAGGTATTAATGGAACCAGCGGGCATTTAAATTTTCTTGGAACGTCTGGCATGGTTTTCCTGAGGATAATGGTGGAGATTGCCAGGAAGATGAATGCAGAAAGCGTTCCAATGTTAACAAGTTCAATTATTAAATTCAGCGGTAAAAATGCTGCAATTACAGCTGCGACAACTCCAACAAGGACTATGCTTGTTACAGGAGATTTGAAATCCTTGTGAACCTTTGAAAAAATTTCAGGTAACAGTCCGTCACGGGACATTGCAAAGAATATGCGTGTCTGACCAAAGAGGCTCGTTAACAAGACTGATGTGATTCCACAGAGGGCACCAACAGAGACCAGTGATGCAATCCAGTTTGCACCCACATGTTTAAGGGCAAATGTTACAGGTGCTGCAGTGTTCAGCAGATTATAGGGTACCATTCCATTTAGAACAGCTGCAACTGCAATGTAGATAATGGAACTTACAATGAGGGATCCTATTATTCCAATGGGCAGTGTTTTCTGGGGATTTTTAGTTTCTTCCGCAGCTGTTGAAACAGCATCAAATCCTATGTATGCAAAAAATACCATTGCCGCACCCTGAAAGACTCCTGACCATCCGTATGGGGTGAATGGATGATAATTAGCAGGGTTTATAAATTTCAGGCCAACACCAATGAATACCAGGATTATAAGAATGTTTACTATTACTATGATGGCATTGAAACGTGCACTTTCTTTTGCTCCAAGAATCAGAACACCAGTTAGTATTGTGATTATAATCAGGGCAGGTAAATTTATGATTCCACCCGCAACACCCACAGGCCCTGTTAAAACTGTTGGTAAACTGATACCTATGGATTTAAGGAGGCTGACTGTGTAGGCGGACCAGCCTATGGCAACTGCTGATGCAGAGATCAGGTACTCGAACATGAGTATCCATCCGATTATCCATGCCCATATTTCTCCCATTGCGACGTAGGTGTAGGTGTAGACACTTCCTGCAATGGGTATCATGGATGCGAATTCTGCGTAACAGAGAGCTGTGAATGCACATGCAATTCCCGCAATTACAAATGAAAGAACAAGTGCAGGCCCGGAATAATTGGCAGATGCAACGCCAGTAACTATGAACACTCCTGCACCTATGATGCACCCTAAACCTAACATAATTAAAGATAGGGGGCCGATGGATCGTTTCAAACCATTTTCAGAGGATTCTCTCTTGAGTTCCTCTATGGATTTTTTGGAAAAAATGTTCTCTTTCATTGATACTCAAAACTCACATGATTTTTTAGGAATTCGCATCTAAAATCCAACATTGATAAACCGAAATATTAAAGTTTGGTGAAGTAAACCGCGGGATTTTAGTTTTTTGGGTTTAGCATTATTTTCCAGTTTCAATAACCTTATTTTCCAGTTTCAATAACCTTATTTTCCAGTTTCAATAACCTTATTTTCCAGTTTCAATGGACTCCTCAACAGGATTTATTTCATTTGGATATTCTTCATCCGACACAATTTTGAAACGCCCTTTATGTCTGCCGTATGCAAAATAGAATACCATTCCCACTAAAATCCAGATTATGAATGTCTGTATGGTGTGGGTTGAAAGTTTTGATATGAGGATCAAGCTCATCACTATTGATAACAGGGGAATAACTGGGACAAGGGGACACTTAAATCCTCTGCAGATATCTGGACTGTTTTTTCGCAGTATGATGATGGACAGTGCCAGGAATATGAATGCAGAAAGAGCACCAACATTTACAAGTTCAAATATTGATTCCATGGGTAGGAATGCTGATATGATGGCAGCTATAACTCCAATGATTAGTATACTTCCAGATGGTGCTTTGGATTTTTCATGCACCCTGGAAAAAAACTCAGGAAGCAAGCCATCACGGGACATTGCAAAGGTTATTCTTGTCTGTCCGAAAAGGTTAACAAGGATAACAGTTGTAAGTCCTGCTATGGCCCCTAATCCTACGATTGAAAGGGCCCATCCAACTCCAACATGTTCTAATGCTGTTGATACCGGTGCTGGGTTATTTAGGAAGGTGTAGTTAACCATTCCAGTCATCACCACAGCCACGGCAATGTAGAGAATTGAGCTTATTATGAGGGATCCTATTATCCCAATTGGCAGGGTTTTTTGGGGATTCTTGGCTTCTTCTGCGGCAGATGCAACAGCATCAAATCCTATGTATGCAAAGAAGACCATTGAAGCACCCTGGAAGATTCCTGACCATCCGTGGGGCATGAAGGGGTGGTAGTTAGATGGATTTATGAACTGCAGACCCACTGCAATGAAGATCACTATAACTGCAATTTTTATTGCAACAGCTGCTGCATTGAAACGTGCACTTTCCTGAGCTCCACGAAACAGTACTCCTGTTAAGAGAGCAACGATGATGAGTGCTGGTAGATTTATCAATCCTCCTCCAACACCCCATGGGTTTGTTAGTAAAGCGGGGAGCATTATCCCCATGGATTTGAGCATACCTACTGTGTAAGCGGACCAGCCTATGGCAACGGATGAAGATGCAATGAGGTACTCGAACATGAGTATCCATCCGATTATCCATGCCCATATTTCTCCCATTGCGACGTAGGTGTAGGTGTAAACACTTCCTGCTACGGGTATCATGGATGCGAATTCTGCGTAACAGAGGGCTGTGAATGTGCAGGCTATTGCTGCAATTATGAATGAAAGTACAAGTCCTGGTCCAGATTTGGCAGATGCAACACCAGTTATTATGAAGATACCTGCACCGATAATTGCTCCAACACCCATTACAGTAAGGCCCATGGGCCCGATGGATCGCTTCAGTTCCTGACTGGAACTTGCAATGTTGAGAACATCCTCAATACATTTTTTTTTGAAAATCCTTTTCATATTTAACCCTGCTCTTAATTTATATGATTTAATATCATTTTTAGAAATATTACTTGGATTAAATTATTTTTAGAAGGAATTTATGGGAATTAAGAGTATTAATAAGAAAATATGGAGTTTTTATAACCATTTAATCTAATTGGAGCGTTATCTCTTATTCTCACAAATTCTCAACACGTATAATGTAAAAGTTTTAATATATAAATATTTCTATTTTCTATTGGCAGGGTTGCGATTTAATCTTACTTCAACAACTTAACTGAATGCTTATGATCTTCTAATTGGTGTATAAAAAAGTATTAAAAGTAATTATTTAATAAAAATCATTTTAAATGAATATTATCCTGTAATATCCTTTTTTCACCCCTCTAAACAGTGCCAATTTTACATCTTACATGTAAAAGTAAAAGTTTATATATATAAATGTTCCTATATTAAATTGGTTGTTAAAATCATTAAAGAAATGAGAGGTGTGAAAATGGAGGATAATCTTGGCATTGGAAAATCTGTGGATGTTAAGAGTGGGTGTGTGCCTGCTGGATGTAACCTATCAACACAGAGTGCGGCTGGAACTGAATGGTGTTGTACCTTCACACACTGTCCACTGTATCATTGGTGCCCTGCAACATGTACTGTAAGTTGAGAACATATTCAAAATAATTTTTAAGAAGTGTGGTGATTTAAGTGGAGGATAGACTTGGAATTGGAAAATCTGTGGATGTTAAGAGTGGGTGTGTGCCTGCTGGATGTAAAATGTCAACACAAAGTGAAATTGCAGTTACTGGATGGGCATGTGACAGAACAGATTGTGAAGCTTATGGTAAATGGTATTGCCCTTTCAGCTGGTAAATTCTAGACCATTTTTAGTTTTTCATGGAAAAAGCAAAAATTTAATATTATAACTTAATATTATAATTTAATACGTAATTTTTTCAACTAATGATGCATATATAATTGAGGTATAAAGAATGAGGCAAAAAATAAGCATATTAATGGTATTACTGCTTGTAGGATTGCTTTTAGTGGGTCCTGCATCAGCAGCAAGTGTGATAGGCCATGGCAGTAAAACGTATCATTATAATTTTTATGGAACCAATTATACCACTCATTATGTTACGGTATACAAATGGACTGCATATAAATACACAGATTACAAGGTAAAACAGGTATTAACATACACAGAGTACAGAAACGGTAAACCTATTGAAAAAATGACTACTGTTACCGATGTATTGAAGGCTGGAAGTGGCAAAGTGAAAGTTGTAGAAACTATGCTCCCTACTATTGATGGAAAAACTTACAAATCTAAAGAAACGCATTATTATCATATTAAATATGGTAGTGCTGTTAGATTTTATTTCACAGAGAAATTCAAAACATTATACTTAAAAAATCAATTAGGTGCATAATATACGTGGATAAACACATTTCCATTATTTTTTTAGTTTTTCATGGAAAAAGCAAAAATTTAATATTAATAAAACCATCTCATAATGGGGGTTATAAAGAATGAGGCAAAAAATAAGCATATTAATGGTATTACTGCTTGTAGGATTGCTTTTAGTGGGTCCTGCATCAGCAGCAAGTGTGATAGGCCATGGCAGTTATACATATCATGCTAACGATTCAGGTACATACTATACTGCAACATACAAATGGACTGCATATAAATACACAGATTACAAGGTAAAACAAGTATTAACATGCACATATTACACAAATGGTAAACCTACTAAAAAATTGACGGCTGTTGCTGATGTATTGAAGGCTGGAAGTGGCAAAGTGAAAGTTGTAGAAACCTTTTTTGATAGTACTACTGGAAAAAGTAAATGCATAAATTATTATCATATTAAATATGGTAGTGCTGTTAGATTTTATTTCACAGAGAAATTCAAAACACTCTACTTAAAAGACCACATATGTGTTGGATAAACACAATTCCACTATTTTAAGCTGGCAAATTTTTGACCATTTTTTTTTAATTTTTAGAGATAGTTGAAAAAAATAAGGGCCCTAATTTTTTTAATTAAACTTTTGAAGTTTAAATGTAGAGGTTTTAATAGTTAAATCCTTTTAAAAGTTGTTGTGTGATGAATATGGTAAAAGAAAGCTTCAAATTTTTCTTCAACAAATTCATAAAAAAGCACTTCATGACGCTGATAATTATATTGGCTTTGAGCTTTTTTGCCCTTTTGTTTTCATTTATAAGTCCCTTACTAATAAAATCCCTGGTTGATGATGTTTTTGTAGGCCGTAAAGTTAATTTATTCGTGTACATCATCGTTGGGATCCTTGGGATGTACATAGTATCCTCAATTTCAAGCTATTTTAACAGTTTTATAAGTGGAAAATTACAGTTAACCCTGTTGAAGGAAGTATCAGGAAGCGTATTTGATGTCATTCAATCTGCTTCTCTAAAAAGCAGCCAGAGCATGAAAATAGGAGATTTACTGACTCGAATTATGGGAAACACCCAGATTGCCATAAATATCCCTGTTCGTGTCGTTCCTCAGTTGTTCATGAGTGCAGCAAGTATCATCATTCCCTTCGTTATCATGATGTCCCTCAACTATGAACTGACCCTGATAGTTCTGAGTCCAATCTTTCTCTTTGTACTCTCTGCATCCGTTTTTGGAAAAAAAATGGAAACGATCCAAAAATCATTTTTGGACAGCAATGCTTCGATATACTCATTTTTAAAGGAAAACCTTTCAATAATACCCTTGATCAAAGTTTTTAATCTGGAAAAATGGGCTCAAAACAGGTTCAAAGATCAGATGGATGATTACTATAATATTTCTGTGGATTACACCAAAACATCCTCATTAAATTCCTCTATCAATTCACTGATTTTTGGAGTGCCCACGGTTTTACTCATTACCTTCGGTGGGTACATGGTAATTGATGGATCCCTCACTCTTGGAACTTTCACAGCTTTTATTTCATACATATCCATTTTTTTCTCCCCAATCTCCCAATTATCCACTCTATGGACCTCTTACAAGAGCGCCCTTCCTGCATTTGACAGGGTAAAAGAACTCTTTGACATGGAACCAGAAAACACTGGAAAGGATGAACTGGTAATTAAAAATGGAGAAATAACACTGGAAAATGTATGGTTTTCCTACAACAACCGTTACATCCTGCAAAACTTCAATGCTACATTTAAAAAGGGTTTAAACTACGTCGTTGGTGAAAACGGTACTGGAAAGAGTACGATTCTTAAACTGATCTGTTCAATTTACCCTGTGGACAGGGGAACCATTAAAATTGATGGACAAAACATCCGGGACATTAGAAAGGGGGCGCTCCTTGACCACATCTCCATGATATTTTCAGATCCCTACCTTTTTGATGCTTCAATCTATGAAAACATTAGAATCGGTGACCTTGAAGCATCTGAAGAGGCGGTTATCCGCGCTGCAAAACTCGTTAAAATACATGAATTCATAGAAAGCACGCCTAAAAAATATGAAACACCGGTAGGTGAACAGGGGATCACGTTATCAAGTGGAGAAAAACAAAAAATTGCACTTGCAAGGGCTGTTTTGAAAGATTCACCAATCATACTCCTGGATGAAGTAACCAGATCAATAGATGCAGATTCAAGGGAAGCCATCCTTGGAGTTATTGATAACTTAAAGAATGATAAAACCGTTGTTATTGTAACCCATAACTCCAGTGAAATAAGGGAAGGTAACGTAACAACGTTACGGGTAATATAACAATGTTACAAGTAATATTACAATTTTACAGATAATATAACAACGTTACGGGTAATATGACACGTTAGAATAAAATAATGATTGACATTTAAATTTTATGATTAACCTTTTTTATTCTAAAAAAGGTAACCTCCTAATCTAAAAATAATTTCTTACTCTCATGAAATCCTAATTAAAAAAAAGTAATATAAAAAAAATACTGTGAAAGTTGTTATGCTTTAATTGCTGGGTATGTGTGGTCTGAAAACCTTCCAGTAATAGTTTCTTGTGTTTAATTTCGTATTTACGTAATAAACATATTTTGGTGGACCTAAGTCTGCTGAATGTTCTACAACGACTTTCATCTTAGTTTTTGAGACCTTTCTTAGAGTGTAAGTAAATGTGTCACTTACGTACCATTTACCTTCCATTTTAACGTAATTTGTTTCTTTGACTTTTCTTACATTTGAACTGTACCAGTAAGTTTTCCATGAAGCTTTTTGATATCCTGATTGGCCATCGTAGAAATATTTCGTTCCGTGATCTATTAAATAGCCTTTTTGGCTAGCTGCTGCTGTGGGTTCTGCAAAATAAAAAACTGAACCCGCTATAAATAAAATGGCAAATAATGCGGCTACTTTCATTTTCATATCAACACCTCCATCAATATTAATTTAAAAGTTTTAATATTTAAATGTTGCGAATAGATGTGGGAAAATCTATGGATGGGCAGAGTACCTATAAATTATAATAAGAACTATTAAAAATTTAATAATTAGGGGAGAAATGGGTACACAACTTTAGCCTGAATGTATTATTTGAAGTAGAATCGAAGAATAAAATTAAAAAATTAAAATCAGAGGCTGTAAACCTCTTCAGCTGTCAGAACATCTGCACCACCAGCTTTAAGCACTTCAATTCCAGCGTCTATATCTTCAGGGTGCAGGATAACTATTGCTCTGTTCTTCTTTTGTTCAACGAAGGCGTAGAGGTAGTCAAGGTTTATGCTGGATTTGTCAAGGATTCCAAGTATCCTGTTGAGGCCTCCCGGCTGGTCAACTATTCCAACGGCTATTACTTCACCTATCTTTACAAGGAAACCATTCTCCTCAAGGACTTCACGTGCCCTCTCTGGTTCAGGCACTATCAACCTTAAAATTCCAAATTCTGATGTGTCTGCAATTGAAAGCGCCCTTAAATTGACACCTGCTTTTTCAAGAACGTCCAGTGCATTCCACATTCTACCTTTCCTGTTCTCAAGAAATATGGACAACTGTTTTAACTTCATACTATCACCATTTTGATATAAATCCGCAACTGTTTTTTTATGAATGTATCAGTTTAAATACCAACTTCACGCTTGTCAATAACCCTGACAGCTTTTCCCTTGCTTCGGGGAAGGGTTCTTGGCTCCACAAGGGTTACATTAACCCTGAGGCCTATTTCACTGTGTACTAATTCCTCTATTTTTTTGGTAATTCCAACGAGTTCCTTCACCTCATCTGAGAAGAGTTCTGGTGAGGCTTCAACCTGTATCTCCAGTTCATCCAGATGTCCGGGTCTGGTGACTATGATCTGGTAGTGGGGTTCCAGCCCATCGATCTTAAGGAGGGCCTTCTCGATCTGGGATGGGAATATGGAAACGCCCCTGATCTTCATCATATCATCTGAACGTCCTGTAATCCTTTCAATTCTCACAAGGGTTCTTCCACACTCACATTTACTCCTCTTAAGTTGTGTTATATCCTTCGTACGGAAGCGCAGAAGTGGCATTCCCTCACGTGTCAAGGTGGTAAGCACCAGTTCTCCCTTCTCACCGTCAGGCAGGGTTTCATGGGTCTGAGGATCTATGATCTCAGGGTAGAAGTGGTCCTCAAATATGTGCAAACCATCCTGGGCTTCACATTCAAGGCCAACACCAGGGCCCATTATTTCTGTTAGGCCGTAGATGTTGTATGCAGGGACATGGAACTTGGACTCTAACTTTTCACGCATTTCCTGGGTCCATCCTTCAGCTCCAAATCCAATGACCTTAAGATCGAGGTCATCCATGTCAATGTTTTCATCTGCAAATTCCTCTGCAAGGTACAGCCCGTAGGAGGGTGTTACTATGAGCACGGTTGTGCCGAAGTCCTGCATGATCTCCATCTGCCTTTTTGTCTGGCCAGTTGAGATTGGTATCACAGTTGCCCCGATCTTCTGTGCACCGTAGTGAACACCGAAACCTCCTGTGAAAAGACCGTAACCATGTGTGTTCTGGATAACATCATCCTCTGTAATTCCAACCATGGTAAGACCCCTTGCCATGCATTCACTCCATATCTCAAGGTCGCCCTTGGTGTAACCGGATACTGTGGGCTTTCCTGTTGTCCCTGAGGATGTGTGGAGCTCAACTATTTCCCTGCGGGGAACTGCAAACATGCCGAAGGGATAGGCTTCCCTAAGGTCTGTTTTGGTTGTAAAGGGAATCTTCTCTATGTCCCTCAGTGTTTGGATGTCTTCGGGTTTAACACCTGCTTCATCTAACCGTTTTTTGTAGTAGGGCACATTTTCGTAGGCCCTTTTAACGATAACCTGTAATCTTTCAAGCTGTAATTTTTCTCTGTCCACCTGGGACATGCATTCCTTTTCTTCGTTCCAGATCATTTTATCCCCTGAACATGCTTCTAGGAGAGCCATCCTTTAATACTCAAAATCCTTTTAATATCCTAGATATTTTAAATTGGCCCTCAATACTATTAATCTTTTAATGAAACTTATAGAATTATTTCTTTTTATTAATTATGACTCTTCCCTATCTTTTTTATTAAATCTCCATTAAGGGATGGATTCTTGGTAGAATCATTTTGAATGAAAAAGGGTATGGAAATAAAGGTATATTTGCGTTGTGGTTTCATTTTTAAGGGAGGTCCATGAACTTGATTCATACTTAAAAAATAGATTTTATGAAATAACTGTTTACAGATTCAAAAAAGACACATCCTAAAACTGGAGGAATTTAAAACCTAAAACAAAACTTTACCGAATTTTTTAAACAATTTCTGCTTATGGATAACTGATAAAAAAATTAAATCCTGTAAAAATAGGCTAAACCCAATTTCCATGTTAAAACAACAGATTTCATGTTAAAACAGATAAAAAAACCAGAATTTCGTGTTGAATCTTTAATAAATCATTTCAAGGTCATATAAATCATTTCAGGTTCATCTAGAAATTAGAAAGATGAATGTTTGAGGGGGGATTGAGGTTAGGGACTACAATATTGGGAAGATTGGGGCTTTCCCGGTAATGTTAATTTGGTTATCCCCCTCACAAACGTTTCTTTTTATGATAAAGAACATATAAAAGCGTTTACCAGAATCACACCCAAATCTATACCAACTCTCCCTCACATGTACCTTTTTTTTAAAATGGACCAGTTTTAATTCACCTCACTTTCCATGGTCTTTAATTTGTTTCAAGTTGTGAAGTTCCAGGTTAAGATCGATAAAAGAAAGCCTGTACAAGAATTAATTAAAAGAGTTTTTATATGGAGATGGCATTAATAAGGATTAAACATTATAGATTTGTAGAATTGTATCAGAATCAATCCATCTTATCATTAAAAACTTTGGAGTGTAGATATTTAACATCTAATTTCTGCAAGTTTTTAACTTAAAATTTGGCTTAAAAAGATAATTAAAACTATAATATCTTGATTACATCGCTTTAAAAATTTCAATCAGGTCTTTTTGATGGATTTACCTAAAAAATAAAAAAAATGATGAGGTTAAATTATGGACGTATTGTTATTCAGTGTTGTTGTTTTTATATACCTCCTCATGGTGGGTTACGTTGGATACATCGCATGGAAGCGAACCGACAGCTCAGAGGATTACATGGTTGCAGGCCGTGACACCCATCCATACATCATGGCTTTAAGCTACGGTGCCACCTTCATAAGCACGGCGGCAATTGTAGGTTTTGGAGGTGTTGCAGGCCAGTTTGGAATGGGAATTCTGTGGCTGGTATTCCTGAACATTCTAGTGGGTGTATTTATAGCATTCATAGTGTTTGGAAAACCTACACGAAGGATGGGACAGAAGATGGGAGCGTTGACCTTCCCAGAATTCTTGGCCCGAAGATTCGACAGTAAATTTATCCAGTACTTCAGCGGACTGATTATATTCGGTGCAATGCCACTATATGCATCGGTTGTTCTTATAGGGGCTGCAAGGTTCATGCAGACAACCCTGTCAATGAACTTCAATATTGCACTCATTATACTGGCAGCCATCATTGCAGCCTACGTTATTTTTGGCGGTATAAAGGGTGTTATGTATACAGACGCTCTCCAGGGAACCATAATGTTTGCAGGAATGTTAGTTTTACTGGGATTCATTTACTGGACACTTGGAGGGGTTACAGCAGCTCACCAGGCCCTAACCAATATGGCTTACCTCATGCCCCAGAGTGTGGTGGCAATGGGTGCAACAGGATGGACTTCCTCCCCGGTTCTTGGAAGTGCATGGTGGTGGACCCTTGTATCCAGTATAATTCTAGGTGTGGGAATAGGTGCCCTTGCCCAACCCCAACTTGCAGTCAGGTTCATGACAGTCAAGTCCAGCAAGGAGCTTAACAGGGCAGTGCTCATGGGAGGATTGTTCATATTCGTTATGACCTTCACGGCCTACGTTGTGGGTTCCCTTTCAAATGTCTACTTCTTCCAGCACCTTGGAAAGATCGCGGTTGATGTTGCAGGTGGAAACGTAGACTCAATAATACCCATATTCATAAACATGGCCATGCCTGATTGGTTCGCGTACATATTCATGCTAACGCTCCTTGCAGCAGCCATGTCCACCATAAGCGCTCAGTTCCATGTTCAGGGAACAGCCATAGGTAGAGATGTCTACGAAACACTCAAAGGCAACAAAGG
>ENA-UOOE01002445-UOOE01002445.1-fermentation-metagenome-genome-assembly--contig:-NODE-2445-length-13303-cov-109.358092_pt1 | contig 13303 bp, 5 predicted proteins | sample MGYA00245776_ERZ724021 | MGnify/ENA primary metagenome ERZ724021 (study PRJEB28704, sample SAMN03018321) | fermentation metagenome | biome: anthropogenic terrestrial biome; feature: soil...
CTTCTTTGTTGCCAGCAGTAGCTGCCAACCCGCTAACATTTGCAGGAGCGATGCCAGAGGAACCCCCGCCGGTAGAAATATCATCCCAAACATCACCATTTTTTGCTTGTAATTTACTGTCATACCACCTTAGTCCATGAACGCCAACTTCGGATGACACAACTTCTTGAGTATGACTTTTCCCAGCATAAAGTCCATCAGCTTGTTCTTGAGTAATACCGCCAGTTCCATCTTGGCCTTGAGGAATTCCTATATCCAATACTGCCGCACCAGATGTTCCAGAATTAGTAACTGTTGCATTAGAGCCAGCAGGGAGAGTGGTTACAGTACCAATAGTAATTGTAGCGGCATCACCAGTTGCTCCGGTTTCACCAATATCGCCTTTATCACCCTTTAATCCTTGAGATGGTTTTCCGCTATCATTATATTGTGAACCATCATACAATTCCCAATTTCCGTTATCTCCAATGGTTGGCAAATGAGCTACAGTATTTTGCATAGCTGTTAATGAATTAGCGGCAGAAGTCGCACTTGCAGTTGCGCTGTCAGCACTGTTCTTTGCGCTATTAGCACTACTATTTGCAGAAATTACACTACTCGAAATACTTGTGGCACTTGCTTTTGCACTATTGGCAGCAGTTAAAGCTTCAGATGCGCTATTGGCAGCACTAGTCGCAGATGCAGAAGCAGCTTGTCTTTGCGCGTCCACAGCGTTTGCCCATTCTTCTTCTGTTCCGGAAAATCCATATTTGACTGCAATTGCATATGCGGTGACAGGTCCCAAATCTTGAGTTGATACCAAATATTTTCACCAACTTTCATAATTAATTTAGTTATATGTCATATTTAAATGTCCACTATCTGTTAAAATAAAATTATAATTTGTTCCTGCATTTTCTGTTTTTTCAGAATATAATCTCCCATCATCTTTAACCTCTAAAGTTAAATATCCATCTGCAATATCAGAAGTAATTTGTATTCCTAGATTATTTATTTTATCCATTGCAGCACTAGGAGCTGTTGAATCAGGATAAAGAGGATAATATTTAATTGCTGTTACAGACATTTTCCCATCTAATAAATTAATACTAATTGATTTAATCATATAATGAGCCAATTCATTTGTTTCATATGATTTATAAGTAATAAGTTTATTAACATCTAACCAAGGAATTAATTGCATATCTAAAGTTATTTTATCTTCAAATCTTGTTGTTTTCCAATTCTCAAGTCTTGCTCTATCTAAAGCTAAATCTTGTGAATATATTGATGAATATGTATCTCCACTTTTGACATCGATTCTTTCACCAATTTTTTCAACAGTAAATGGGGAAGAGGAATTAATTATATATGATATATTTTCTGTATTAAATTTTGTTTTATAATAATTATTCATTTCTCTATCAGGAGTATTAGAAGTATGTACCGCTAATCCTACAACTTGATATTGTCCAAGATACAAAAACTTTTGATCTTGAAATTTAAAAGCACAATATCCATTTATTGTCCCTGCAATTAATTGTCCTCCACTTGAATCCGTAATAGGATAAACATCAAAAGAATTAATTTTCAATGTAGGATTTTCACTATTAGGAACATTTAATTTAACTGCATAAATTGTTCCATCTTCCAAACCCGATAAATTATCGAATGTCGCATTATATTGTGTACCTGTATTTGTACAGTTTTCAGTATATCTGTCAACATTAATTTCATTACCAAAAACTTGTGTAATGTTCTTAACTGCATCAAATGAATTATTAAACTGTTCACCGATAATTAAATTCTTCTTTTCAATCGTTTCATTGTCTAAAACGATTGGTTCATTATCACCAGTAGGAATTTTTTGACATACAAAAGTATCATCATCAAAAAAAGTTTCCCAGCCAGCATATAAATCTCTTAGTTTAGCAATTACCGTAAATAACGTATCGTTAGATGTGAATTTTAAATCATAAGGTACAACATTATATTGAACATCTGAAACGGCATTAATTTTATCACCATATTCGCTTCCTACATCTCCAATTAAATATTTTTTAATTCCCCCTAATTGATTAACAACGGAAACCATTGCATCTCGAATATTGCTACCAGCAGGAATTGTATAATTCTCAGTACCATATAACTTTGTAGTAGTGAACACATTCATTAGATCAACGCATTTGACTGTCATCATATTATTAGCTGTGTCATATTGATAATTATCTTCTTTAAATACATAAATACCTTTAGGATAATATAAAATTTCATGTCCTCTTAATGTTTCAATACCTAAATAAATTTTGACATATTTATTAAACCAAATCCGAGAATTCTCATTAACAATATATTTTTTATTAACGATAAACTTCAAATTAGCAGTACGTCTTATATCAGTATTAGCATCTATCGAAATATTTCCCGATAAAATTTCACCATCTAGCGTATCTATAGGAAGAAAATCAGTATTGAGTAATTCAAGTTTTACATAAAGTTTTTTACTAGGTTGTCCTAAAACAGATATATCTTGTTGAGTAACATTATAGCTCAAGAATATCCACCACCTTAACTGACATTAGGGTTATAATCAACTAAACCCATGTCATATAAAGTATCATTATCGGTTACATCTCCAACTTCTGTAAACTTAAATTGAGACTTTGTATAATCTTCACAATTTGCATGACTAGTATCATCTGTAATATCACCAGTAATTTGTACTAACCACATATCTCCATTTTGATATTTAATAATTTTAGGAAGCCCATTATACAAAAAGTTTTTAAACGATTCACGATATTTTCTCATTCCAACTTTATCAAAATTTCCATTAACGTTCTGTATAAACAATCCTGTAATAGTACCTTCTGTATAATTATTATTGTTATTTGAAATAACAACAGGATATTTACTATTTAATGGTGAAATGATAGAAGTATCTCTATGTCTCACAGGAGAGATTTGAACAGTATTAGCATAAAAACTTTCGCTTGAATCAACAACAAATAAATCATTAAAGTTACTTATAACAGAATTGATATTATAATTTCCTTCCATGCCATTTAAAATAGGAATAATAGCAAATTCATATTCAGTTTGATTGCCTCTGCAGTATGATGTAAACCGTTCAAAGGTCAAATCCTCTTTTTTAGTAATTGGCACTTCAAATAAATTAGTCCAATCATAAGTACCTTTTTCTCTCATTTTTATTCGCATAGCAGAACATGTACTAATTGTAAAATCCACATTACCAGCTAAAAGATTACCTTGATATTTTGCATGAAGTACCGTATCGAAATCCCAAGTTGTAGAATAATCAGATAAAAGTGCATCTGTATTTTTAGTAATAAATAAATCATCTGATACACAATTTTCTTCTTTAATACTGTTAATATCTGTTATTTGAGTTGGAACATAATCTCCAGAATTCGTATATCCTAAACCAGAATTATATCCTAAAAAAAACATTAATGCACCTCCTTATGTGACTACTGAAATTTGTATATTATATAAATCATGAATTTTCTGACACACTACACGACATTTCTGTGTATCAGATGGTTGAAAAATTTGATTAGAACATATTCGATAATTTAACAAACCATTATTTACAGATAAAACACAATAAATTTTATCTGCAGTATCTGATTCAAACCTACCTTTCATCATTGTTAAAACAATTGAATCTACTCCATTTGAAAAAGTATCAATAACTGCTGGATAAGAAGTAATATTACTATATATTTTTTTCATTGTAAAATTATCTCTAATTTTATATCCTTCATCAAAAATTACATACGAATCAGGTTGTGTTAAATCAACTTCTTCATTATCAATATAAGTAGGCGGTGAAGGATTGCTTTTTCCCTCAATAGAAATCATATTACTTCTGATTTTTATTTGTCCGCTATCCGAAAGATTTTGTAATTCTACTTTAGTAAATACTGTCGGAGTAGAATATCGTACACTAAAAGGAATATTTCCAGTTTCTAATTTAGTATTTTCTAATGTAACACCAGATGCCGCAACATAATATAAAGTATCATCTTGTAAGCTACTTAATATTGCAGATTTTGTTATACTTGGATAAAGCGTACTGCTTGTAAAAATTTGATTCATACCAGAATCAAACAAATTTATTTCAAATTCTTTTAATGGTTCATCTTCAATTTGATTATATGTAATTTCTGAAACAAACATAGAATTATTAATAATTTGATTTTCTGAAATATTCAATAAAAAAGTAGGATTCGTATAGCAATAAAATAAAACAGGGGAGGATGGTGCAGATTCAGTATTATCTTTATCAAGCACGGCAATTGTAGCACGATACTGAGTTCCGTTGACTAATCCAGATGTATTAGCTGCCAAAGTATGATAAAGTTGCATTGAGGATTGAGTTTGGTCATAAACTAGAGTAGAATCAGAATTTTTATAAATTCTTAACCTATTACCAAATGCCTGATTACCATTCCATGAAAAAGCAAGTTTTTGTTCACTACTTTTATCAAATGCAGCAATATCAAATAAAATAGGAACTGCCAGAATAAAACACCGCCTTTCATTACATTTGCCTATCTATATAAGCATCACTTAAATTATTTTGAGGAACTCTAATCCAAACATTACTCATAATAGGCAATGTTGAATTAGTATATTTTATTTTTGAATAAGTAATATTGTTGATTAATACATCATAAGTATTATCACCATTATTTTTAAGAATTTTACCTTTTATTGTTCTATCAAAAGGAGCAGTTTGAATCCCATGATTCACAATCGTTAAAATCGCATTAATAATTTTTTGATTGATTTTCATATTCCCACCCACCGCAAACACTCCTTTCAATAATTCATTAGCGTTGGATTTAATTCCTTTGTGTAATGACTTGAGTTGCATCTAAATCAAGATGTTGTAATTCATCAATGAAACTTTCAGCATTATTAACATTAGGTAAAACAAGCTTATCCCAACTGTATTGATTAATAACAGATGGCGTAGTATTTTCACCAGAGATTTTAATATTTGATAATTTGTCCACAACAGAAGAGCTAATATATTTTTGCGGATTATCAGCAAATTTAAATAATCTATCTGTTTTATCTGCTGTTAAAATTTTAGAACCCTCGTTTATATATCTAAAATCTCCTTGTCCAGTTGGTTCAAGCATAAGTTCATATCCTTGTTCATTTTTCCAATGCCAACCAGCATCAGCATTATCAGTACCACTTGCATAACCATGACCTTGCCCCCATACACCTTCAGCACCGCCATAACGGCTCCATGTGTAGCGGATAGCGGCAATCATATTGGATAATGGATCTAGTATATCTTTGTTATAAGGAGCAAGTGCATATTCTTTAAACGTTGATGGAATAACTTGCATTAATCCTTTTGATGGATGCCCTTCATAATAATTGACATCTTTATAATCTGGAGGATTAGGATTTCCACTCGATTCAGTATTAATTTGAGCTAATAAAAGTTTCAAATTTTCATTTGAATAATGTCCTGTTAGTTTTAAAGCTAATGTTGCTAAACTACTCCAATCCCTAACACCACTATTACCGGATGCATTAGAAGAATTACCAGTTTCAGGAATACCATAACCAAGAATAGTGCTATTTTCTTGTCTGGTTTTCTCAAATACACCATTACCTCCACCATTTGGATTACTTGTATTACCCTCAATAGTCTTGATTTTACCATTGCCTAAAACAGATTCAACAAGACCAATATGGTCTGGAATCTTATCGCCATTCCAGTCATAAAATACTAATTCACCACTAGCTGGAGTATTCGTAAATCTTTTATTCTTTTTATACCAATCTAATGTATTCGGAACATAGCTTCCATAATCACTTTTAATGCCAGCTTGTTTTAAACACCAACTAATAAACATATCACACCAAGCACCTGACATACCAGCAAAGTTCCAATACTTAGTAGGGTCAGTAGTTCCAATTTGAGATGCCGCAATCTTAATCAAACGTTGTGTAGTGGAAACAAATGATGACAGATTCGATTCAATGAATTTATTTAAATCTGTAGCACTCATACCATTGATAAATCCTTGTATCAAGTAATTACCAATTTTATACATAACCTTAGAAGGAGAAGCGATACCAAATCCCTTTTTGAATTCACCTACGACTTTATTGGTTAAAGAATCGACATCACTCAATAATTGCTTATTTAATTTTGAATCTTTAATACCTTTGTCTAATTCTTTAAGAATACCTTGACCGTACCCTAAACATTTATCTACAAATTTTTCTAACTTAGTTTCCAAACTATCAACAATATCTTGTAAGGATTTCTCTGGAATATTAGCTTTATCATCTAAACCTTGTCCTAAAGATATATCAGAATTATAACCATATTGTATATTCTTCTTAACATATTGATTATCTAGATTCTCTAAAGCAAGCAATACATTTGTCACAGCCGTTTGAGGATCTAATTGCTTATTAGTTACACCAGTTGCAAAATTTTCATCAGATTGTTTACCATAAACTTCATTTTCGTTCACATAATCTATATCTTGTTGTTCAAAAGATTGAATTAAATTTGATATAGATGTATTAGGAACATTGGCATTATTATTAATTCCCGTCGCAAAACTGTTGTCTGAATTCTGACCGTATGTAACACAATCATTAATAAAATCAGAAATATTTTTAGAAATTTGATTAATTAATTCAGCCTGTGTCTTAATAACTGTCTCATGCTGATTCTCAGTCATTCCTTTAGCATAATTGATATTCATAGTTTTCCCATATTCAATACTATTTGTACCTAATTGTGTTAAATGAGTTTTCATATCATCAATCGTATTGTTTTGGGATTGCATCATTTGTGATTGACTATCAGACTGATTCATATCAGAATAATCAACTGTAGAACCTAAATCAGAACCTTGTTCTTGGGCAGGCTTTATATTCGATAAATTACTATCAATTGGATTCTGTTGAGTAATTTGTTTATATTGCTGATAGAAATTGTTTAAATCTGCTAATTGTTTATTATATTCAACAGATTGTGCTTTTGTCTGACGTTTTAAATCATTTTCCTGTTGTGTATAATTTTGTTGCGCAGTTGAAGTTTGTAATCCAATCGCGCCATTAATATCAGAAATACAATTTTTAATTTGTTTTGAAATAGAATTCCATGAACTCATACTATCATTTTGATAACCGTCTAAATGTTTAGACGCTTCTTGCAATGCAGTCTTTTGTGAATTCATTTCTTTTTCAATAGCATCTTTTTGATCTGTTAAATCTTGAATTCTTTTAGCACGTTCTGCATCTTCATACGCTTCTTTTTTCTCAGTAACATTTTTCTGGTCAACAGTATATACAAATCCATATCCTTGACGATAAACCGCAACAGATTTTTGATTTTGTGCTTCTTCCCAAGCAGCCTTAGCTTTCTCTAAAGCAATTTGCTTACTTAAAGAATCATTCTGTTTATTAATAGCGTCAATCTTATCTTGAATTTGCTTTATTTGATAGCCGTAAGAACCTACAATAGACTCATCCGATAATGAATTTTCAAGTTGTTGTACATATGATTTTTGACTTGAATAATACTTCTCTACTAATGGATCTAATAAAGCCTTTTTATCTTCAACACCTAAACTGGAATTATCAGAAATTGACTTCATTACATCTTTAATTTGGTTTAAATATTCAAGACTATTTTCACGAACTTTTCCAGTTTCAGTCTCATATTGTAAATTATTTTGAGATTCTTGAGCAATTGCTTTTTTAGCATCATATATATCTTTTTCAATTTTCCATTGTTCTTCTTCTGTATAAGCAATACTTTGTGTGCTTGCCATTTTTTGAATTTCTTCAAGATTCTGCAAATAAGATTTAGAATTTTCTTTTACTTGTCCTAAATCTACCCGATGTTGCATTTGAGAATAAGATTTATCAATATTATATTGTTGATGTGATTTTAAAGCAGAATAATATTGTTCCTCTAAAGAATCAGTAAGACTCTTTTTATCTTCAACACCTAAACTGGAATTATCAGAAATTGACTTCATTACATCTTTAATTTGGTTTAAATATTCAAGACTATTTTCACGAACTTTTCCAGTTTCAGTCTCATATTGTAAATTATTTTGAGATTCTTGAGCAATTGCTTTTTTAGCATCATATATATCTTTTTCAATTTTCCATTGTTCTTCTTCTGTATAAGCAATACTTTGTGTGCTTGCCATTTTTTGAATTTCTTCAAGATTCTGCAAATAAGATTTAGAATTTTCTTTTACTTGTCCTAAATCTACCCGATGTTGCATTTGAGAATAAGATTTATCAATATTATATTGTTGATGTGATTTTAAAGCAGAATAATATTGTTCCTCTAAAGAATCAGTAAGACTCTTTTTATCTCCAGAACTCAATCCTTTAGTATTATTAATTTTAGAAATTTCACTTGATAAAGCAGATACATATTGAATACTGTTTTCTTCTAATTTGCCAATAGCAACTAAATGCTGAATTGACTGCTCTTGCTCACTAATAATATTCTTCTGAATCGAATAAAGCTCTTCTTCAATTTCCTTTTGCTGTTTTCCTGTTTTCGCAAATTGCTGTCGAACTGATGCTAAATCTTTATATTTTTGAATAAGATTTCCAGTATATTTTCCTAGCGACTCATTATAAGAAATACTATCCTTAGCATCACTATAGGCATTTTCTTCATACTGTTTTTGTGCAGAATATATTTCCTCTTGGATTTTCCAATGTTGTTCTTGAGTTTTAGCTAAAGTATTATTTTCTGTTTGTAACTTTTTAACATATTCTAATTGACCAGATAAACTATCAAATTGTCCAAGTGCCTTTTCGTGGGCAAGAATATTATCATAGTTATTAATTATATTCTGTTGATGCTCTTTCTGCTCAGAATATATTTCTTCTTGAAGTTGCCATCTTTCATCCTGCGTGGTAGCAAGATTCTTTAAAGCATATTGTAATTTCTGAACATATTGTGTTTGTCCCGCCAGACTGTCAAATTGGCCCATATTCTTTTCATGAGCGATAAGTTTGTTATAATCATCAAGCTCTGACTTTTGATATTCTTTTCTAGCAGAATAAATCTCTTCTTCGAGTTTCCATTTTTCATCTTGGGTTTTTGTTAAATTCTTATAAGCATATTGTAACTTTTGAACATACTGAATTTTCCCTTGAATGGAATCGTATTCACCCATGTTCTTTTCATGTTCAAGCTTTTTTGTATAATCGTCTAATGCCTTATTTTCTTCTTTTGTGGCATCTGAACTATCTTTCTTTGCTTTTGCATTTTCTTTTTTGGCAGAAGTATTTTCTTTTATAGCTTTAGTATTTTCCTTAGTGGAGGGAGTCCCATTATCGCCTTCATAATATCCACTAACAGCAGGATTAGAAGAGGGGAGATACCCACCACCTGTTACCATGGCATTACCAGAAGCTAATGCCGTTCCATTAACATGAGCATTACCATTTGCTAAAGCATTTGTGATTGTTCCACGGCTTGTTACATAACCATTTTCAAGAATGTCTTTTGTCTGCACATGATTGAATACAATAGCACCACGCGGAATATTAACAAATTCAGCACCATTATCACCAACTGTATGCCATTTTCCAGTCATTGGGTCAACAACAATTTCAGAGCCTAGTTCACCGACAAGAGTCTTACCGCCAACTGGCTCACCCCACGTACCGTTAGCATGAGCATTACCGCTAGCATGAGCTGTACCATTTGCACTACCAGAACCAGATTTATTAGTGACTTCATTAATGTGAACTGTCGCTGTTTTATCATTCAGCGTATTTAGGGCGTTACTTGTTGAGTTGATTGCATTTATAGCGTTAGTATTATTTGCATTAATTTGTACAGGATTTTTCTCAATATTTGACTTGGCTGTAGTATAATCACTTTCTACTTTCGCTTTTGACGCATCAACGGCTGTAGTATTAGCAGCCCACTTAATCTCTAAATCTTTTTTCAGAGTTTGTGTGTCTTTATTTAAACTATCAATTTTGCTTTGAATCGTTTTTTCTACTTGGGTTTTATCAGATTCAGGAGTATCTTTTATCTGATATTTTACCATCAAGCCTTGAACGACTTTTGTATCTTTAGGATTCTGTTGCAGAACTTTTAAGTCTGATTTTAACTTATCAACATCATCGCCATTTTTATTGATTTGTACGGTTATCTCGGAAACGGTAGGTTTTGAAAGTTGATTCTTGGTCTGCTTTAGATTATCTAAATCGTCTTGCGCTTTTTTACAATCAGCATCAACAATGATTTGCTTATTCCAGTCTTTACCACTGAATTTCTTTTTTAAATCATCAACTTTTTTCTGTGCTGTTTCGATTTGGCTATCAACTTCAAGTTCTGCTTTTATCTTAACATTAGTAACTGTACTGCCTGTCTTTTTCTGTAGCTGATTTAAATCGCGCAAAGAAGAATAGGCTTTTGTCAACTCATCTGATTTTACTTTTGGCTCAATAGTAGAATCAGATTGAATTTGCTTAATCTGTTGATTAAGACTTGCAAATTTATCTTTTAGATTTTTTGTAGGGTCTTCATCTGCAAAATCAAACTTAAAACCATAGTTCTCAAGATTTCCAAATATTGCCTTAGCCATATCAGGAGTGATATTCATACCTTTGGCGATTTCCGACATAGCACGTTTACCGACTAGCTGATATTTTCCGTTGTTATCTTGTTTTGCAAATCCTTTTGTCACCATATCTGACATGAAGTTTTGCATACCCTTATCCGTTACATTACCTTTTGAATCTTCTGTGATGTAACGATTCAACTTAGAAAGATAGTTTTTGACTCTTGCTTGGTCTTTTGGTTCAAAGGTATCAGGAATTAAAAACTCAACAGCCGCTTGAAATTTTTGAGAACCTACTTTGCCATTCTTCAGCCCATCAGTAATTTGCTTCTTAGCACTAGAAACATCTGTAAACATATCTCCAGAATCTCTGGATTTTTGTGCATTTTGCCACTTAGCATAATTACTTGTACTTTCTTCAAGAGCAGTATTAAGAATTTCATACTGTTGTATATTTCCTTGAATAGTATCCTGTTCTTGCTGTAAAGAATCAATTTTGCCTTGAACGGAATCCTTGTTTTCACCCTGAGCATAAGTGTTGGTTTCGATTTGCTTACTATAAGCCGCAATTTGAGTTGCATTATCGTCATAGCTCATTTTCTCAATAGCAATATTGGTATTGTTTACTTCTTCTTGGTTTTCAGCATACGCTTTAGTTAGTTTTTGTAGTTCATCAAGGTTGAACTGCATACCACCATTGTGATACTCCACTGTCTTTGAGAAATCAATATCAGGCAAATCCGTTGTAAGTTTTTTATATGCTGTTGGGTCTAAACTTGAACCTGTGCCGGTAGACTGTTGTAGCTTAATCAATTCAGAAAGTCCAGAAGAATAAGAATCAAAACTTTCTTGGGCTTGTGAAAGTCCAGAACGAGCCGCTTCTTCTGCGTCTGCTAATGATGTAAAAGAATTCGCCGCTTGATTATTAGAATCAATGACTTTATTTGCCGATTGAACTTCTTGAGCGTAGCCATCTGTTATTGCTGTAATAACATCTGCAACGTCAGTTTTACCTTTTTTCTTAAAATCCTCGGCATTTTTTCTCCATGTTTGTACAAGCTGATTAGCGTCTTGTTCCTGTTTCTGTGTAACATCACCGTTTTTAACAGCATCCGCAAATGTTTTAAATTCTTTAGTCGGTAACTTATCTTTGATGCTCTCATAAGCATTACCTAAATCCTGTGCTTTTTGTTTTGCATCATCGAGGGTGGCATTAGGATTATTTTTTAAATAATTGGAAATTTGAGAGTTAAAGATATTAGCAACACCATTTTTACTCATATCTTGATACCATTTTGTAGAATCAGAAGAAGACACCCAAGTATCAAGAAAATCGGTTTCTTTCTTAATCGATATTTCTTTTGCAGAATTTTCTTTTTGAACACCTGATATAATATCATTAACTTGCTTTTTTTGTTCTGCTGTTAAGTTATTCTCTTTTGTTAATTTATCAATCAGTTCTTGACGTTTGCTAACAAGTTTTTCTGTCTCAATTAAATTCCCATTTGTTATTTTGTCATAATCTAATCCGACACCAGAAAAAGCTTTTTTAATTTTATCTATTGAATCTAATGTAGGATTGACGTTCATACCGCCGTTAGAATAATTAAAAGCTTCAAAGAATGATTTTGCAACACCATTTACTTGGTCATATTCATGCCCTGCTGCGCTATTAACCGAATCTCCAGTATAGTTTTTGTTATCATTTTTATAACCAGAAACATAGCTGTTCCATGTTGTATCAGCATCTTTTCCTTCGGTTTGTTCTTGCTGTTTTAACTTTAATGCTTGTTGTTGTAAATTGATGCCTTGTTCCAATGCGTCATTACGAGTTAGAATTGCGTTGCCTTCTGAGTCATAACCTGCTGCGAGCGAAGGTTCGATTTCAACAATCTGATTGACAATATCATGATACTGTTTATATTGTTCTGTTGAAAGATTAACATTGTTGCCAGCAGAATCTACGCCTTTAGATAATTCATTATATTCAGATTGCATTCCTTGCAAAGTAGAGGTATGACTTCTAAATGTATCTTCTTGTTGCTTATAAGAATCAGTTAGTTTTTGTGCATCCTCTGCGGCGTATTTATCTTTATTCGCAAGATAATCAATTCCTTTAGCTACACCTTCTATAGCTAATCCTACTACTGCCCATGCACCAGCACTTGCCAAACCAGTCAATAGATTAGCTCCGAATCCCTTTAATTTTGAACCAATAGAAGAGATTTTAGAAACTTTATTTTCAATACTAACTGATTGTTGTGCAGAATATTCTTTAATTTTTGCACTAGTTTCTTGTTCGCTTAAGGCAACTTGTGAATTTGCCGTTACAACTTTTTGTGCAAATTCTCTAGCAGAATCACTTGCTTTTCCCAGATGACTTGACATAGCAGATTCAAAATTATTACCATCAAATTCTTTGAAGAATCCTTCTAGTGCAGATTTATCCTCATTCAAACTTGACATTAATTCATTTTTAGCATTTGCCTTTTTATTAGTGAAAGATGAAAAGAAATTATCGAAATTTAAACCGCCATTTTCATTTTGAGTAAATTTGAAAGGAGTTAATATCTTTTAATTGCAAATATTTATAAAAATATTAGGGTACTTTTATAAATAATAAATGGACATAATAAAACCGCCTATACAGGCGGCTAAATTTCAGAACCCAAATTTTGTAATAATCACAGGACATTTAT